>Ga0233425_10005478_pt1 | contig 20005 bp, 17 predicted proteins | sample Watercolumn_Towu_2_FD_181712 | JGI IMG/M metagenome (GOLD analysis project Ga0233425, IMG submission 181712) | Freshwater microbial communities from Lake Towuti, South Sulawesi, Indonesia - Watercolumn_Towuti2014_140_MG | ecosystem: Environmental > Aquatic > Freshwater > Lake | place... | reverse complement strand
TGATGGAGACAATTAAAGAAGATATAAGAGGGCATAGGGAAGAGAGAAAAGAAATGTACCAGGAAATAAAAGAGCAGAATGTTGGGGGACAATCGACGGAAACAACAACTGTTGAAGGCGAAATGACACAACCTGCAACAACTGAGCCAACAACGACCCAGCCAACAATGCCACAACCATCAATGAATCAGCCAAAACAAGAAGGTGGCCAAGGCGGCGGGATGTCACAGCCAACGATGGATAAACCAAAACAAGAGGGCCAAACAGGCGGTGGTCAATCAGGAGGAATGTCCCAACCAACAATGGACAAGCCAAAACAAACTCAACCAAAATCAGAAGGCGGCCAAGGTGGCGGGATGTCACAGCCAACGATGGATAAACCAAAACAAGAAGGCCAAACAGGCGGTGGCCAATCAGGAGGAATGTCACAACCTACAATGGATAAGCCAAAAGAACCTCAACCAAAATCAGAAGGCGGCCAAAGTGGCGGAACATCACAACCAACGGTCACCCAACCAAAACAATCACAGCCGACCAACACTCAGCCAACTCAGCAGCAGCCTATGCAGCAGCCAGCTCCAACTGGCGGTGGAATGGGCGGCGGCGGCAGCCCAATGATGGTGCAGCCAAGATAAAATAAAGGAGCGCTACGACATAACAACGTAGCGCTCTTTTTAAATCCCAGTCCGATGAATCGCCAGCACATCATCTATCATTAACGAAAAAGCTCTAACAGCTCCTCCTACCGAATGATGCTCGAAGTATAAAGAGCCCTCATCCCTAAGCTCCATAAAATCCGCACGGCCAGTAAGCTGCAATCTTGGCTCAAATCCTTCTTTCCCCGGAGAAAGCATGCCAATGAGCCCTCGATCATTAACTTCATCCGCCGGATATCCAGCAGCAAGACACGCCTCAACAGCATTTTTAAACCCCTCTTGTGAAAGGATTACAAGAAGCCCTGTGTCTGGCAAATCTGGTGCAACCTCTGAAGACATATTTATCAATTAAAATCCAAAACAAGTGGCCGCCACCATACCACAAAAAAAGTTTGAAAGCCATATCCCACATTGACAAAAGAAAACCCGCTCAAAATGGGACGGTATCTATCAATTTGGCTGGGGCGCAGGGATTCGAACCTATTGTAGCAAACCAAAAAATCGAAGAAAAGCATTTTAAATTTTTGCTATTGACATTTACTGCACAGCGAGATACGATCACTATCGTACTATTACGATAATACACATGCCGAGCAACTACACGACAGATTTAGCAGACACAATAGTGTCAATCAAAGACAGGCAAACAGCCAAAGATTTTCTGAAAAATCTACTGACACCAGGAGAATTAGAAGAAATATCCAAGAGACTACAGATCGTTAAATTACTAAAAAAAGGAATCCCTCAAAGGGAAATTGCAAAAAAATTAGACGTAAGTATTGGAACAATAACCAGAGGATCCAGAGAGTTAAAATACGGAGCTCCAGGATTCGAAAAAATAATATGAACAAAAATAGTGTGAAAAATTGGTGGCAAACCTCTAACTCAAAGCGCAGGAAGCGCTAGCTGTTTTGTATGAAATTAAATAGCAAAGCCTCCTGTCGCTAGGAGGTTTTTTTAAAATTTAACAAATCCAATAATAATGATAATTAAAGAAAGAAAATTAAAAATAGGACTAACAAATCCAAAAGATGTATTCTCAAAAATATATCAGGATTACAAACATAAATTCCTTCTCGAATCGAAGGATATTTCGCAAATTTACGGAAGACTTAGTCTTATAGGAGTCGATCCTGTACTGAAAATAATAGGCAAAAACAACAACTTCTCAATAGAAGCAATCAATAAGCGCGGAGGTAGATATTTAAAGGAACTAAGCAAAACTTCCAGCTCAATTAAAGGAACTATAAAGAGAGAATCAACAGAAGTGGAAGAAAGCCGAAGATCAAAACAAAAGAACATATCTCAAATAATCAGGCACATCTTGGAAACTTTCAAAACAAAAGAAAGAACACTCCTGGGTCTTTACGGCGCATTTAGCTATGACTTTATAAGGCTTTTCGAAGACATAGGAGATTCTCTACCAGAGAATAACGTCAACGATTTTACACTGTTTTTGTACGACACTTTCATATTCTTCGACCATCTTAAGAACAATTCAGAAATTATTCTATACAGGGAAAAAGAAAAAGAGGCAGAAGAATCATTTAAAAAGATACAAACAAAACTTCACAAGTCAGAAAAAAATCCAACCTATAAAATTAAAAATCCTCAATTCAGTCTAAACAAAGACCAATACGAAAATTTGGTTAAAGTCGCGAGAAAATACGCAAAAGAAGGCGAACTCTTCGAAGTTGTTTTTTCCAACATACTCAAAGCAGATTTCGAAGGCGACCCATACGGCCTTTACCTGAAATACAGAGAAGAAAACCCTTCACCATACATGTTTTTCTTCGATTTCGGAGATGAACAACTGGTCGGAGCTTCTCCAGAAATGATGGTTAGATACGAAAACGGTCGTGTGAACCTACGTCCAATTTCAGGTACAGCAAAAAGGGGCAAGAACCCAATCGAAGACCACGAAAACATGCTTAAACTTCTAACTGATCCAAAAGAAAAAGCCGAACTAGACATGCTTATCGACCTGGGCAGAAATGATTTGAGCAGGGTTTGCGAACCAGGCGTCAAGATCGATGATTACAGATTCGTGGAAAAATATTCGAAGGTCATGCACACGGTAGCTCATTTATCGGGAAAGTTGAGGAAAGGGTACACGGCTCTCGACGCATTGATAGCATGTCTGAACGCTGGGACTCTGACAGGAGCTCCAAAAGTCGCTGCAATGAGAGTGATAGAAAAACATGAAAAAGAACGCCGAGGTTATTACGGCGGAGCCATAGGATATCTAACATTTTCAGGAGAAATGGACACCGGAATAATTATCAGAACTGCCCACATTAAAAACGACCACTTGAGATTCCAAGTCGGAGCGACCCTTCTTTACGACTCCAAACCAAAAAAAGAATATGAAGAAACAATCAATAAAGCTCAGGCATTCCTTAACACATTTCAAAATGACTAAAAAAGTATTGCTCGTAGACAACTTTGACTCATTCACATTCAATCTTGTTGATTATTTGAAGCAACTCGGATGCGAAGTCGAGGTCTACAGGAACGATCTCGATCTTGAAAAAATAGACGAAATTAATCCGGATCTAATAGTGATCTCCCCCGGCCCATCCGTCCCAAGCAAAGCTGGAAATTTAATGGAAATCATCAACAAAACTCACAAAAAATATCCAATATTTGGAGTGTGTCTCGGACAGGAGGCCTTAATCGAGTATTTTGGTGGCTTATTAAAATTTGTTACACCAGTCCACGGCAAATCTTCATCAATCAAGCATGATGGCAAAGGCATATTTAAAGGAATAGAACAAAATTTCCAAGGAGGAAGATACCATTCATTGGTAGCGGCCAAAGTCCCAAAATGTTTCGAAATAACAGCTAAAAGTGAGGGTCTGGTCATGGCGATCAGACACAAAACACTCCCAATAGAAAGCGTCCAATTCCACCCCGAATCAGTACTCACAATGAGCGGAGACAACGGATTTAAATTACTTAAAAATTTAGTGTCATGAACATCACAACTTTTCTTACAAAAAGCATAAATAACGAACTTACTCTCGAAGAACAAAAGAGATTTCTTCAAGAAAAAGAAAATATAAGCCCAAAGGAATTGGCAGAAACAGTCGAGTTTCTGATGGGACAAATGCCCAAAAGCCCAAAACTCTCAGACTCAATAGACATTTGTGGAACAGGAGGCTCAGGACTGCCACGTATCAATACATCAACAATCTCAGCCTTCATCCTCGCGTCATTAGGAGTTCCCATAGCAAAACACGGCAACAAAGCGGCCAGCGGAAGGTTCGGAAGCTTCGATCTCCTCGAAAATCTCGGCATAGACCTCGCGAACAACAAAACAGAAAACCTAACCTTCTTATACGCGAGAGAATACCACCCGGTAATGAAACATTTCGCGGAAGTCCGAAAAGAAATCGGTAAACCGACATTTTTCAATCTGTTAGGGCCGCTTCTAAATCCTGCTAAAACTAGCCGGCAGATTATAGGAACAGCCTTCAAAGACAAGATGATGTTGATAGCAGAAACATGCAGATTAATCGGAAAAGAAAAAATCTACGTCGTCTGCGGCGAAGACGGCCTCGACGAAGTCACACTCACGGGCAAAACATACATAACAGAATTAAACAAAGGAAAAATCACGAGATACATGATAGAGCCCAAAGATTTCGGATTAAAAGAGGTGAGATTCGAAAAAATAAAAGGCGGAGATCCAAAGACGAACACGGAAATCGCTCTGAAAATCCTAAAAGGCAAATGCGAAAGCGCTCACCAAGACCTTGTTTTAATAAATTCCTCCCTGGCTCTCAAATTGGCTGGGAAGGTAAAAACTCTAAGGGAGGGATACAAATTAGCGAAAAGCGCGATCAAAACAGGGACGGCATACGAAAAGTATGAAGAATTAAAAACTCCAAACATCCTCAAAAAAATCATCAAGAAAATTCCAAAACTAGAAAAATCCGACAGAGATTTTTACGCGGCCATCAACAAAAATGGCATATCCCTCATAGCTGAAATAAAAAAAGTATCCCCAAGCGAAGGTTTAATGGCAAGAGGCAAATTTGACCCTTCAAAAATAGCAAAAAACTACGAAAAATCAGGAGCGGACACGATCTCCGTAGTATGCGAAAAGAACTTCTTCAAAGGATCACTCGACTACATGCGGCAGGCCAGAGAGAGTACAAACTTCACCCCAATATTATGCAAAGATTTCATAATAAACGAATCTCAAATCTATGAAGCGAGAATGAACGGAGCAGACGCAATCCTCCTCATAGCGACCATATTAACAGAAGAAAAAATCAGAAAATTTATAAAAATAGCAGAAGAATTAGGAATGGACGTATTATGCGAAGTCCACACAAAAGAGGAGCTAGAAAAAGTCCTGAAAACACCAGTCAAAATCATCGGAATAAACAACCGAAATCTAAAAACGTTCGAAGTAAATCTCAAAACAACAGAAAAGTTAGCAAAGCTAATACCAAAAGACAGATTAATAGTATCGGAAAGTGGAATTTTCTCCAAAGACGACATGAAGAAGCTTCCAGAAAGAACAAACGCAATCCTTGTCGGCACATCGCTCATGAAAGGTCTCCCCCCACAAACCTTAGCAAGAACAAAACTGAAAATATGCGGAGTTAGAACGACCCATACAGCCAAGTTTTGCGAAGAAAACAAGGTTGATTTCGTGGGGTTGAATTTTGTACCAGCCAGCAAAAGAAAAATAACAACAAAGAAGTCAAAACAAATATCAAGACACTTAAAAAATACTAAAACCGTCGGTATCTTTCAGAATCAACCAATTCAAGAAGTAAACAGCCTCGCACAAAATCTCGACTACATCCAACTCAGCGGAAATGAATCAATTTTATACATCAAAAAATGCAAAAAACCGGTGATAAAAACAATTGCCGTGAGAACCGCCAAAGATCTAGAACGAGCCAAAAAATATTACCCCCATGTTGAATATCTATTATTGGATGGACCGAGACCAGGAAGCGGAAAATCATTCAACTACAATCTCTTAAAAAACTCCCAATATCCGTTTCTACTCGGCGGAGGAATCAACCTTCAAAATTTAAAAACCGTACTAGCAAAATCACCGATGGGAATCGACATTGCAACAGGAGTGGAGATAAACGGGAAAATAGACACGCACAAAATTAAATTAATTATTAACCAACTAAAACAATGTTAATCGTAATGAAAAACACAGCCACGAAAAAACAAATCGACGACGTGGTAAAAGCCATGCAAAAACTTTCACTGAAAGCCGAAAGACTTCCAGGGGCTCAGAGGACTGTGATTGGAATCATGGGCAACAAAGAATACCTGGATCAAAACAGAATTATGAATTTTCCAGGAGTGAAAGAAATTATTCGTGTGACAAAAAAATACAAACTGGTGAGTAGAGAATTCCAGCCAGAAGACACAGTCGTAAGAATCGGAAAAAGTGTGAAGTTTGGAGGTGGCAGAAAACCGGTAGTCATCGCCGGTCCCTGCGCTATAGAGTCATACGAGCAACTTCTTGAAATCGCAAAAGACGTTAAAAAATCAGGAGCAAATATGCTAAGAGGAGGTGCGTACAAGCCACGCACATCTCCATATTCATTCCAAGGACTGGGCGAAGAAGGACTGAAAATCATGAGAAAAGTTTCGGATGAAGTAGTCATCCCAATAGTCACTGAAATAACGTCAACGGACGACCTGAAATCATTTGAAAAATACACCGACATGATCCAGATCGGTTCAAGAAATATGCACAATTTCGACCTTCTCAAAAAAGTCGCAAAACTCGGCAAGCCAATTTTACTAAAAAGAGGAATGTCCGCGACAATGGAAGAATTCTTGCTCGCGGCAGAGTACATTTTGAAAGAAGGAAACCCAAACATCGTCCTCTGCGAAAGAGGAATAAGAACCTTCGAACAATCCACAAGAAATATCTTGGACCTAAACACTCTCGCTCTTATCAAAATAGAATCTCACTTGCCGATAATAGCAGACCCCAGTCACGCCGCAGGAAGATATGACATAGTAGAGTCACTAGCTCGAGCCGGTATCGCAGCTGGAGCGGACGGACTTATAGTTGAAGTTCACGATGATCCTGCAAACGCACTCTCGGACGGCGGGCAATCTCTGACATTTAAGTCTTTCGAATCATTAATGAAAAAATTATGAAAAGTCTAAAAAAATACATTCTCAATTCTACGGGCCACTTCGGACAATACGGAGGAAGATACGTGCCTGAAATGCTAATTCCGATAATGGAAGAACTTGAGGAAGCTTTTTACAAATATAAAAAGGATCCAGAATTCAAAAAAGAATTGAGACAAATGTACAAAAACTACTCCGGACGACCAACCCCTCTATACTTCTGCGAAAACTTAACAAAACACCTTGGTGGAGCAAAAATATTCATGAAAAACGAGGGCCTAAACCACACAGGAGCTCACAAGATCAACCATTGTCTGGGACAAGGCCTCCTCGCCAAGAAAATGGGCAAAAAAAGAGTTATCGCCGAAACAGGAGCTGGCCAACACGGACTCGCGACAGCAACAGTTTGCGCAAAACTCGGACTCGAATGCGTTATATACATGGGGGCAAAAGACTATGTCCGCCAGCTCCCAAATGTTTTCTGGATGAAAAGACTGAGAGCTAAGGTCGTGCCAGTGGAAACAGGCGGAAAGATTCTCAAAGACGCGATAAACGCAGCACTGAAAGATCTGATATCAAACCCCGAAGATACTCATTATCTGCTCGGGACGATTTGCGGCCCTCACCCATACCCAGTTATGAACACTTATTTTCAGAGTATTGTGGGAAAAGAAGTTCGCAAACAAATAATTGAAGAAACAGGCGCCCTCCCTGATTATCTTGTCGCGTGCGTAGGGGGAGGGAGTAATGCGATTGGCCTATTCTACGAATTCCTAGACGACGCAGATATAAAAATGATAGCAGTCGAAGCCGGCGGAAAAGGAATCAAAGAAGACGATCACAAATGTGAACACGCCGCCAGGTTCCAGACTGGCAAAACAGGGGTAGTCGAAGGATTTAAGTCATATTTTTTACAGGACAAAGATGGTCAGATCAAAAACACGTATAGTATTTCAGCAGGGTTGGATTATTCGGGAGTGGGACCACAAATCTCATACCTGAAGGACATCGGCAGAATAAAACCATCCTTTGCAAAAGATGATGAGGTCATAGAAGCATACGAACTTCTAGCAAAAAAAGAAGGAATCTTCGCGGCACTGGAATCATCACACGCTCTGGCCGAAACAATAAAACTCGCCAAAACACTGCCGCCCCAAAAAACCATAATTTTCAACTGCTCGGGAAGAGGAGACAAAGACATTTTCATCTTAAGTAAGAAATTTAACTTCAAATTATCATGAAATTAATGACCCACATCGTAGCAGGCTATCCAAACGAAAAAGAATCCGAAAAACTTATTCTGGCAATGCAGGAAGCTGGAGTTTCATATATCGAGATACAAATCCCATTCTCAGACCCGATAGCAGATGGACCGACAATAATGAAAACCAGTGAAATAGCCCTCAAGAACGGCATGACAACACAAAAAGCGTTCCAAATGCTCACCAGATTGCGAACGAAAGTAAAAGTCCCAATACTGATAATGACATATTTCAACATAGCATTTCGCTACGGACTTGGAAACTTCTGCAAAGAGGCATCAAAGGTAGGTGTGTACGGGCTTATAATCCCCGACATTCCAATTGACGAAGAAAAATGCGAAAATTATCTCCACCTCTGTAAAAAATACTCCCTCCATCCAATCCAAGTGATATCTCCAATAACTCCAGAGCAAAGACTCAAAAAAATAAGCAAAGTCGCAAGCGGATTCATATACTGCATCTCAACATATGGAACAACAGGAGAAAGAAACAAGCTTAATCCAAAATTAACAAGTTATCTGAAAAAAGTCAGAAAACACATAAAATTGCCATTAGCAGTAGGATTTGGAATATCAAGCAAACAACAAGCAAAACTTGTAGCGGAGAAAGCAGATATAGTGGTAATGGGAAGCAAAGTTATCAACCTATACAATGAATCCAAGAGCAACAAGGCGGGGCATGTTAAAGGGTTTTTGAAAAGTATTGTCACGCGGCGGCATCGCTAAGCATAAAAACTTTCAACCATACTCAAATACGGAATCAGGCAGTTGACGTTACTTAATCAGATAAGATTCTCGCTAATTCGCTAACAGTCGAACTTGTAGCAGCGTGTATATCAAACCCATGGATTGATTCTTGTCCAACGCTATCAACCTTTATAGTTGTATCTTGATTATCGGATTTCATTAACTTGAAAATTCCTGCCATAACTGAACGTACAACATCTTCGACAAACTGAGGATCCCTGTGGGCTCTGTAAACCAAGGCTAATTCATGCTCTCTGGGTAGAGTGTTTTGAACTCGCACCAAAACTCCGTCCAAAACATCAAGTATTTCTCTTACAGAAGGAAAACGAATGGCATTCACTATCTCAACCTCTGTTTTACATCTCTGTGAATGTGTTAGTAAAGGAGCTACGGTCAAGATAGCCTCTCGGACATCACCTTTAGTTTCTTCCAAGGTATGTTTGTATGTCTGCTGCACACAAGGACAGGCAGTCATGTTATCTACGGCCACTCCAACCGATTTATTAGGAGTAGCTGTCCCATCGACAGACGCAGAAAGCCAAATTGTATCCAAAGACAACTTGTCCTTACCTTTCTTCCATCCACGAACCGGACTGACAAAACTGAATGGGGCAGAAACTTTTACATGAGCACTTTCTCCGTACTGAGAATTACGTATCTTATCAGCGATGGTTTCAATATATTCTAACAAACTGCCGTACCCAAGACTAGAGGCTTCAGCAATTAAATCCCCAACTCGGGACATGTGCAGTCCTCTTCGATTGCCAGGGATGCCAGTAGACAAAGAAACTCTCGTATTAAGACAAATTACTCCCTGCCCATCAAAGGGATGAGTAATATTCACAGGAACATTATCCCGGACCATTCCTACTCGTTGTAATGGAAGGACAAATCTTGGTGCCTGAAGAGAAATGTCATCAGATGCTCCGTCCATTCGTATTATGACATCGGAGGCATTAACTCCAAATAAGTGTTCAAAAGGTTTACCCATAAATCACTATTAGAACATAGGGTATATAGATATAACAAAAACACTTGAATTTCAAGCACTAATTTAGGACAATAACCCCTTACTAAATAGCTATGAGAACACTTTATAACCCAGACACGCTAAATCATCCTGGCAACAAATATGAACACCCAGACAGGTTGAAAGGATTTTTAATGCATCCAATTTCTCCTATAGATGAAAAAGAAGCCTTAAAAGCGATTAATAATCTTTATACTGGTGGACGCATAAATTTAGATAAATTAAAGAGAACAGCTCAGCATAAAGCGACAGTAGCTGAAACAAGACTTTCACCTAAATCAATAGGAGCAATCATAGCATCTGTTTCACTCTCAATACAGGCTGCGAGAGATGGGGATTTTGCTCTGACGCGCCCGCCAGGTCATCATGCAAATCTTGAAAGGCCATCAGGATTTTGTTTAATAAATAACCTTGCTGTTGCCGTGAATCAGGAATTAATTCAAGGGCATAAAGTAGCTGTAATTGATTTCGATGGGCATATTGGAGATGGTACACAAAGCATTTTTGCTGATCAAGACAGAGTGCTATGTTGTTCTCTGCATCAAGAGGGAACATTTGGAGCGCACAAAAGAATAAGGGGGAAAAATATATTCAACATACCAATTCCAGCCAAAAGTAACGATCAAATATTCATAGAATCCATCAAAAAGTTTTTAGATAGAATAAAAGATTTCAGACCAGACGTAATAGCGATTTCTGCCGGTTTTGACGGGTGCGAAGGAGACCCACTGCTTGATCTAGCTTTTTCAAAGAGAGGATATCACTCTTGTGGAAAATTAATTGCCCAGATGGGAATAAGAACTTTTGCCGTTTTGGAAGGGGGTTATCACAATCAACTTAAAGAGTGCATTCAATCGTTTATCAGTGGATTCAACCAACAATAATAAAACAACAATTAATGGAAGCAAAAACAGAGATAGACAGTCAAAGAATCGAATTACTCAAAGAGTTGGCAGAGTACCTCAGAATAAACTCATTCAGGATAATTAAACATGCTGGAAGTGGTCATTTAGGGGCTTGCTCATCTTCGGCAGAACTGCTGACTGCCTTGTACTTCGGGGGAATACTTCGTTTTGATCCAGAAAATCCGAAAAACCCGAATCGAGACAAGGTAATGTTGAGAGGGCATCTTGGCCCAATGAGGTACCAGATATTCGAATTATTAGGATTATTAACACCAGAGGAATTGGAGTGTGGTTATAGAGAAATGGATACGAGATTGAAAGGGCATGAATCAATGATGACAACTCCCGGCGTAGACATAACTCCAAGCGGATCTTTAGGCATGGTCTTGTCGTATGGAGTAGGAGCAGCGATTGCTGCTAAAAATCAGGGATTAGACTCAATTCAATACGTTTTTTTAGGAGACGGAGAAGAGCAAGAAGGAAATGTGTCTGAAGCTGCTAGACACGCTGCTACTCTAAAATTGGATAACCTGATTTGTATTTTGGATCAGAATGGGAAACAGCTCTCCCGAAAAACCAGTGATTCTGATGGGGAAACAAACATAAAAGAACTTTGGAAAGCTTATGGATGGGAAGTACTAGAGATAAATGGTCATAGTATAGAAGAGATTTTACTTGCCTTCAGGAAAGCACAGCAAGCCAAAAGACCTGTCATGATTTTGGCAAAGACAATTAAAGGGAAAGGGATCGAAGGATGCCAAGAACATTTTTCCGGTTATCACACACTGAGTACATGCAAAACAAGAACCATAGATGCAGCAATTAAATCTATATCGGATGGAGCCATTCATGACATAGTAAAAACCCAGGTCGGTACAATTGTAGGAAAGCCACTCCCAAAAACAGCACCAAAGCCAAAGAGGTTGACTGTAAAAGTAGAAGTTGATCCAAATGATGCCACCAGTCTGGACGATTCTCAGGTTAGATATTTTTCCGAACTTAGAAGAACATTAGAGTCATCGGACGCATCTCCAGACGTATATATGGTAACAGCAGACTTTGTTCGCAAGGACATTGTAAGAATGTGTGGTTTAGACAAATTTTTAAAATTTATAGATGTAGGAATTAGAGAGCAACATATGATCTCCATGATCCACGGGATCGCAGTTTCTGATCCAAGCGCCAGAGTTTTGGTCAACTATGGAGATGCATTTATTTATAGACCTATGGATCAATTAAATGCTGCCGCACAGGGGCAGAGTAGGATGACAATTCTTTCTGAATACGCAGGGCTATCTCAAGGGCAAAACGGGGAAACTCATCAGTCAGTAGGGCAGCCAGCCAGCCTTGCCACAATGCCTGGAGTCAGATTTTACGAACCAGGAGATGTCCAAGACCTTTACACAGTTTTAAATAAAAGTCTTACAGATAATGATGGAATAGACTATGTTCGCATACATAGGGAAAACATATTTCCACTACCTAGAATCGAAGTCGACCCAAACTGGAGAAATTATATGATTAGTGACAATGAAAAACCAGATGCTCTAATCGTTACGAGTGGATTGGTCGCAGGCCACAGTTTAGAAGGAGCAAGAATTTTATTAGTGAGACATGGAGTGAAATGTCGCGTCATAAATGTTGTTGATCATGGATCAATCAACGGTGAGTTTGCTCGGAAATATCTTTTAGGAGATGTTCCAACCTTCACTACCTATAATGGAAGTCCAAGAGTTTTAGGATCTTCAGTGGCAGAAGCTGCATTTTCTTCAAGAGAGACTCCAAAACCAGCATACATTAAAAACCACGGATATCTAAAAGGGGACACAGGACGAGTAAAAGATCTACTAAGAAAATTTAAATTAGATCCGGAAGGAATAGTAGAGTTCATACGATCAAATTTATAAACCTATGAAATTCAACTATTACAGTTTGCAATACGGAGATCAAAAAGGGGATGGTCAGCTGGTTGAATTTGATCAAGTTGTTGAGGATAAACGTCGTGAATCACCTAAACTTTTTCATGATCCACAAAATCCTTTACTGACACAAGAGATTGAAACGGTAGATCCAATTTTCGAAAGAAATCCTACACAGTGGCAAAGAGCATTTAGTACCGCAATATTTGTAATAACTGGGTGCGTCCCAGATAAACTCGATAAAAAACAGATCAAGAGAGCAGTTTTCGATATTAAAAATCACTCCAAAGACAATCCGGTACTTGAGGCATTAATCAATTCTCGAAGATTTGTTTTTGGGACGCTCCCATACTTAATCGCTGGATTTAATTTCACAAATAAAGGGCTAAGTCAAAATGGAAATAACAATATCAAGAACTTATTGGCAACCATCGAAATGCTTGCCAATGATGCTGATTTTACAACCTTTTTCTGTGCTCATAGAGAACATGCTCCAGAAATGGTTACTGAACTAGACGCTGACAACATACGAAGATCGTGCAGATTAGCCTTAGGGATAAGGAATAATATTGCACAAAACAGACATTCAAAGTCAGGACTGAGGATTATTCAACCGGCCGGTACCCCCGAAGGACTTGCAGCTGTTTTTCCAGAAATATTTTTAAATTACTTGAGACAAGGAAAACTGGCTGATCTCATGCTGGTTCTATCACGTCACTTTATCCAATTGGGAGAGGTCGTAGGTCAAGAGTTTAACGAAGATGTTACCACTGAAGACACTACTCAACATGTTAAAGAAACTCTCGCTGTTGCGGAAAGAAAATTTGGCGACTGGAAAAATACATCAATGGATAGATGCGATTGTAAACGCCACGATGAAGGAGGAGATCCACTTATTGGAACGTTAAGATTCACGGCAGATGAAATATCCAGACTAATGCCATATTACAAGGAAGGACTTTCAATAAGTCAGGATTTAATTTCCGCTAATTTGGCACGTGCCAAAGAATTAAGGCCATCTAACCCAGACCTGCCTGACAAAGTTGCAGCCGCAATAACAGAGTTTTTATCCATAAGAACAAGCACAGCGAAAGCTATCTATGAAACAGCATTTTATTATGCATGGGGCGAAAGAGCCAGGAATGGCAACTCAGCTATTATTGGTCTTGAAAGAGATCATGACCTATTCCAGACGCTTGCGATCGTTTATGGTTTTAATAAAGGAGAAATAGATCATTACACTCGACATAAATCTCCAAGCATTTTTGCCAAGAGAAAAAGTCATGAAGATCCTACACGATTAAGCGGCTTATCTTTCAGACAATTCTGGAGACTTTCAGAAAGACCAAAATTCGAGAGCAGAGAATAGAATAAACTTATAATTTCTTTTAAATTTATAAATCACAACCAAGGAATCTCTTGAGGCGCACCCAATTGCCATGGGAGTTGTCCGTCGGATTTAGCAGCGTTAAAAAATCTTATTATAATTTCATCCAACCCGTCTTGGTCACAATAATACTCTTCAATTCGCCCATATTTTTTGTAAGGAGAAATATTGAATCCATCCTCTATGTCATTAAACCAGATAACCCTTTTCCCGCAAATCGCAACCACCCAAAAACCGCCACCCTCTTTCCCATAAGTTTTTTCTTCCCATTTTTCAGGAACAATTTTTACCAACCTCCAAAAATCCAATAATTTACCTTTAAGTCTAGATTCTCCATCACGAATTTCCTCCTCAAGATCCTTTAATGATATTGGTGTCCACTCGGACATACAAAAGGTGTTTTGTTGATGTTACTTAAATTTTGGCTGGGGCGCAGGGATTCGAACCCCGGAATGGGAGCTCCAAAGGCTCCTGCCTTACCGCTTGGCGACGCCCCAGTGATGTAAATGAACCGCAAAGATCAACGCACACAAATCTATCAATCTAGCCTTGTTAAGTCAATTAGTTTAGAATACGCCCAACAAACAAAAGACTTAACCTTTTCAAAATGCCAACAAAAGTTTTCATAAAAGACCTTCGCGATCACGTCGGCAAAGAAATCACAATTCAAGGATGGATGTTTAACAAGCGCAGCGGAAAGGGGATTCAATTTCTCCAACTTCGAGACGGCAGCGGGGTAGTGCAGGGGATTGTGTTCGATAAAGCGGAGTCGTCCGATCTTTTCAAAATAGCAGCATCTCTCATGCCCGAGTCATCGCTGACCATTACCGGCGAAGTCACAAAACACCCAAAACTCGAGGACACATACGAGCTTCAAGTTAAATCAATCGAGCCGATCCAAATCCCTGCAGAAGAATATCCAATCGCGAAAAAAGAACACGGCCCGGACTTCCTCCTCGAAAATCGCCACCTCTGGCTGCGAAGCCCAAAACAACGCGCGATCCAAGTTGTCCGCAACACAATAATCAACGGAATCTACGAATACTTAAATCAAAACGGTTTTATAAAAATTGATTCGCCGATTTTGACGCCAAACGCGTGCGAAGGAACCACAGAACTTTTTGAAATTGAATATTTTGAAGAAGGTAAAGCGTATCTTGCACAATCCGGCCAGCTCTACATCGAAGCAGCGATTTTCTCAGTTGGAAGATGTTTCGATTTTGGCCCGGTTTTCCGCGCGGAAAAGTCAAAAACCCGCAGACATTTAACGGAATTTTGGATGATGGACGCAGAGGCGGCCTTTGTTGAGCATGAAGAAAACATGAAAATTCAGGAAGGATTGATTGAATATGTTGTAAAAAAAGTCCTCGCCGAAAATTTAAAAGAACTCGCGACTCTCGAAAGAAATATCGAACCTCTCAAAAAAATCGAAGCGCCTTTTATTAAAAAAACTCACGCGGAAGTCGTGAAAGAATTGCGCGAAATGGGGTCTGATATTAAGGAAAATGATGATCTCGGAGGCGATGATGAAACAATGCTCACAAAAAAATACGACAAGCCGATTTTTGTTGAAAAATACCCGGCAGAGGTAAAAGCCTTTTATATGAAACGGGATCCTGCCGACCCAACTCGTGCGCTTTGCGCAGACCTTCTCGCACCGGAAGGCTATGGCGAAATTATCGGAGGCTCTCAGCGTGAAGACGATTACGACGAATTGTTAAAACGTATACGCAGTCACCGCCTTTCTGAAAAAGCTTTCGCTTGGTATTTGGATTTGCGAAAATACGGCTCAGTCCCACACAGTGGCTTTGGCATTGGCTTGGAACGTCTAACCGGCTGGATCTGCGGTACTGAACACATCCGCGAAACTATCCCATTCCCGAGGATGATAAATAGGATTTATCCATAGGGAGGAATGCGGGACTCAAGCCCAGTCTATCGCAAACAATAAAACGTCAATTCTTCGTACAAGAACTTGACAAAATAGAAAAAGCTATCTCTATGCTAATCGAGAAGAGTGAGTAAAAGCTCACCATGCAATGTTTCCAACTTTTTGTCTCTTCGATTTTGTAATTCTGATCTGTTAATAATTGACTTTTAGTGGTAGGATATCGGCAGTTTTTCATAGAGTTTGGCACACAAGTCCATTTCAAAAATTAACGCACAATTGATGGTTTGACGCCGATGGTTGACGGGGTCAAACCATCTGCTCGGCCACAAGCTAGTTCGAGTGCTCATTTTTTATTTTTTAACTTTTAAAAATTATGAAAAAGAAATTTGAAAACAGCAACACAGGCAGCAGTAAGCAAAAATCAAAATTTGAAGAAGGCGATCTCTTGATTCATCAGCAATTTATTCGTTACGGTATAAACGCCAAAGAATGGATGTGTAAATGCATCTTGCTATTGCCGGAAATTGAACGACGGAAAATTTGGCGTAAAAAAGGATTTACCTGCATTTATGAGTACGCAGCAAAACTTGCCGGGATGAGCAGGGGAAAAGTGGATGATGCTTTGAGGATTTTGAAGAAGATAGAGGACAAGCCGGCACTTATGAAAATTGTTAAACAAAAGGGGATCAATGCCATCAGGCCTGTCGTGGGAATTTCTACCGTTGAAACCGCTGATTTTTGGGCGAAAAAAGCTGAAATAATGAGCAAAAACACGCTTGAAACTTATGTGCGCGATATTCGCGGCGGGAAGGTTGCCGAGGGGGAATTATTCGGCAAAAGTTTCCTTGTTGCCGACTCTGGGGCAGGCGATAATTTTAACAGGAGTGATCGCCGTACTAGTACGGAATCCCAACCTGAAAAAGTCACTGTCTTAATGTCCCTCGATCCCGAAGTCGCGAACGAACTTAAAAAGTTAAATGGCAAAGGGGATTGGAACGAGCTCATGAAAGAATTTTTAAAAATGCGAAAAGAAAAACTAGAAGAAAAGAAACCCGAACCAATAGAAACCGAGTCGAGATACATGCCGGCAAAAACCAAACAATACGTTACCGAAAAAACCAGAGGGATATGCGCATTCCCCGGTTGTTACAAAAAAGCCGAACACTTCCACCACGCAGATCGCTTCACGCTAAAAAAGGCTCATGATCCGGATCACATTACCCCGCTCTGCACCAATCATCACTCAATCGCTCATCAAGGTCTTATTGAAAATGAAGATTTGGATCCGAAATTCTGGAAAGTGCGATTGGAACCAGATCGCACAAGCCCAAAGTTTTGGATTGATCGGAAGGTTTTGGAACACAGAAGGCAAACATTAAGTCTCGCGGCATAACAGTGGACATTCTCCCAGTCACTCTGCGCAAAGCCTTTCGTATGCCGGACGTTACACGGGCAGACCGCCACAGCAGTCTATTCGCGATGCAAACTGCGTGCCATATCTACACTCTTCGCACTTCGGTTTGTCGCGATGCAAACTGCATGCCATATCTACACAAATCCCTAAGCCTGCACTCTCCGCATTTCGGTCTGTTCGCAATGCAAATCTCCCTCCCGTGCTCAGTGATCAAAAGTGAAAAAAGGGCCCAATGTTTCAGCGGCAATAATTCCATCAACTCAGCCTCAATTTTCTCGGGCTTGCCTTCCACTTTTTTTGAAATCAGTCCAAGTAATCGAACAATTCTCATCACGTGAGTATCCACCGCCACCCCGCTCACAACCCCAAAAGCATTAAACAAAATCACATTCGCGCTCTTTCTCGCAATCCCCGGCAGAGTCAGCAAATCATCCATATTCGCGGGCAACTTCCCTTCAAAATTTTTAACAATTTTTTCAGCCGCAGCTTTTATATTGCGCGCCTTATTTTTATAAAAACCAGTCGAGCGGATCATTTTCTCAAGTTCGGAAATCGGAGCTTTAGCATAATCATCGACCATTTTATATTTTTTAAATAAAGCAGGGGTAACAAGATTTACCCTCTTATCTGTGCACTGCGCCGAAAGTTGAACGGCGACCAAACATTCCCATGGCGAGCCAAAATTAAGAACCGTCTTTCTGCGCTTGTACATGCGGATAAGACGCTTTGCGATTTCACTCGCACGCATAGACTTTTGCTCGAAATTTTCTTTAGAAAAATTTTTCACAAAGCCATTATAACGCACAAAAACTATCACGCAAAATAACCGGATGCTCCAATCAAAAGGCACAATTCAAACAATTATCTCTTCACCCCGCCCAAGACCGCTCTCTCCCAATCATCCCAATATTCTTCAGGCAGCGCTTTAGCGCTTTCCTCACTCAAAATTTCAAGATTCAAAAATCTCAAAGGATCGACGTACGCGCCGTTTTTCATAACTTCAAAATGTAAATGAGGACCTGTTGTCATATAACCAGCGCCTTTAGTTCCCGGCATTCCGCCTGACAAACCAATGACATCACCAGCCGAAACAACCTGTCCTTCTTCAACCATAATATTGCTCACATGACCATAAGTTGTCATCAAATCATCATGGTGGACAACGACAATATAGCTGTATCCGGTGCCATTATCTTTCGCCTTATACACAACCCCGTCAGCAGCCGCACGGATAGGGGTTCCCTGGTCGGCTCTAATATCAACAGCGTTATGCTGGACTCCAAAATATCCCTGATATGAAGGATCATGGAAGTAAGCAGAAAGGCCTCTGTCCGGAATAACAGGCCAAATAAAGTCGCCAGCCTCAGACGCGGACTTTTGAAATTCGTACAAAGTCATGAATTTCTTCCCGACCAAATCTTCGTATTTTGAAACATCAAAATTGTCTCCTTCTTCCGCGATTTTTTGCTCAATAAACGCAATCGACTCCTTAAATGCCTGGATTTCCGCCAAAGATTCTTCTTGCTCTTCGAGTGATTGCTTTAATAGCTCGCGGTAAATTTCATCCTGATTTTTGCTTAACGCCAAAAGGTTTTCTTTTGCAGCTTTTTGAGCTGTTAAATTGTCTTTTTGAGCCTCTAATTCTGTTTGTAATTTTTCCAAAGAAGCTTTTTTGGCTTCCAGATCAGCACGGGCATCAGCGAGTTGAGTCGTAAGTTCGGACAATTTTGCCACCAATCTATCACCAGTTTCTTCCAAAATTCCCATGTATTTTATATCCTTCAAAACATCCCCAGTACTCCCATCTGCAAGAAGAAGTTTAAAGGCATCAACATCCCCATTTGAATCAACGTCAAAATAAGTATCTCCATAAACATACAACTGCTTAATATAGTCATTCAAAAGCGCTTTTTGGTATTCAAGCGCAGTCTCTTTTATTTCAATATCTTCATAGAGAATTTTTATCTCATTTTCTTTTCTAATAACCTGTTTTAAAACCGTGAAAAGTTTTTCTTCCGTAATTGTTACTTGGTCATCAAAATATTTGAGCTGATTTTGAAGGTCAGACATCTCGTTTCTTAGAGCATTAATCCTTCCTCGGGTCTCTCTAACAGTTCTGGTAACTTGATAATATTCAGTTTTTGAAATGTCTAACTCTTCATTAAGGCGCTTTAAAAATTCTTCTTTTTCGGAAGGGGATTCGGCTTGTAAGTCATCCTGCGACTGTCCGGCAGACGATCCCGCCTGCGCCTGTTCAGCCGTTCCGGTTACAACCTGATTTTCACTTTGTGTCTGCCCGGGCAGACCCTTCGCCTCAAAATCCTCCGCAACCGCAAAATTGAAGAGTAAAAATATGCAAAAAGTACACAAAATCACTCTGGAAATCCCATTTTTGATCAAATTTTTGGTATTTTTTTGCATTTTTGTTTTAGTTTCAGGTTCAACCATATCCCAGTATTATATCATAAAAACAGGTTAAAAGCTACCCTTCAAGTTCCGGACTTAAGCTACCCCATTAGTTAAGTCCGGAACTTGACCAAAAATCCCCTTGCAATCCCACTCCTTTTCACCTAAAATACGCCCGTCCTATTTAACAGGAGAAAAAATGTCACACAAAAAAGCTGGTGGATCCAGTAAAAACGGTAGAGACTCGAAAGCCAAAC
>Ga0233425_10005477_pt1 | contig 20011 bp, 15 predicted proteins | sample Watercolumn_Towu_2_FD_181712 | JGI IMG/M metagenome (GOLD analysis project Ga0233425, IMG submission 181712) | Freshwater microbial communities from Lake Towuti, South Sulawesi, Indonesia - Watercolumn_Towuti2014_140_MG | ecosystem: Environmental > Aquatic > Freshwater > Lake | place... | reverse complement strand
GCTGGCCCGCTTCGTGCGCAAAACGCTCTCCTTCTCCAAATCGGACGTCTATCACAACATCGTCACCAAATGGTTTATCGCCGAATACAATCTTGAGCTATCATCACTTACCATCTGACCACTACCGTTTGCTAAAACCGAACATTGATCTACAATCAGTCCAAATTTGAGCCACGGAGGGCTTCGTTATGCGCGAGATCACCATTGCGCTGGCGCAGATGGCGCCGGTGCTGAACGACAACGAGGAAAACCTGCGGCGGATGGCTGCAACCATCCAGCGGATTTGCAGCGAGCAGCCGACCAATCTGATCGTCTTCCCGGAGCTGGCGCTTTCCGGCTATGAGTGCGGCCTCAACTTCACCCGGCTGGCCGAGCGCGTGCCGGGTCACGCTTTCTCCTATCTGTCGGGCAAGGCCGCGGAGTTCAGCGTCCATGTTGCGTTCGGGATGCCGGTCAAGGAGAAGGTCGAGAGCATCCTCTTCAACGCCGTGGTGCTGATCGGCCCGGATGGCGAGCTGATCGGCGACTACCGCAAGCTGCATCTGCGCGGGGAAGAGAAGATGGCGTTCCGTCCCGGCTATCGCCTGCCGGTCTTCGAGACCGAATTCGGCAACCTCGGCGTGCTGATCGGCTGGGACCTGGCGTTCCCCGAAGTGGCCCGCAGCCTGACGCTCGACGGCGCCGATCTGATCGTGGCGTGCGCCGCGTGGGAGGCGAACTTCATCGAGGAGTGGCGCGCCTATACCGTGGCGCGCGCCTGCGAGAACGCGGTCTACATCGCAGCCGCCAACCGCGTCGGGCAGGAGCCGAGCTACGCCTTCGGCGGCGAATCTATGCTGGTGGGGCCGCGCGGCCAGGTGCACACCGCGCTCGATGAAGCGGTCGAGGGCTATGCCGTGGCGACGGTGGACCTGGACGAAATCCGTCGCGTGCGCGAGGAACACCAGATCCTCCAGGCGCGCCAGCCGGCGGCGTATCGGGCGTTGGTGCGGAAGTATTGAGAGTTGGAGCGAATAATGCACAGCGTTGACCTCCGTAGTGACACCATCACCAAACCCACCCCCGCCATGCGCCGCGCGATGGCCGAGGCGGAGGTGGGAGATGACGTTTTCGGCGACGACCCGACCGTGCAGAAGCTGGAAGAGCTGGCCGCCGCCCGGCTGGGCAAAGAGGCGGCCGTCTTCGTCGCCTCCGGCACGATGGGGAACCTGGTCAGCCTGCTGGCCCAATGCGGCCGCGGGGACGAGGTGATCCTGGGCGACCAGGCGCACACCTACATGTACGAGCAGGGCGGCATGGCTGCGCTCGGCGGCATCCATCCGCGCGTGTTGAAAAACCGACCCGACGGCACGCTCGACCTGGACGAAATCGTCGCCGCGATCCGTGATCCCAACAACCCGCACTTCCCCCGGACGAAACTCCTCACCGTCGAAAACACCCACAACCGTTGCGGCGGCGCGCCGCTGTCGGTCGCGTACATGCGCTCGATCGGCGCGCTGGCGAAGCAGCACGGCCTGCTCCTCCATGTGGACGGCGCGCGCATCTTCAACGCGGCGGTCGCGCTGGGGGTAGATGTGCAGGCGCTCGTCGCCGATGCCAGCTCGGTCACTTTCTGTCTGAGCAAAGGGCTGGCCGCGCCGGTCGGCTCGGTGGTGTGCGGGAGCAAGGCGTTCATCGCGGAGGCGCGGCGGGCGCGCAAGGTGGTGGGCGGTGGGATGCGCCAGGTCGGCGTGATCGCAGCGGCCGGCATCGTCGCGCTGGAGCAGATGATGGAGCGACTGGCCGAGGATCATGCCAACGCCGCCGCCCTGGCCGCCGGCCTGGCCGAAATCCCCGGCCTGCAGGTGGAAGCCGTGGCCGTGCGGACGAACATCGTCTATTTCAACGTTGTCCGGCCCGATTTGACCGCGGCCCAGCTCACGGCGCAATTGGGCGAGCGCGGGGTGCGGATGCTGCCGGTGGGGCCGCGGCGCATCCGTGCGGTGACCAACTACCACGTGACGGCTGAGCTGATCTCCTCGGCGTTAGCAACTTTTCGGGCGGTTCTTGCGTAGATAAGGAATGGAACCCGCGCAAGCCCCGGCTTCCAAGCGAGACCGGGGCTTCGTTTTCGATACTGGATAACGGGAGGAGGGTGGATGGAACGCCGGCAAGGGTGTCTGCAAGGTCTGTTGGAGTTATTTCTGCTCAACGCGTTATTCGATTGGTTGCAACGGCGCTTTGGTTTCGGCCGCGGCTGTTCGTGCAGTGGGTGCGGATGTGGCTTGATCCTGGTAATTATCTTCATCGTTTTGTTTGTCTCCACCTGCGCGGGCACGAACTGGACGCGGCTATGGTGACGGGAGCGATCAGGGTTTGATCTGCACCGCGCCGCGCGCCGTCCCCAGCCAGAGCGCCCCATCTGATGCGAAGGCCGCGGCCCGGATCCCCTCGAAGCCATCGGCCACTCGCACCCACGCGTCGCCGGCGCGGCGGACGATGCCGCCCTCGTGGATGAGCCAGACCTCACCGGCCGGGGAGAGGACGAGTCGAAGATTTGGCCCGGCCGGAATCCCATCGGTCGGACCAAAACGCTGCCACGTTGAGCCGTCGAAGCGCGCGACCGCGCCATCGCCCGTCGCCGCCCACAGCGCGCCATCGGCCGTGGCGGCGAGGGCACCGGCGAACTCGAAGGGCAGATCCTCCTTCAGGGTGCGCCACTCGATGCCGTCGAACATAGCCAGGCCGCCGCCTGTGATGGGCGAGAGCCACACCCAGACGCGACCCTGGCGATCCACGGTCAGCGGGCCGGCCACACGATCCTCGTAGCGCCGCCAGGTTTCCCCGACGAATTGGAACAGGTTGAAATCGCCCACGGCCCAGGTTTCTCCCCGCGGGCCGAAGGCGAAGGCATGGATGCTGTCTCCGAGTTGCTCGCAGGTCGCGACGGCCTGCCATCGTGCGCCGTCGCCGCGCAACACCGCACAGCCGGCGGCCGCCCAGAGCTGACCGTCAGGGGCGGTCGCCAGCGCCCGGATGCTGGCGTCGGGATGCAGGCCGTCCGTCCGTTCGCTGTAGCGCCAGGTCTGCCCATCGAAGCGGCTGACCCCGCCGCCCGCAGGCCGCACGATGCTATCGCCGAACCCGAACCAGACGGCCCCAGCCGGCGTCGCGGCAATTGTTGTAATGGTGTTGAGCTGCGGACCGTTGCGTAGCGCGCGCCACTTGCCATCTTGCCATAGGCTGATGCCTCGATCGCTGCCGGCCGCGATGACGCCATCCGCGCGAATGGCGATTGCCGTCACTGTATCGCTGAGCAGCCCATCTGCCGCCTTCGTCTCGATCCAGCCCTGGCCGTCGAAGTGGAGCAGCCCGCGGCCGTAGGCGCGCCAGCCGCCGCACGTGGCGATCCAGGGCCGGCGCGCACGATCGAAGGCGATGTCGCAGACCCAGCTTCCCCCGCCAATCTCGACCGCTTTGCGCCAGGCCTTGCCGTCGAACCGGTAGATGTGATCATAGCCGACATGCACCCACGGCGCGGCGTCTGGCCCGACCGTCAGCACGCGCGCGTTGGGCTGCGGCAGTCCCTCGCGTGCCGTGTAGGTCGTCCACATCTCGCGCTGCGGCTGATAGTGGCTCACCCCGCCCGCGCCGGTGCTGAACCAGACACCGCCATCGGCTGCGACGCCGATGGCCCAGATCAGATGATCGGCCAGGCCATCGGCCGGCGTGAGCGCGGTCCAGCGGCTGGCCGTGAAGCGGCCTGCCCCGGCCTCCGTTCCTGCCCACACTACGCCATCCGGCCCGACAGCGAGGGCGTAGATCACGTTATGCGGCAAGCCGTCGTCGGCAGTGTAGTTCTGCCAGGTTCGGCCGTCGAACCGGCTGACCCCGCCCCCCGTGCCCGCCCAGACCGCGCCATCGGGCGCGACGGCCACCGCCAGCACATAATCGGCGCCCAGCCCGTCGGCCACCGAGTAGCGCCGCGGCGTGCCGGTCGCCAGATCCCAGCGGATGACCCCGCTGTCGGTCGCGGCCCACAGTGCGCCGTCCGGCGCAAAGGCCAGATCGCGGACGCCATTGTAGCTCGGATAATAGGCGACGCCCGGCCGATAGAAGGGGGCGACCTGGGCCGCCGGCGACACAGTCGGCGTGGCCGCCGCGTCCGGCGCGGCCGTGGGCCGCGGCGCAGGGATGTACGGCGGCCAGGAGGTCGGCGTTGGCTTGCCGGCCGGTTGGGATAGGCCGCAGCCTGCCAGCACAGGCAGGAGCAGACAGACAAACAGGATCTTGGACATGGCGGTCTTCCAGGCGGTGTGAGTTCCCTGCCATCATGACGTTTCCGACCGCGATTTTGTGCCCGCCGCGTGTCCGTTGGCCGGAACCTTTAGTGGACGATGAGATTGGTCGCTTTTTTGTGTAAGAGGGGCTTGAAAACGAGGACGGATAGTGGTATAATCTATCCTGTCATTCTCCGTATCTATCGCATCTCGCGCCAATATCATCGAGCAGGAGGTCGCTATGTTATGCCAGGGGTGTTCAAGAGGTGGGCGTCCGCCGCGCCGCGGCCGGGGATCGCGTGCTCCCGGCCAGGCCCCGAAGTTCGTAACTGGCCGCGTGCGCGTCGGTCTGCACGCCCGCAACGCCGATGATTTCACGCCGCTGGATTATGAGATCATCCGTCGCGCCAATATCGAAACGCTCAAGATGATGAGCCAGACCAAGGTGGAGGTCTATAAGCAACTGCGCGAATCCTTCCCAAATCTTGAGTTCATCGTTCGCCTCCGGGACGAGCGTATCGGCGGCAACAAAGCTAGCGGTCAAAGCTGGCATCCAAGTGCGTCTGAGTTCGTCACCCGTTTTGTGCCTGTGATCACCGCGTTGCGACCATACGCTACAAAGATCGAAATTCACAACGAGCCAAATCATCAAGACCTGTACGAGGGGTGGACGCCATCGCTAGAATCGGCACGCGATTTCAACCGCTGGTTCCTGGATGTCTACCGTGGCATTAAGCAGGCCTGTCCCTGGACCGAGTTGGGGTTCCCTGGTCTGGCGTTGCATCCGAACGGCCAGATAGGCGCCGACCTTGAATGGGCCAAACAGTGCGCCGAGGCGATCAAGGTCGCGGACTGGCTGGGCGTACATTGCTATTGGCAGTATAGTAACATTTGGAGCCTGGACTGGGGCTTCTATTTCATCCAGTATCACAAACTCTTCTCCGACAAAAAGATCGAGATCACAGAGTTCGGCAATTCGACGCCGAAACTCGACCAGAAGGTCATGGCGCGAGAATATACCCAGTATTACGATGCGATCCAGCGACACGGTGTATATCTGCGTTCGGCCAGCGCCTTCATCGCCACCTCGCCGCACGCTGAATGGCAGGAGTTCTGCTGGGGCAAGTCCGAGGACAACCGGTGTTACCCGGTGGTGGATAGTGTTCGCACCGTCAACCGGCCCCAGGCGATTGACGAGAGCCTGATTGACCGCGTGCCTGGGATCATCGAAAGACGTTTCCTGCTGCCTTCTCGGAAAGATGCAGGGTTCTATGACGCCCGTGATGTCAAAGACATCAGGAATATCATCATCCACCACTCCGAAGGGACGAGTGCGACGGCCGAACAAATCGCCGCGTGGGCCGTTACGCAAACAGATAGAGATCCTTATCCAGAGATGCCCTATCACTTCCTCGTTGAGCCTGATGGCGCGATCAAACGTTGCCATGCGCTTGATGCCCTCTCTTGGCATGCGGGCGCTAAAGGCGAGCCGACGGCGAATGGTGTGGGCCTGAACAACTGGGAAGGCGTGGCCGTCTGTTTGGCCGGCAATTTCATGGGCGCAGCCAGGCCAACGGACGCGCAGCTTCGCTCTGCGGCCGTGCTCTGCCGGGCTATCCGCGAGACCGTCGGTGCGGACCTGCGGATTCTCGGACATAGGGAGACCCCATATTCCAAAACAGCGTGTCCCGGCGATACTTTCCTGGGTGAGACCGGCTGGAAAGTGACGCTCCTCAAGCTGATCGAGCCGCGGCCAGACTATGCGTTCACCCTGGCGCACAAGACTCCGCCGCAGATGCAGGCTGGCAAGCCCGTCAATATCGTGGTTGTGCTGAAGAACAGCGGCGCTCGCACCTGGACGGCGAAGGGGGACAAGGCGTTTCGGCTGTCGTATCACTGGCTTGATGCGACGGGCAAGGTGGCCGTGTCTGACGGTGAACGGACCGAGCTGCCGGGCGATGTCGCACCGGATCAATCGGTGACGCTGCGCGCACGAGTGTTGGCGCCGCCCACGCCGGGCCGTTACACCCTGCGCTGGGATATGGTCGAGGAGCTTGTGACGTGGTTCTCGCAGCAAGGCGCCGCGGTCGTGGATCATGCCGTCGAGATCCAGGCGCGGCCGAGCCGGGCGTGGACCCTCTCCGCCAGCAAGGCGACCGGGGACGCGGGGAAGGCGGTGGATGGCGATGCGACGACCGCATGGCTCTCTGGCGCGCCCCAGGCCGACGGCGACTGGCTGCAGATTGATCTGGGCCGCATCCAGTTGATCAGCGGATTGCGGGCCGAATGCCCGGCGGGCGCCTATCCGTATGGGTTCGCCATCACGGTCTCGACCGATGCACAGCAGTGGCTCGAGGCGTTGCGGCAGGAGGGGGCGCAGGCCGGCCCGATTGATGTGACCTTCGCGCCGCAGCGCGCCCGGTTCGTGCGCTTGCAGGTCATCCTGCCGGCCTGGGGCGTCAGCGAGATTGATGTGCAAAGCGAGGTCGAGCCGGAGGCGCTGGCGTCGGCCAGCCACAACCCGACCGCGGCCGGCCTGGCCCTCGATGGCAACCCCGCGACCGCCTGGAGCAGCAAGGAAGGCCAGGCACCGGGCATGTGGTTCCAGTTGGACCTGGGCGCGATCCGCCGCATCAAAGGCGTGACGCTCGACGGCCCGCAGGGCGAGGAGGCGCGCGGGTTCAAGGTCAGCATCTCGGCGGACGGCCAGACCTGGGCCGAGGTCGCCGCGAAGGCGCAGAACTTCCAGCCGGTCGCGGTCGCGATCCCCTTCCTGTTGGGGCGGTTTGTCAAGATCGAGACCACGGCGACCGAGAAGTTCAACCGGCCGTGGACGATCCGCGAGGCCAAGGTGCAGACCGCGGCCACATGGTCGGTGAAGGCCAGCCACGGCGCCGAAACTGCAGCCCTGGCGATTGATGGCGATGCGCGTACCGCCTGGTCCACCGGCGTCCCGCAAACGCCGGGCATGTGGGTGGAGCTGGATTTGGGCGAAGCGTTGACCGTCAGCAAGGTGGAACTGGTCGGCGCGCGAGAGTTCCCGCGCGGGCTGAAGATCAGCGCATCGGCCGATGGGAAGAACTGGCAGGCGGTCGCCAGCCGCGAGCGGATCTTCTCCTCGCCGGTGGTTGTGCCGCTCGACGCGCCCACGCAGACGCGCTACCTGCGGCTGGAGCAGACCAGCAGCTATATCGAGGAAAGCCGGTACAAAATCCCGTGGGCGATCAGCGAGATCCTGGTGTCGTGAGTCGTCACCCGGCTCAAATCAGCTTCGGTGTGGTTGTGGTATACGGGATCCAACTATCTGGCACGTCCGGCAAGGAAACAACATGATCGCAACCGCATCCAATCTCGGCGAGTTCTTACTTGCCAGGCTCGCGCAGATCGGCGTCATCATCCTGTTGACGCTGCTGCTCTTGCGCCTGGCGCATGGCACGGCGGACGTTTTGCGACGACGCTATGTCGAGCATCCGGCAGCAGACGCGGCCCGCCGCGCCCGCCTGAACACCTTGCTGGATGCCGGGCTGAACGGCATTCGGGCGTTCGTCCTCTTCATCGCGGGCTTGATGATCCTGAGCGTAGTCGGCATCCGTCTGGAGCCGGTGCTGGCTTCGGTCGGCGTGGTCGCCCTGGCGGTTTCATTGGGCGCGCAGACGCTCATCAAGGATTTCATCGGTGGGCTGTTGATCCTGGCGGAGGATCAGTTTCGGGTGGGCGATGTCGTGCAGATCGGTGATGCGAGCGGGAGCGTCGAGCAGATCACGTTGCGCTCCACCCAGGTGCGCGATGTTTCCGGCCGCCTGATCGTCATCCCGAACGGCGACGTGCGGGTTGTCGCCAACGCCAGCAAGACCTGGGCGCGCGCGGTCGTAGATCTCAATCTGCCGTTCGCTGCCGATATTGGCCGCGTCGCACAGGCGTTGGACACTGCGATGGCGCGGGCGCAAGCGGACCCGGAGGTCACGTCCTACTTTCTGGAGCCGCCCCAGGTGTTGCCCTGGAGCGGCTTCAATGCCTGGTCGGTGCAGGTGCGGCTGATGGCGAAGACGGTCGCGGGAAAACAGCCGGAGGTTGGCCGGGCGCTGCGCCGGCACGCCCTGGCCGGGCTGAGCGAGGCTGGCGCGACGATCGCCGTCGCTGTCCAGGGGTCTGTTTGAGCCGGCCGGCGCGCCCTTCCCCGGCGCCTTCAATCCGCTGCTACGGCCTGTCGGATCAACTGCGGGATGGCCTGAAGTCGGGTCAGGTCGGCGCCCACCGGCACGCGGTCGGCCACGCCGAGGATCGTGCGGCCATCGTCCGCGGCCTGGCGCGCCGCTTCATGCACCGCAGCCGTGAACTCGGCCTCGTCGCGCGCCGGCAGCAGATAGTCCTGCGGGATGCCGCCCCATAGGATCAGGCCCGGCCCGGCCGCGGCGCGTGCTTCGGCCAGCGAGACATCCCCTTGCGGCGGCGGCGCGACCCCCTCCACCACATCCACGCCGGCCTCGGCCAGCAGCGACAGCAGCCGACGCACCGGGCCGCCGGCATGCACCACCAACCGCTTGTCGTGCCGGTGGGCGATCTCGGCGGTGCGCCGGTAGCTTTCGGCCAGGCTCTCTCGAAATACGCGCGGCGAGACGTATTGGCCGTCGAGGTTATCGGGCGCCAGCAGAACCGCGCCGGGCAACGCCGCGATCTCCGCGGTCAGCCGCGCCAGTTTCTCCTCAAGGAGCGCCAGCATCTCCAGGATGATCGGCCGGCCCTCCCCTTTCAGGAGCAACAGTCCTTCACCCCAGCCCAGCAGCGTGTGGAGCAGGTCAGAATACGGGTGCATCGGCAGCTCGAGGGCGGTGATGAGCGCGGAATGCGGAGTACGGAGTGCGGAATGTGTGTTTTCGGCCGGCGGCGCGTCATGCGCAACTCGTGATGGCGTGACATTCAGCACATAGTCTTGTGCGGCGACGACGGCCAACGCGGCGGGCAGGTCTTCGGCGGTTTTGACCGGGTATTCGGTCTGCCACCAATCCCCGTCGGGGCCGAGCGACCAGCGGGCGGTGAGCGCGCCGGCCGGCGTTTCATAGCGCATCACCCGTTCGCCTTCGGCCTTCTGCGTCGTCACAGTGACGCCGTGATACTCGACGCGCCAGGGGCGTTCGACGATCCAGGGGGCCACGCCGAGCGCGTGGGCGACCTGGGCCATGCTGAATCCGGCCCACTCCGGCGGCAGCGTCCCACGGCCCGCGTGCCACTGATACCAGAGGGCCAGGTCGAGGAGGTAGGGGACAGCGCTGTCGCCGCTGCGCCCCGCGGCCAGGATGGTTTGCAGGTCAGACATGCCTGGTCTCCTCTGCGCCTAAACTACTTACCAGGCGTAGGCCTCGGGCGCTTCGCCGCCGGGGCCGGGGAAGATTTGATCCAGCCGTCCCAATTCCGCATCGCCCAGCTCGATCTCCAGCGCCCGCAGGCTGCCATCCAGTTGCGCGGTCGTGCGCGGGCCGATGATCGGCGCGGCGACCACCGGGTTGTGCAACAGCCACGCCAGCGCCACATCGGCCGGCTGCTCGCCCCGCTCGTGACAGAACAGCTCCCACGCTTCCAGTTTTGCGCGGTTCTTTTCGATGGCTTGCTGGATCCGCTCCGAGGCCCGGCGGCCGGCGGCTGCGCCCCCCAATACGCCAGCTAACAGCCCCCCGGCCAGCGGGCTCCAGGGGATGATGCCCAGACCGAACTCGCGGCAGGCCGGCACAACCTCCAGCTCGATCATGCGTGCGTTCAGGTTATAGAGGCTCTGCTCGGAAACCAGACCCAGGAAGTTGCGCATCCGCGCCGCGCCCTGGGCCTGGGCGATGTGCCAGCCGGCGAAGTTGCTGCTGCCCACATAAATGACCTTGCCCTGCGCCACGAGCGTCTCCATCGCCTGCCAGATCTCCGCCCACGGCGTCTCGCGGGCGATGTGGTGCATCTGATACAGGTCAATGTAGTCGGTCTGCAGGCGGCGCAGGCTCTCGTCACAGGCGCGACGGATGTGATAGGCCGACAGCCGGGATTCGTTGGGCCACTCGCCCATCCCGCCATAGACTTTCGTCGCCAGGACGATCTTCTCGCGCCGGCCGCCGCCCTGGGCCAGCCAGCGGCCGATGATCTGCTCGGTGATCCCCTCCCCGCGCTTGCCGCCGTAAACGTTCGCCGTGTCGAAGAAGTTGATCCCGACCTCCAGCGCCCGATCCATGATCGCAAAGCTGTCTGCCTCGCTGGTCTGCGGGCCGAAGTTCATGGTGCCCAGGCACAGCCGGCTTACTTTGAGGCCCGTGCGGCCGAGTTGTGTGTATTGCATCGTGTGTTCTCCTTTGGAAATTCCAGATTCGTAAGACGTTTTTACCCCACCTTGAAGACCTTCGGCGGGATCAACCAGATCAGCTCGCCCGCGGTGGTCTGCGGGTAGATGATCTCGATACAGGCCAGGCCGGCCTTCGCCATCTTGACATCGCCGCCCGTCAGCGCGCGGATGATGACCGAAAAGTCAGGCTCGTGGCCCACCAACAGCAGATCGCGGCCGCCGTGCTTCTCGATCAGCGCCAGCAACAGCGCGGGGGTGAAGCCGGGCGCCAGGACCGATTCCATCGCGACCGGCATCTCCAGCGCCTTGGCCGCGATTTCGGCGGTCTGCACGGCGCGGCGGAGCGGGCTGGTGAGAATGGCGCTGACCTCCACTTTCAGGTCGGCGATGCTCGCGGCGACGACCCGCATCTCCTTGATGCCCCGATCGGTGAGGGGGCGTTCGCTATCCGGCGCCTGCCAGGTCGGCCAGTCAGCCTCGCCATGGCGAAGTAGATAAATGCGCATCTCTGCTCTCCTGCGGTATAATAGGCGTGTCGCGATCAGTCCACAGAATTCTACCATGAAGTCGCGCAGACGCGAAGCGCAGATGTGGAGCGTGTAAATGATCAAGATTGGCACATCCGGCTTTTCCTACGAGGACTGGGTTGGCCCGGTCTATCCGCCGGAGCTGCCCGAGCGGGAGCGCCTCAGCTTCTACGCGCAGCAGTTCCCCACGGTCGAGATCAACATGACCTATTACCGCGTGCCCGATGCGCGCTTGGTGCAGGGCTGGGTGCGCCGGACGCCCGACGATTTCCTCTTCTCGATCAAGGCGCATCAGGACTTGACCCACGGCCGAGAGCAGGCGGACTTCGCGCCGTTTGTTTCGGCCGTGCGTCCGCTGGTCGAGGCCCGGCGGCTGGCGTGCGTGTTGGCGCAGTTCCCCCACGCGTTTCACCCCAGCCCGTCGAACCGGGATTACCTGGCGCGGTTGCGCGATGGCCTGGCCGGCCTGCCGGTCGTGGTCGAGTTTCGGGATGCCGGCTGGGTGGCGCAGGGCACGTTCGATCTGCTGCGTTCGTTGGGCCTGGGGTTTTGCAGCGTGGACGAGCCGCGGCTGCCGGGGCTGATGCCGCCCATCGCCGTCGCCACGGGGCCGGTCGCCTATGTCCGCTTCCACGGCCGGAACGCCGCCAAGTGGTACAACCATCAGGAGGCGTGGGAGCGCTACAACTATACCTATTCGACCGCCGAGCTACGCGAATGGACGCCGCGGCTGCGCCAGCTCGACGCGGCCGCCGAGTTGACGCTGGTCTACTTCAACAACCACTACGTCGGGCAGGCCGCGCGCGGCGCGCGCGATCTGGGGCAGTTGTTGCTACTGCTCGATTGATTTGGGTGCATTCAAAATCAGTTACGGCAGCATCCCTTCGACAAGCTCAGGACAAGCTCTGAGCGGAGGGCCGCTGTCGTTCGCGGCCCGTAGTCGAAGGATGCGGCTTTCCGCAAGAGGCGCTCCGCATCCTTCGACTACGTGGCGAAACGGCCGCCACTCCGCTCTGGATGCTCCGCTTGGTCGGTCTGAACTGACTTTGAATACACCCGATTGATTGATTTCAGGGCACGAACCGGCAGGAGCGATAAGTTGGTGTGGAATGAGCAGCATCTGATGGATAGCACGTTCGTTGTCTCGGCCGGGGGCGATCCGGCCGCCGGGATCCCCTTGCTTGCCACCAAGCTGCGCGCGCCGCGAGCGCGGCCCGGTTTGCTGCAGCGTCCACATTTGCTCAAGCTGCTCCTGCGTAGCCTTGACCGGCCGGTCTGCCTGGTGTCGGCGCCGGCCGGTTTCGGGAAAACCTCACTCTTGAGCGGCTGGTGCGCATCAGCGGCCGGCGGCGATTGCCGGCTGGCCTGGCTGACCCTCGATGAGGGGGACAATGACCCGGTGCGCTTCTGGAGCTACGCGGCGGCCGCGCTCGGCGCGGCGCAACCGGGCGTCGGCGAAGGGGTCAGGGCGCTCCTGCGCTCGGTGGCGCAAGCGCCCGCGGGGCAGGCCGGCTTCGGCTGGCTCGAAGCGGCGGCGACCGGCCTGATCAATGATCTGGATCGCTGCGCGGCCGATTACGCCGGCGCGTCTCTGCCTCTCATCCTGGTGCTGGACGACTTTCACACCGTCCGCAACCAGGCGATCCATAATGCCCTGGCGTTTTTCATTGACTATCTGCCCCCCTACGTGCACCTGGTTCTGCTGACCCGCGCCGACCCGCCGCTGCCCCTGGCCCGATTGCGCGCACGCGACCAACTGGTCGAGATACGCGCCGCCGATCTGCGTTTTCGCGCCGAAGAATCGGCCGCCTTTCTCAACCAGGTCGCGGCGCTCGACCTCTCTCCAGAGGCCGTGGCAAACCTGGCCGCGCGCACCGAAGGGTGGGCCGCCGGGCTGCATCTGGCCGCGCTTTCACTTCAGGGCCGCGACGCGCCGGCGCGGGAGCGGTTCATCAAGGAATTTCGCGGGACGCAGCATCACATCTTCAATTACCTGATCGAAGAGGTGTTCAGCCGCCAGCCGCCGGCGATCCAACGTTTCCTGCTGCGCACTTCGATCCTGGGCTATCTGACCCCAGCATTGTGCGATGCGGTCGTGGAGGGGAGCAAATCCGGTGAAGCGAATTATAGCCAGACCATGCTGAGCTATCTGGAACGCGAAAATCTGTTCATCGCGCCGTTGGACGAAGAACGCCGCTGGTATCGCTATCACCCGCTGTTTGCCGAGGCGCTGGCCGCGCGACTGGCCGAGGCGGAGGGCGAATCGGCGCCCCTGTTGCATCGGCGGGCGGCGGCATGGTATGAGGCGCAGGGCCACTTGGCCGATGCGGTGCGGCACGCGCTGGCCGCGGGCGACCAGGAACACGTGGCCTGCCTGGTGGAAGGCGCCTACCGGCGACTGGTAATGCAAGGCGAGATCGTCCTCCTGCGCGGCTGGCTCGATGCGCTGCCCGTCGAGCTGGTGCGTAGCCGGCCACGGCTGGGCCTGGCCTATGCCTGGGCGCTGGGCCTTTCCGACCCGCAGGAGCTCCAGGAACAGGCGCTGCGTGGGGTCGCGGCCGCGCTGGACGAGCCGTGGGCGCCGGCCGATCCCGACGCCGCGCCCGCGTCTTCGCGCGACCCGGAGACCGACAAACTGCGCGGGGAACTGCTGGCGCTGCGCGCCGTGACCGAATCGCTGCGATGGGAGTGCCAGCGCGCGGTCGAGCACGCCCAGGAAGCCATGTGGCTCCTGTGGCCCGACAGTTGGGCTGAGTTCTTTCAGGAACCGCCGACCGGCCCAGTGAGCCAGGAGGACATCTGGCTGCGGGCGGTCATCCTACACGCGCTGGGGAACGCCTATCGCTGGGGCGGCAACGTCGCCGCGGCGGAACGCACCTATCGCGAGACGCTGCGGTTGACGTTGGGGGATAGCGCGCCGCCGGCCTCTGCCTTTCCGATGCTGGCGCTCACCGCGGGGCTGCAGCTGGGCCAGGTGCTCGTCAACCAGGGCCGCCTGCGCGATGCCGAGGGGGTCTATCGCGACGCGTTAGCGCGCGCGAGCGGTCAAAGCGGCGATCTGGCGCCTTTTTCGGGCGAGGTGTGGATCGGCCTGGGCGAACTGTTGGCCGAACAGGGACGGCTGTCCGAAGCCGAGGCCAGCATCCGGCAAGGAATCGCGTATTGCCGCCGGGCCGGCCAACCGATGGGGGAGGTCGCCGGGCGCCTGGCGCTCGTGGCCCTTGCGCACGCGCTCGGTCAGGCGGATGTGGCGCGCGCCGAGCTGGGCCGGGCCGAGCAACTGGCCGCCGGCAGCGGCCGCGCCCGGCGCTCGGCCGTGCTGCCCGTGGTCGCGGCCCGGCGCGCGTGGCTGGATCTCGTCACCGGGAACCTGGTGCTGGCGGCGCAGTGGGCCGAAGGCTTGGCGCAGCGGGGCAGCGAGCGGGAGGCTTTCCCCTGCATCATCCGCGATCTCGAGGATCTCCGGCTGGCCGAGGTGCGTCTGGCGCAGGGGCGCCTGGCCGAAGCCGAGGGTATCCTGGATGCGACTCTGCGTACAGCCGAGGCGGCGGGCCGGGCTGAGACGGTCATCGAGGCGCTGGCGCTGTCCGCCTGTCTCTTCAGCAAACAGGGGGACGACGCGCGCGCCGGTCGCGCGCTGGCGCGCGCGTTGGCAATGGCCGAGCCGGGCGGGTATATGCGCACTTTCGTAGATCGAGGCGCGGCGCTCGCCGAGCTCCTCGCGCAGGTCGCCCGCGGCCGGGCCGGGGAGTCCTTTGCAGCGTATGCCCGGCGGCTCCTCGCGCTCATTCCTGGGACAAACTCCACCCCCGAAGCCGGCCGGCTGGCCGCCGCAATTGCGGAGCCGTTGGTCGAGCCGCTGACTCCGCGCGAACTGGAGATCTTGGGCTTGCTGGCGCGGGGCGCAGCGAATCAGGAGATCGCCACGCAACTTTGCCTCACCGTGGGGACGGTCAAGGGGCATATCAATCATATCCTCGGTAAGCTGGCGGTGCGCAATCGCACGGAGGCGGCGCTGCGGGCGCGGGAGTTGGGTCTGGTCGAAGCATAACCGCAAACATAACTTTCGATAGGGGACAGCGGGCCGGTTTTGGCGTATGCTCCGTACATGCATTCGCCGAACCGGTCTTTTTGTTTCCAGTTGTTCATGCGCCGCTTTGCGAGCGGCGCACGGTGCGCGATGAAAATCTCATTGCGAGGAGCGAGTTTTGCGGTTGCGAGGCGCGAAGCAAAGCAATCTCACCCAATGTTTGGGATTGCTTCGGCCCAAACGACGGGCCTCGCAATGACGACCCAGAGGCTATTTTCAGGTTAGAACGAGAGGTGCTGCCATGCTCGATCATTTACAGCGGCGCATCGTGGAGACGCTGGCCGAAGCGCACTCGGTGACGCTGGCGACCTATGGGCCGGCGTCTATCCAGGCGCATGTGTTCCCGTGCGAGGCGCAGTCCGGCGCGCTGTATATCCTCGTGCCGCGCACATCGGATCACCTGTTCAACATCGAGAATCATCCCTCGGTCGTCGCGACGACCGAGCGTTGGCAGGTGTACGGCGCGGCCGAGGCGTTGCCGATGTGTCCGGCCGGGCTGGCGCTGGGGGGGCGGCCCGATGCAGCCTGGAGCGCCGTGGTGCGCCTGATACCGGTCCGCCTGCACATCGCCCCGACCGGGCCGGCGGGCTGCTCCGAAACGATTGATGTGCTCTAACCACTCTGCACAAGAAGGGCTATCGAATGACTACCGATGAACTGGTCACATCTGCGCAGGCCGGTAACCAAGCCGCATTCGCTGAATTGCTTTCGATCTATGAACGCGTGGTGTACAACTTGTGCTATCGCATGGTGGGCAACGCGCCGGAGGCGGAAGATGCCACGCAAGAGACGTTCCTGCGGGCCTTCTCACAACTTTATCGCTACGATCCGAGCCGGCCGTTCAAGACCTGGCTGCTCTCCATCGCCAGTCATCATTGCATTGACCGGCTGCGCCGGCGGCGGATGCAGTTGCTCTCGATTGATGACGAGCCGCTTCAGCAGCACCCGGCCCTGCGCGAGCGCCTGGCCGGCCCGGAAGAGGCCGCGCTGCGGGGGGAGCAATGCCGGGAGATCCAACACTTGCTCACGGGCCTCAGCCCCGAAAGTCGCAACGCCGTGATCATGCGGTACTGGTATGATCTTTCCTACGAAGAGATCGCGGCGGCAACGGGTACGACGATCAGCGCGGTCAAGAGCCGGCTCCACCGTGCGCGTGTGGCGTTGAGCGAGATGCTGAGCGAGAAGCCTGCCATCAGTCGAATCGGCGGCCGCGATGTCGTGTTCCTTCACCCGCGACAGGCTAACCCCTTGCGGCCGTTGGCTGCGTGATGAGGAGATTCGAGCGGGCTATTGTACCGTTCAGTTGTTCATGCCGCGGCCGACGCCACGGGCGGTGAAAATGCAGCGAAGCATCCTGAGCGGAGGGCCGCAGCCCGTAGTCGAAGGATGCGGAGCGGTCATCGCACATGGCCGCATCCTTCGACTACGCAGCGCGAACGACTGCGCTGCTCCGCTCAGGATGCTTCCAGAGTCATTTTCAGGACAGAGTGACCGCGCCGCCTGACTCATATTGGGAAGCGCTGAAGGCGGCGACGACAGCTTGACAGAGGCTTGGCATCTGTGATAGTCTCCTGATAGGCAGGGTTCGCCGTCTGTATTCAGTGTGCGCCCGGCGTGCGCTCGAACCCGGCGGACGGATTCGCAATGTGTGGAGGTGTGGCAATGCAGCTTCTGGTGGCTATTGTGCAAGCAGAAGACGCCGATGTGTTATTGGATCATCTCGTCAAGAAGGGCATCCGAGTCACGCGTCTCAACTCAGTCGGCAGCTTTTTGGCGCGCGGCAACGCCACGATCCTGATGGGTGTGGAGGATGATGAGGTCGAGCTTGTCCTGGAGACCCTCCGCACGACGTGCAAGACCCGGCGGGCGTTCCTCAATGCGCTGCCCCAGATCGAGGCGCCCCACGCATCGCTGGCGGTGGTCATGCCCCTTGAGGTGACGGTCGGCGGGGCGATCGTTTTCACTTTCCCGGTGCGCCGGTTCGTGCGGCTGCGGGGCGGCTCAGCGCCGCCCGCCACCGACACGCGGTATCCTCGTTCGGGTCAACCTGCTGCTGCGCGCATTTCCAATGAAGGGAGCCTCCAAATGAACCTGTTGCTTGCCATCCTCCAGAACGAAGATGCTGACCCCGTGGCCGGCGGGCTGGTCGCGGCCGGCTATCGCGTGACGCGCCTGAATACGGCCGGCGGCTTTTTCCGCCGGGGCAACGTTACCCTGCTCATCGGCGTAGAGGCCGAGAAGGTGGACGATGTCTTGCAGATCATCCAGGCAAACTGCCGCGCGCGCGCCGAGGCGCGGCCCGTGGAGAGCGGTATGCCGTCGTATGGCGCGACCGTGTTCGTGCTGGATGCTGATCGCTTCGTGCGGATGTAACGCGTTTTCTTCCCCAAGAAAGCCTGCCAGTGGGGCAAAGCGGAGAGGTTTCTCAATCCATACCCAGGAGGAAAAAGGCTATGCCAAATCTATCCGCTCGTCGTACCCTTGCCAACGGTGCAGGCCGTTGGCTACTGGCCGCGGTGGCGGCATGCGCGCTCATGGCCGTGTACGGCGCCGACATCTTATTGGCGGGCGTCCCGAACGCGAGCGCGTCATCCAGTAACCTGACGCCGGTCGCGGGCGCGCCCAGTGCGCCGTTGTTTGCTGTGGATGCGCCCCAGGTCATTCCGGGGCGCTATATCGTCGTGTTGCGCGAGGGCCGGGGGCGCGACGCGATGGAAGCTGTGATTGCCTATGGCGCTCGCGCTGCGCTGGTGGCCGCGGGCCAGCGCGCGCCGGCCGATGATGCGGCGCTCACCCGGCCAGAGACGCTGGCGCGCGCCGGCATCGAAGTCACCGCCCGCTACGCGGCCGCTCTGTCGGGCTTTGCGGCCGCGCTGCCGCCGAGCGCGGTGGATGCGCTGCGCCGGAACCCCAATGTGGCCTACATCGAGGCCGATCAGGTGATGGTCGCTGTGGCGCCGCTGGCCGAGACGCAGACCAACGCCACCTGGGGGTTGGATCGCATTGACCAGCGCAACCTGCCCCTCAACGGCAGCTACACCTATGGCGTGGCGGGCGCGGGGGTTCATGCCTACATCATTGACACGGGGATGCGCGCCACGCATCGTGAGTTCACCGGCCGGATCGGCAACGGCTACACCGCGATCAACGATGGGCAGGGCACGAACGACTGCAACGGCCATGGCACGCACGTGGCCGGCACGGTCGGCGGCGCGACCTACGGCGTCGCCAAGCAGGTCATGTTGCATCCCGTGCGCGTCTTGGACTGCAACGGCTCTGGTTACACCTCCGGCGTCATCGCCGGCGTGGACTGGGTGACGGCGAATGCCGGCCAGCCGGCCGTGGCAAACATGAGCCTGGGCGGCGGGGCGTCAACCGCGCTCGACAGTGCGGTGCGCAATTCGATATCGCGCGGGGTGGTGTATGCGGTAGCTGCCGGCAATGAAAACACCAACGCCTGCAACGGCTCGCCGAGCCGCACGGCCGAGGCGCTGACGGTGGGCGCCAGCACGAGCGCCGATGGCCGCGCCTCCTTCTCCAACTATGGCACGTGTCTGGATCTCTTCGCGCCGGGGTCGAGCATCACATCCGCCTCTAACAGCGGCGACACGGCCACGGCAACCTATAGCGGCACCTCCATGGCCGCGCCGCACGTGGCGGGGGCGGCCGCGCTCTACCTGTCCGCCAACCCAGGAGCGACTGCATCCCAGGCGGTGCAGGCGCTGACGGCCAACGCGACCAGTGGGAAGATCACGAACGCGGGGACCGGGTCGTCCAACCTGTTGCTCTACACCGCATTCCTCGACGGCCACAACACGCCCATCCCCACGCCTACCCGAACCGTTACCGCGACACGGACGCGCACGCCCACGGCTACCGTCACGCGCACGCCGGGGCCGACGGCTACGCCGACGCGCACCCGCACGCCGGGGCCGACGGCTACGCCGACGCGCACCCGCACCCCTGGCCCGACCCTCACGCCGACGCGTACCCTCACGCCGAAGCCCACCGCCACGCCGACGCGCACGCCAGGCCCCACCGCAACCCCGGCGCCGGTCTGCGCCAATCAGCTCATCAACGGCGATTTCGAGCAGGGCCGCACGGTTTGGATCGAATCATCCGCGAAGGGCTATCCGCTGATCTGCACCGCGACCAGTTGCGGGAGCGCCAGCGTTGGGCCGCGTAAAGGCAGTTATTTCGCCTGGCTCGGCGGCGCCGATGCAGAGACGGCTGAGCTGCGCCAATCGTTGGCGCTGCCGGCTGGTCAGACGGCGAGCCTCTCCTTCTGGTACCAAAGCCGTTCCAGCGATTACTGCGGCTATGACTACGCCTACGTGAACGTGATGGCGGGCGGCGTCACCAAGACGCTCAAGCGGATCAGCCTCTGCAGCCAGGCGAATACCACCGGCTGGGTCAATCTCCGGCTCTCCCTGAACGCCTACGCCGGCAAGACGATCACGCTCATCTTGCGCACCGTGACCGATTCTTCGCTGGTCAGCAATTGGTTCGTGGATGATGTGTCTGTGACCCAATCGGCGTCATGTGTGACGGGCGCCGGCCGGGATGACGGCCGCTTTGTGCAGCCGGCCGAGCTCGAGCGGCCGCTGGATGATGCCGAAGAGCGCGCCGAAGATCGGGCGCCATCCATCGCTCCCAAGCCTGCCGCGCCCCCCGACCTGGAGGAGCTGCGTAAGGCAACGTCTCAATAACAGGAGTTACGCAGTAGATGCTCCCAGCCGGTCTGCGACCGGCGCCGTTGGCCTGGACGGGCCGCTTTCTCTGGCCCGACGGCGGTCGCAGACCGCCTGAGAGCCAGGAG
>Ga0233425_10005476_pt1 | contig 20017 bp, 15 predicted proteins | sample Watercolumn_Towu_2_FD_181712 | JGI IMG/M metagenome (GOLD analysis project Ga0233425, IMG submission 181712) | Freshwater microbial communities from Lake Towuti, South Sulawesi, Indonesia - Watercolumn_Towuti2014_140_MG | ecosystem: Environmental > Aquatic > Freshwater > Lake | place... | reverse complement strand
AGCTCACCGGCATCGTCGGCCCCAACGGCTGCGGCAAGTCCAACGTCATCGACGCGGTGCGCTGGGTGCTGGGGGAATCCAAGGCCCGGGAACTGCGCGGCGCCTCCATGCAGGACGTGATCTTCAACGGCTCCGCCGGGCGCAAGCCGGCCTCCCGCGCCTCGGTGGAACTGCTGTTCGACAACAGCCTGGGCAAGGCCGCCGGTCAGTGGTCCCAGTACGCGGAAATCTCGGTCAAGCGGGTACTGACCCGGACCGGGGATTCCAGCTACCACATCAACAACGTCCAGGTGCGCAAGAAGGACATGGCCGACCTGTTCCTGGGCACCGGCCTGGGGGGCGACGCCTACGCCATCATCGAGCAGGGCATGATCTCCCGCATCATCGAGGCCAAGCCCGAGGAGTTGCGCGGCTTCCTGGAGGAGGCGGCGGGGGTGTCCAAGTACAAGGAGCGGCGCAAGGAAACGGAAAGCCGCCTGCGCGACACCCGCGAGAACTTGGACCGGGTCTCCGACATCCGCGAGGAACTGGGCCGGCAACTGGAAAAGCTGGCCGGCCAGGCCGAGGTGGCCCTGCGCTACTTCGAACTGGACGCCGACAAGGGCCTCAAGACCCACTGGCTGGCCCTGATCCGCCGGCGTGATGCCCAGGCCCGCCAGGTTGACCTGCAACGGCAACTGGAGACGGCGCGCAACGACATCGAGGCCAAGACCGCCGACCTGCGCCGCCAGGAGGCCGACCTGGAGGCCCGGCGCCTGGAGCAGTTCGCCGCCACCGAGGCCCTGAACCAGGCCCAGGCCCATTTCTACGCCGAAAGCGGCGAGGTGGCCCGGGTGGAACAGGAGCTTCGCCACCTGCACGGCACCCGGGAGCGGCTCGCCAACGAAATCCGCCTGGCCGGCGAGCGCCGGGTGGAGACCGAGGCCGAACGCGAAGCCGCCGACCTGGAGACGAGCCAGCGCCGGGACGAACTGGCGATGGCCGAGGAACAGGCGGAAATGCTGGCGGAGGGCGCCGCCCAGGCCGGCGAGGCCCTGCCCGAGGCCGACGCCGCCTGGCGCGAGGCTCAGGCCGCCGTCGCCGCCGTGCAGCAGGACATGGCCCGCTTCGAGCAGGCCATCCAGCTGGAGGAGGCCAACCAGGCCCACGCCGAGCGCAACCTGGAACAGCACAAGGCTCGGGAACTGCGGCTCATGGAAGAACAGAAGCGCCTGGGCGAGTCGGATGCCTCCCATCTGGAACGCCAGCGCATGGATCTGGAGGCCGAGCAGGAACGGGTGGAGCGCCTCGGCGAATACCTGGAGGCCGCCCGCGCCGAGTGGCCCCAGCACGAGGCCCGCCTGCACCAGGCCCGCCAGGCCCTGGACGCCGCCAACCGGGAACTGCACCGCCAGGAAGCCGAGGTGGCCGCCCTGGTGAAGCTCCAGGCCGCCGCCCAGCAGGCCGAGAGCGAGGGCGCCGCCTGGCTGGAGCGCCTTGGCCTGACCCATGTGGCGCGGCTGTGGCAGAAGATCCGCGTGGAAGAAGGCTGGGAAACCGCCGTGGAAGCGGCCCTGGGCGAAGCCATGGCGGCCCTGGCGGTGCAGGCTGATCCGGCCTGGACCGAGGAACCTCCGGAAGCCCGGTTTGAGCTGATGCTCCCTCTCCCGCGAGCGGGGGAGGGAGCAAACCCATTGCTCGCGCCCACCCCGGCGGGGGAGGGGGACGTGCATCCCCTGGCCGACCTCATCCGTACCGACGATCCCCTGGTGGCCCGCTTCCTCGCCGACCGGCTGGCCCTGGCCTATGCCACCGACACCCTGGCCCACGCTCTGGCCCAGCGGCAGCGCTTGCCCGTCGGCGCCTACATTGCCACCCGGGACGGCCATCGGGTCAGTCGCGACACCCTGATCTTCAACGCCCCGGAGAAGGGCCACCACGGCCTGCTGGCCCGGGCCCGGGAGATCGAGAACCTGGAAGCCGGCCTGGAACTGGCCCGGGCCGGCGCCGAGGAAGTGGCGGAGGAAGTGGTCCAGGCGGAGCAGGCCCAGCAGGCCGCCCGCCGCCAGGGGGAAGCCCTCGGCACCCAACTGGCCCAGGCCCAGGAACAGGTCCACCTGCTGGAAGTGGAAGTGATTCGGGGCCAGGAGGCGGCGCGCCGGGTGGATGAACGCCGGGCCCAGATCGCCCGGGAACTGGATGAGCTCTACGAGCGCATGGGCGAGGAAGAGGCGGCCTGGAACGACGCCGGCGAACGCCAACGCGAGGCCCAGCTCGAATACGACAGCGCCAAGGAGCGCCTGGATGTGGCCCGCGCCGCCCGCCAGGCCGCCGACCAGAAGCTGCACATGGTGCGGGAGAGCCAGCGCCGGGCCGAACGCGAAGCCCAGGAGGCCGCCTTCCTGGTGCGTTCCCTGGGTGCCCGCCTGAAGGATCTGGAAGAGCGCAAGGGCCGCGCCCTGCGTACCCTGGACGACCTGGCCCGCACCCTGGAGCGGCTGGAGGCGGAACTGGGCCAGGCCCAGGAAACCCCCACCCTGGCCCTGCTCGATGCGGCCCTGGAGAAGCGGCAGCAGGCCGAAGGGGTCCTGACTGCTGCCCGGGAAGTCCTGGAAGGGGCCAACGCCGCCCTGCGCGAGCTTGAGTCCGGCCGCCTGGCCACCGAGCATGCCCTGGAGCCCCTCAAGGAAAGGCTCATGGCCCTGGAACTCAAGCTCCAGGAAGCCCACCTGCTGGAGGCCCGCTACGCCGAGGAACTGGAAGGCGTGGACCTGGAGGAGCTGGAAGCCCGCGCCCAGGCCGCCGGCCTCGCCGCCCGCGCCGAGACCTGGCTGAAGAACGACCTGGCCCGGCTGGAGGCGGACATCGTTGCCCTGGGGCCGGTGAACATGGCCGCCCTGGACGAGTTGAAGGCGGCCCAGGAGCGCAAGCAATACCTGGATGCCCAGGCCGAGGACCTGGAAACCGCCGCCAACACCCTGGAAGAGGCCATCCGCCGCATCGACGCGGAGACCCGCGCCCGCCTGAAGGAGACCTACGACCGGGTGAGCCGCGAGTTCAAGGCGCTGTTTACCGAACTGTTCGGCGGCGGCGAGGCGCAACTGATCCTCACCGGCGAGGAGATCCTGGACGCCGGCCTGACCGTGCTGGCGCAGCCGCCAGGCAAAAAGAACAGCTCCATCCACCTGCTTTCCGGCGGCGAGAAGGCGTTGACCGCGCTGTCGCTGGTGTTCGCCTTCTTCCGCCTCAACCCCGCGCCGTTCTGTCTGCTGGACGAGGTGGACGCGCCCCTGGACGACAGCAACACCGAGCGCTATGGTGCCCTGGTGAGGAAGATGTCCGCCGAGACCCAGTTCCTGTTCATCACCCACAACCGCATCACCATGGAGATGGCCCAGAACCTGGTGGGCGTGACCATGCCGGAACCCGGCGTGTCGCGACCGGTGGCCGTGGACGTGGAAGACGCGGTGCGCATGGCGGCCTAGGATATCGATGCCCATTCCTGTCAGCTTCCTGATCGGATCCCCGCGGCGGCTCTTCGCCGCCATCGTCCTGTTCGTGGTCCTGGACCTGAGCGTGCTGCTCATCAACCTGTGGATTGCCGCGCAGGTGGCCGAGGACGCCGTGGCCATCAACCTCGCCGGGCGGCAGCGCATGCTTTCCCAGCAGACGACCAAGACGCTGCTACTTGCCGCCCATGCGCCCGACACGGAGAGCCAGGCTGCGGCCACCGCCGAATTGCAGGCCGCCTTCGGCCTGTTCGAGCGTACCCTCCAGGCCTTCGACAGGGGCGGGGAGACTCGCGGCGGCGATGGCAAGCCGGTCATCCTGCAAGCCGTCTCCACCGGGGACGGCCGCGAAGCGGTGGCGACCACCCTGCGGCTGGTCGCGCCGCTCTCGCAGATGCTCCAGGGACTGGTGAAGAGCGGCCGCCTGGACGAGGCGTCCGGCCGGCGCGCCATGGTCTACATGGTGAGCAACAACCGGGAAATCCTGAAGCAGATGAACCGCCTGACCACGGCCCTGGAGCAGGACTCGATCCGTCGCACCCAGGAATTGCGGGCGATCCAGACGGGTTTTTTCCTGGTCGCCCTGGCCAACTTCCTGCTCATCGTCCTCGGCCTGGCCAAGCAGTACAGGCATGTGGAGCGGGACCGCCATCGCTGGCGGGAAATGGCGCAGCGCGATCCCCTGACCGGCCTGTTCAACCGCGCCGCGTTCCGGGACGCCGTGCTGTCAGCGCTGGCCAACAACCGCCGCGCCGAGAACGCATTCTGCATCCTGATGCTCGACCTGGACGGCTTCAAGCCGATCAACGACCTCTTCGGGCACGCCGAAGGCGACCGGCTGCTGGTCAGGCTGGCGGAGAAGCTCGCCGCGGTGTCGCGGGACACCGACATCGTCGCGCGACTGGGCGGCGATGAGTTCGCCCTGTTGTGTCCCCACCTGCATACGGAAGAGCACGTTGGGCAATTCTGCGATCGCCTGATCGCCGGGATCGGCGAGATCGCCTGCGTTGGAGGACACGTCTGCGGCATCTCGGCCAGCATCGGCATCGCGGTCTACCCGGAGCACGGCGCCGATGCCGATGAACTGCTGGCTGCCGCCGACCGGGCCATGTATGCGGTAAAACGCTCGGGTGGCGGTGGTTGGGGACTGGCCCAGCCGAACCGCTGAAGAGCGGGCGCCGCCGCTCAGTTCCTGACCTTGCCCAGTCCCCGGGCAGCCTGCAGGCAGAGCATCTTGAAATCGGTGTAGGTGAGGGGGTCCAGGCCGCATTCGCCGTGCCCCCGGTCAGCGTAGATGAGTCCGATGGGCTTGCTGCCGTTGAACAGGCTCATGGCGTAGAAGTCGCCGGCACCGATGAGGGTACGCAGGCGGGCGTCGACCATGGGCCACAACCTTTCCCGGTTGCCCTCGTTGATCCAGACCCCCTGCATCTTGCCCATGAGCTGGGCGAACAGGTCCTTGCCGTCCAGGCGGAATTCGAAATGGCGCATGGGATCCTCCGCCGGGATGCCCAGGGTGAAGCGGGATTTCACCCGTTCTCCGTCCGGTGTGATCATCGCGAACAGGATGCGCGTCAGCCCAAGGCCGGAATGCAGGCCCTTGAGGACGATGGCGGACATCTGGTTGAGGGTGAGGCTGCCGTCCAGGTGGCCTTCGATTCCCTGCAGCGTTTCCCGGAGGATCTGCTTGTCGGGCATGGGGCAGATCGCGTATTCGGCCTCCGGCGCCGGTTCCGGCCCGGCCGGCTTGCCGCCGGCGGGTGATGGGCCGCGGTCGCCGGCCGATGAGGGCCCGGCGGTCGCGGGGATGGCGATGGGTGCCGTAGGCGCAGGTGCGGGTTGAACCGAGGCCTCTTCACTGGCCGGGGAGTCATCCTCCTCCTCTGGCCAGGGGCCGGGAATCATCGGGACCCAGGCGGCGGCGGGCGTCGCCGTCAGCCAATCGCAGGCGCGCGCGGCGCGCGCGGCATTGGCGTGGACGGTGGCAATGACCTGTTCCAGCGGCTGGCTTTCCACGCCGGCCAGGGCGTCGTAGGCCGCGAGGAAGGCTTCGTCCCACCAGCCCCGCTCGCCGCGTCGGGCGATATCGAGGCAGGCGGCGAGAATGGTCTGGCGCGGCCGCGCCGCATAGCGCTCGTCCAGCAGGTCGCGGGTGAGTTCGGGGACGTTCCAGGCTTCCAGCACGCGCATGCGCAGGGCCTGCAGGTTTTGCCCGAGCACTTCACTTTCCGCTTCGCCGGGCGAGGCGGACGTGCGGCTCAGACGGCGCAGACGGCGGGCTTCCTGTGGTGCCCGCAGCCAGAGCAGCATTTCCGGCAGGTGGTGGAGGATTGCGGCAACCTGGACTTCCTCGGCGTGGATGTCGCTGTGGAGCACGGCGAAATCCCGCGCCTGCCAGGCGGCGTGCTGGGCGCGACGGGCGAGCGCATGCAGGGCGCGCAGGGCGTGGGGATCGAGTCCGGCGGGGGTGTCTTCCAGGATCGGCAGGGCGCGGGCGGTATCCAGGTAGGCGCCGATGCCCTGCATCATGAGGGCATGTTCCACGGTCACCACTTCCGTGCCGTAGCGTTGGCCCAGCTTCTTGTTGATGGCATGGATCACGGACAAGGTAGCCAGCGGGTCGGACATGACTTCCTGGGCGATCTCCCGAGCGGTGAGCCGTTCGCGGCGCGGCGCGAATTCGGCCAGAATCCGGTGGGTGCGGCCGAAGATCGGGATTTCGCCGGGCTGCAGGCGTTCGAGCCATTCGGTCATCGCATCCTCCAGATGAGAAGGCGGGCACGGGAGAAGTCGTCGAGGTCGACCACTTCGTCGAAGGTCACGTCTGGAACCGGGAAGCTGTTGCTGACGAACAAACTGCCCGGCTTCATCTCCGCCCGGGCCTTCTGCCAGAGCCGGGCCATGGGGGCAGGGGAAAGATAGGCGTAGACCACGTCGCAGTCGGACAAGTCGGCCTCCCACAGGCTGCCGAGCTGAACATCGGCCCGCCTCATCAGGCGGAGGCGAGCGATGAGCCAGTTGAGGGGGGCGGCTTCCACCCCCGCCAGCCGGGCATCGGGCCGGTGCGCCGCCACCTTGGCCAGCGGTCCACCCAGGCCACAGCCCAGGTCGAGGAGGCGGCCGTTCCTGGGCAGGCGGCGGGCCAGCTCCCCCGCGGCCCGGTCGCTTGAAAGGTAGAGGGGGACACGGGTGCGCACCGCGCCCAGGGAGGTGAGGGCCAGCAGGGCGAAGCCCGCCAGGAACCAGCGGGAATCAAGCTCTGCGGCCAGGCCGAGCCAAAGCAGCGGCACGAAGAACAAATTGATCAGGCGCCACCAGGCTGGCAGCTGCCAATGGACGGCAAGGGCGGCGGCCACCAGGCCGACGAGCAGGGCCAAGGCCGGCGGAGGAACGCCGGCGGTCAACAGGAGGGCCGCCAGGGCCAGCCCGGGCAGGTGGGCCAGCAGGGCGGCCAGGGCCGGAGGCAGACGCGACATCGGCGGCGACGCCAGGACGTCAGCGCTTAACATCCAGTTTCTCCGCCACTTCCTTGGCCGTGCTGGCTTCGACCTGGCGCGACTCCTTGGTGATGGCTTCCTCGGCCTTCTTGTTCATGACGATGATGGAGATGCGCCGGTTCACCGGGGAGTTGGGGTTGTCCTTGTCGAAGGGGACGGCGGAGCCCAGGCCCACGACGCGCAGCACCTTGCCATCCTCAAGACCGCCCACCACCAGTTCGCGCCGGGAGGCGTTGGCGCGGTCGGCCGACAGTTCCCAGTTGCTGTAGCCCGTCTCGCCGCCGGAGTAGGCCACCGCATCGGTGTGGCCGGACAGGCTGATCCGGTTGGGGACTTCGTTGAGGGTTTTACCGATCTCGCGCAGGATGTCCCGGGTATAGGGCTTCATGACCGCGCCGCCGGAATCGAACATGGGGCGGTTCTGGTCGTCCACGATCTGGATGCGCAGGCCCTCGCTGGTGATGTCCAGCTTGAGCTGCTTCTTGAACTGGGCCATCTTGGCGTTGCTGTCGATGGCCTTCTCCAGCTTGGCTTTGAGATCCTGCAGGCGGGCGGATTCCTGGCGTTCCTGGTCGGCCCGCGAAACGGAGGTTTCGATCTCACCCTTTTTCACCTGTCCGGCGCGACGGGTAAGGTCGGTGCCGCCCCCCTTGATCAGGCTGGTGGCGTCGCCGGCACCGGAGCCGCCGCTCATGGCGACCTTCATGGGCGTCTTGAAGTATTCGGCGATGCCTTCCAGCTTGGCCTTGGTGGCGGAGCCCAGCAGCCACATGAGCAGGAAGAAGGCCATCATGGCGGTGACGAAGTCGGCGTAGGCGATTTTCCAGGCGCCGCCATGGGCGCCGCCGCCGCTTTTCTTGATGCGTTTGATGACTATGGGTCGTTGGGTATCGTCCGCCATGCCTGTCTCCGCTGACTGCTCTCCGATTAGCGCTTACCGGCTTACTTGCCCTTGCGCGCCTTGATGTCCTCCTCCAGCTCGCGGAAGGACGGCCGTTCCGTGGAGAACAGCACCTTGCGGCCGAACTCGGCGCAGGTCTGGGGCGCAAAACCGTTGAGGGAGGCGAGCAGGATGACCTTGACGGTCTGGTAAACCTTGGTGGATTCCGCCGCCTTGCCTTCCAGCACGGTGGCCAGGGGCGCGACGAAGCCGTAGGAAAGCAGGATACCGAGGAAGGTGCCGACCAGGGCGTGGGCGATGAGGATGCCCAGATCCGACGGGGGCAGGTGCAGGGATTCCATGGTGTGCACCACGCCCATGACCGCAGCGACGATACCGAAGGCGGGCATGCCGTCCGCCAGCTTGGAGACGGCGTGGGAGGCGTGCATTTCCTCGTGGTGGTGGGTCTCGATCTCCGCGTCCATGAGGTTCTCGATTTCCATGGCGTTGAGGTTGCCCCCCACCATCATGCGCATGTAGTCGGTGATGAAATCCACCAGATGATGGTCGGCGGTGATGTTGGGATACTTGCCGAAGATGGCGCTTTTCTCCGGCTCCTCCACATCGCCCTCCAAAGACATCAGGCCTTCCTTGCGCGCCTTGGCCAGCAATTCGAACAGCAGGCCGATGAGTTCCATGTAGAACGCCTTCGAGTACTTGGAGCCCTTGAAGCAGCTGGCGATGCCACCCAGGGTGTGCTTGAGGCCATGGGCATTGTTGGCGGCGATGAAGGCACCGAAGGCGCCCCCCCCGATCATAACCAGTTCCAGGGGTTGGAAGAGGGCGGCGAGATGGCCTCCCGCCATCGCGAACCCTCCGAATACGCCCACCAGGGCGACTGCCCAGCCGATGATCACGAACATGATCCGATTCTCCTTCTATTAGATCAGCACCTTTTGCAGGATGCGTTTCACGGGTCCGAAGCTCTTCCGGTGGATGGGGCTCGGACCATGGAATTCCAGGGCCGCCAGATGTTCCGGGGTGGGATAGCCGGCGTGCCGGTCGAACCCATAGTCTGGGTAGATATCGGCAAGCCGGCGCATTTCTTTATCGCGTTCGGTCTTGGCCAGGATGGAGGCGGCGGAGATGCAGGGTTCGCTGGCGTCGCCCCTGACGATGGCGCGGGCGGGGATGGGCAGTTCCGGGCAGCGGTTGCCGTCGATCAGGGCCTGGGCCGCGGCCGGCCGCAGGCCCAGCACGGCGCGGCGCATGGCCAGCAGGGTGGCATGCAGGATGTTGAGGCGGTCGATCTCTTCTTCCGTCGCCCAGGCCACCGACCAGGCCAGGGCATGGGCGCGGATCTCGCCGGCCAGGCGCACGCGGCTGGGTTCGGGGAGTTTTTTCGAATCCTTGAGACCGGGAATGGGCCGCGTGGGGTCCAGAATGACCGCGGCGGCATACACGGGCCCGGCGAGGGGGCCACGTCCTGCCTCGTCGACGCCACAAACGTGGCAAGGCGCGGGGGGCGGCAGGCGAGCGCTCATGTCAGGAAGGGGCGCAGAGCCCGGGCGATCAAGCGTGGCGTGTCGCGTTTCAGCCGGCTGCGCTGGATCCGGAATTCGTCGATTTGCGCTTGACGGGCGCCTTCATCCCTCAGCAGCTTGTCCAGGGCTTCGGCCAGGTTCTCCGGAGTGGCACGCGCCTGGATGATTTCCGGCACCAAGTCGCGTTGCGCCAGGATGTTGGGTAATCCTATCCAGGGCAGCAGCGCCTGGCGTTTCATGATTTGCCAGGTCAGCCAGGGCACCTTGTAGGTGATGACATGGGGGCAGTCCAGCAGCAACGCCTCCAAGGTGGCGGTGCCGGAGGCGATCAGGGCTGCGTCCGCCGCCTGCAGGGCATCGTGGGCGTGGCCGAAAAGGATGCGCAGGGGCAGGTCGTGGGCATCCGCCCGATACAGGGCCTGCTCGAACAGCAGGCGGGTTTCCCGGTTCACCAGCGGGATCAGGAAACGGGCGTCGGGATGCGTCTTGCGCAGTTGCCGGGCGGTTTCCACAAACAGCGTCGCCAGGGCTTTCAGTTCCCCCGGCCGGCTGCCGGGAAGAAGCGCCACGTACTTCCCCTCCGCGGCCAATCCGAGCCGCTCCCGGGCTTGGTTCCGCGAGGGTTCTGGCAAGGCGTGGGCGAGGGGATGGCCGACGTAGGTGGCCGGGATGCCGGCCTGCTGAAAAAGCGCTTCCTCGAAGGGAAAGATGAGCAGAACGTGGGAAACCGCCTGCCGCACCTTGCGGATGCGCTTGGGGCGCCAGGCCCAGACCGAGGGGCTGACGAAATGCACGGTGGCGATGCCGGCCCGCTTGAGGCCGGCTTCCAGCGCCAGATTGAAATCCGGCGCATCGACGCCGATGAACAGTCGCGGCGGCCGGGCAAGCAGGTGTTTTTTCAAGGCGGTGCGGATGCCCAGGATACGGCGCAGGCCGCCCAGAGCTTCCACGTAGCCGCGCACGGACAGGGCATCCATGGGAAACAGGGGGCGGGCGCCAGCCGCCTGCATCTTGGGGCCGGCGATGCCGTAGAAATCCGCCTCCGGCCCGGCCTGCTTCACCGCACCGATCAACAGGCTGCCGAGCAGGTCGCCGGAAGCCTCGCCGGCAACGATTGCGATAGGGCAGGGCGGGAGGAGCGTGGAGAGGGGAGGAGGTGAGCAGGCATCCGTGGCGGGAATGTCCTCCTGACCCCTCACTCCTCTCTCCCGACTGTCACCGGACAATGCCACGGCCTGAGGTCGCCAGGAAATCCGCGAGGGGGCGGAGTTCGGGCAGCGCTTCCGCCTCGGCGGCGATGGCAACCTGGGCCTCGGCCAGAGTGAGGCCGGACTTGTAAAGGGTCTTGTAGGCCCGTTTGAGACCGGCCAGGGCTTCCGGCGAAAAGCCACGCCGTTTCAGGCCCTCGGCATTGACCCCGTGGGGCGCCAGGGGATTGCCGGCAACGGTGAGGAAGGGAGGCACGTCCTGGCGCACCACCGAGGCGATGCCGGTGATGACATGGGCGCCCACCCGGCAGAACTGGTGCACGCCGGTGAAGCCGCCGAGGATGGCGTAATCGCCGATGTGCACGTGGCCTGCCAGGGTGGCGTTGTTGGCGAAGATGGTGTGACCGCCCACCTGGCAGTCGTGGGCGATGTGCACGTAGGCCATGATCCAGTTGTCATCGCCCAGGCGCGTGACGCCGACATCCTGGGCGGTGCCGGTGTTGAAGGTGCAGAACTCGCGGATGACGTTGTGGTCGCCGATCTCCAGGCGCGTGGGCTCGCCGGCGTACTTCTTGTCCTGGGGCTCCTCGCCGAGGGAGCAGAACTGGAAGATGCGGTTGCCGGCACCGATGCGGGTATGGCCGTTGATGACCACGTGGGGGCCGACGCGGGTGCCGGCGCCGATCTCAACGTGCTCGCCGATCAGGCTGTAGGCACCGATCTCAACGTCCGCGCCCAGCTTGGCGCCAGGGTGGACGATGGCGGTGGGGTGGATGGCGGCCATGGTATTAGAGTCTATTTCAGGAGTGATCATGCCCCGCGCCGGTTGCCTGCGGGATGCAGTGCAAGGCGCGGGGGGTGAAGTTTAGTCGTTCTAAACGAGCCACTCGCAACACGGCAATGCGCCTGCAGACAGCCGGCCCTTCGGGTTGAGGCCCGGATCGGCGTCTGCGGCGTTGCAGCGCTTGGCCATGGAATGACCATGGCCGGCACACTGCGCCTTGCATCCATCCGATCCGGGTCTCAACGTGGGGCATGAGCACTCCTGAAATAGGCTCTCAGTCCAGTTCCTTCAGGGTGCACATCAGCTCGGCCTCGCAGGCCAGTTGGCCGTCAACGGTGGCCTTGGTGGCGAACTTCCAGATGCCGCGGGTGGTGCGCAGCACCGTGGCCTCCATGCGCAGTTGGTCGCCGGGCACCACGGGACGCTTGAAGCGGGCAGCGTCGATGCCGACGAAGTAGACCACGCTGTTGTCGCTGATTTCCTTGCCGCCACTCTTGAAGGCCAGCAGGCCGGCGGTCTGGGCCAGCGCCTCGATCATGAGCACCCCGGGCATCACCGGGTGGTGGGGGAAATGGCCGGGAAACTGGGGTTCGTTCATGGTCACGTTCTTGATGGCCACCACCCGCTCGTTGGGCACCAGTTCCAGGACCCGGTCCACCAGCAGGAACGGGTAGCGGTGGGGCAGGAATTTCATGATCTGGGTGATGTCCATGGCGCTGTCAGTCATTTCTCTTCTTCCTTCTTGAGCAGGTTTTCCAGGGCCTTGATCCGCGCCGCCAGCTTGTCCAGGTGGCGCAGGTGGGCGGCGTTCCTGAGCCAGTCCTCGTGGCGCATCAAGGGCTGCACCGAGGTGTAGGTACCGGGTTCCCGGATGTCCTTGGCGACGAAAGTGCCGGCGGAGATGGTGACCCGGTCGCAGATGCTGAGGTGGCCGATGATCATGGCGGCGCCGCCGATCTGGCACCAGGCGCCGATCTTCGTGCTGCCGGCGATGCCGACGCAGGCGGCGATGGCGGTGTGGTGGCCGACGCGGCAGTTGTGGGCGATCTGGATGAGGTTGTCGAGCTTGGCGCCGCGCTCGATGACGGTATCGTCCAGAGCACCCCGGTCGACGGTGGTGTTGGCACCCACCTCGACGTCGTCCTCCAGGATCACCCGGCCCACTTGGGGCACCTTGGACCAGTATCCGCCATCCGCATCCTTTTCCCAGGCCAGGCCGAAGCCGTCGCCGCCGATGACGCAGCCGGGATGGAGAATGACGCGCTCCCCGAGCACACAGCCGTGCTGCACGATGGCGCGGGAATGCAGCAGGCAATCCGCGCCGATGGAGGCGCCCGGGCCGATGACGGCATGGGCGTGGATGACGCTGCGGTCCCCGACGCGGGCACCGGCTCCAATCACCGCGCCGGGGCCGACGCGGACGTCGGCGCCGAGCAGCGCGTCGGCAGCCACCACCGCGCCGGGATGGATGCCGGGGTCAGGCTGTGGCTCCGGATAAAGCATGGCCACTGCCCGGGCAAAGGCGGCATGGGGGTTGGACACCGCCAGGCAGGATTGGGGCAGGGCTTCCGTCAGGGTGGTGGGAATGATGAGGGCACCGGCTTGCGAGGCGCGAGCCTGGGCCAGGTATTTTGTGCCAACCAGAAAACCGATCTGATCGGCGCCGGCGTTCTCAAGGGAAGCCACGCCGCGAACGGCCACCCCGGCGTCGCCGCGGATTTCCCCGCCCAGGCGGGCCTGGAGATCGGCCAGCGTCAGGACGGGCATGGGAGAATCAGCGGTCGAGGGCTTTCAGGACCCGGTCGGTGATGTCCACCTTCGGACTGGCATAGACCACGTTCTCGACGATCAGGTCGAATTTGTCCTTCTCGGCGATTTCCACGATGGCCTTGCGGGCGCGCTCCTGGACGCTGGCGAATTCCTCGTTCTTGCGCTGGTTGAGGTCTTCGCGGAACTCGCGCTGGGCATGCTGGATGTCGCGGGACAGGTTGGCCAGGTCCTTCTGTTTCTTGTTGCGCTCCGCCTCGGAGATCGTGAGGCCTTCCTTCTCCAGGTAACTCTGCAGGTCCCGCGCCTGCTTCACCTGCTTCTGGATGTCCTGCTCGCGGGTCTGGAACTCCTTCTCCAGCTTCTTTTGCGCCTTGATGGCGATGGGCGCGTCGCGGAATACCTTTTCCGTGTTGACGAAGCCGATCTTGAGTTCGGCGGCCTGTGCCGCCAGCGGGAGCGCGCAACAGACGAGGAGAGAAAGGATGCGTTTCAAGTCGGGCTCCTTAGAACACGTTGCCGAGTTGGAATTGGAATACCTGTTTTTTGTCGTCCGCTGCCGCATTGAGCGGTTTCGCCAAGGACAACTTGATGGGTCCCATGGGCGAGTACCAGGTGGCGGCCATGCCCACCGCGTAGCGCATGTCGCCGGTGGAAAGCGTCTTGTATCGGCCCAGGTGGTCGTCTGGACCGGCGATGGCGCCGATGTCCAGGAAGGTGGACAGGCGCATGGAACGGTCGTTCCCCATCCCCGGCATGGGGAACAGCAATTCGGCATTGCCGATCAGGCGCTTCTCGCCGCCGATGGAAAAGCTCTCGTTGGCGGCGTTGAGCGCCTTGGGCCCCAGGGCGCCGGAATCAAAGCCGCGCACCGAGCCGATGCCGCCGGCGAAGAAATTGCGGAACAAGGGCAGGTTCTTGCCGCTGTAGCCGCCACCGATGCCGATCTCGCCATTGAGCAGCAGGCTGACGTTGCGAGACAGGGGCTTGAGCCACTGGTACTGGTAGTTGAGCTTGTAATACTCGTAATCGCCCAGGGGCGTGCCGAATTCGATGAAGGCGCGCTGGTAGCTGCCCTTGGTGGGATAGAGCAGGCTGTCGCGCGAATCGCGTGCCCAACCCGCTTCGAGTCGAAGGGTGGTGTTGGAGACACCGTTGACGGTACCGCCGTAGGCAACGGCAAAGTTGCGATAGACGTTGGGTGCGCTGGCGGCCAGGTCGAGCGATATCTTCTCGTAAGCGGCGCCCAGGTTCAGGGTGTCGAGTTCAGTGATGGGTATACCCAGGCGCAGGCCCAGGCCGGCGGTCGAGGTGGTGTAGTCCACCACCGCGTTCAGGCTGGAAGTGTCCACGTCCCGCTTGTAAAGGTCGTAGCCCAGACTGATGCCGTCCTGTGTGAAGTAAGGATTGGTGAAGGACAGGGAGTAGACCGTGTTCACCTTGCCGTTGTTGACCTGGGCGGACAGGCGATTGCCTGTGCCGAACAGGTTGTTCTGGCTGATGCCGCCAGATATCACCAGGCCTTCCGAACTGGAGAAGCCGGCGCCAAGTAGGATGTTGCCCGTGGGCTGCTCGGTGACGTTGACGTTGACGTCCACCTGGTCGGTGGTGCCGGGCACCGGTGGCGTTTCCAGGTTGGTCTCCTTGAAGAAACCCAGGCGTTCCACCCGCTCGCGGGAACGGTTGATCTTGTCGGCGGCATACCAGCCACCTTCCATCTGGCGCATCTCGCGGCGCACCACCTCGTCCTTGGTCTTGGTGTTGCCGGTGACGTTGACCCGCCGCACATAGACCTTGCGGCCCGGGTCCACCAGGAAGGTAAAGCTGGCGGTGCCTTTTTCCTTGTCGATTTCGGGGGCGGCATTGACGTTGGCGAAGGCGTAGCCGTCGTTGCCCAGGCGATCCCCGATCTTCTTGGTGGATTCGTTGAGTTTTTCCCGGGAGAACACTTCACCCGGCTTCAAGGTGACCAAGGCCTTGAGCTCGCTTTCCGGCACAGGCAGTTCACCGGCCAGGCGGAATTCGGAGACCGTGTATTTCCCTCCTTCCACCACGTTAACGGTGATGTAGATATCCTTTTTGTCGGGGGTGATGGAGACCTGGGTGGATTCGATGGCGAATTCCAGGTAGCCCTGATTCAGGTAATACGAGCGCAGGGTTTCCAGGTCGCCGGACAATTTCTGCTTGGAATACTGGTCGTTCTTGGTCCACCAGCTCATCCAGCCCGGCGTGCTCAGGTTGAACAGCTTGAGCAGATCCTTTTCCTTGAAGGCCTTGGTGCCGACGAGATTGATGGACCGGATCTTGGCGACTTCACCCTCGGTGACATCGAAGCTGACTGCGACCCGGTTGCGCTCCAGCGGTGTGGAGGTGGCCTTGATCTGCACCGCGTACATGCCGCGGTTGTAGTACTGGCGCTTGAGTTCCTGCTCGGCCTTGTCCAGCAGGGACTTGTCGAGGATACGGCCTTCCGCCAGGCCGAGTTCCTTCAAGCCCTTCTTGATGTCCTCCTTGGAAAATTCTTTCATCCCGGAGAAATCGACGCTGGCGATACCCGGGCGCTCCTCCACGGTAACGATGAGCAGGCCGTTGCTGTTTTCCAGGCGGACATCCTTGAAGAAGCCTGTGGCGTAGAGGGCCTTGATCGCGTCGGAGGCCTTGTCGGCGGTCAGGGTTTCGCCGACCTTGACCGGGAGATAGCTGAATACCGTGCCGGCTTCGGTGCGCTGGATGCCCTCGACACGGATATCCTTGATCTGGAAGGGCTCGAAAGCCTGGGCTTGGGCGGCGAAGAGGGCGAGAGCCAGCAGGCTGGGGCGGAAGGAAGACATGGGAGCGGTCACCCGAGGAAGAGTCGCTGTAGGTCGTTGAACAAGGCGAAAAACATGAGCAGGGTCAGGAGGCCGATGCCAATCTTCTGGCCGATCTCCTGAATGCGCTCGGAAACAGGCCTGCCAGTGAGAAACTCGGCGAAATAATACAGCAAGTGCCCCCCATCCAGTAGCGGCACGGGCAGGAGATTGAGCACGCCGAGGCTGACGCTGACCAGGGCGAGAAAGGCGACAAAGGAAGCCCACCCGCTTTCCGCTGACTGGCCGGCATAGTCGGCAATGGTGATGGGCCCGGACAGGTTCTTGAGGGACACCTGACCGATGATCATGCGGCCCAGCATCTCAAGGCTGAAGGCGCTGAGTTCCCAGGTGCGCGCGCTGGCGCGCTGCAATGCCTCCAGCGCGCCATAACGCGCCGTGCCCTGATAGGGGGCCAGCAGGTCCGGATCAAACCGGGGTGCGGCGCCGATGCGGCCCACGGTTTTGCCGCCGCTTTCGACGCGTGCCGGGGTCAAGGTGGCTTCGCTGGTGCGCCCCTGGCGCTCGATGCGGAAACGCAGGGGAGCGCCCGGCGAGGCTCTGACGCTGTCCACCACCTGCTCCCAATGCGCGATGGAACGTCCATCGACGGCGAGGATGCGGTCGCCTTTGCGCAATCCGGCCCGGGCAGCCACGCCGTTGACTGTGAGGTCCCCCAGTATGGGGGGGAGGGGCGGACGGTAGCGCACCAGCCCGAGGTCGGCCAGCGGCGATTGTTCAAAGTCTGCGCCGCGAGCGCCGATGCCCAGGGTGCGATAGGCGAGATGGCCCTTGGCGTCCAGTGTGTCCAGCCGCAAGGTTTCCTTGCCGATGGCGTGACGCAACACCAGCCAATGCAAATCCTGGAAGCTCTCCACGGCCTCGCCATTCACGGCCGTCACCATTTCCCCCGAACGAATCCCCGCCAGGGCGGCGGGGCTTGCGGCGGGAGGCTCGCCCAGCACCGGCTTCAGAATGGGGATGCCCGCCATGAACAGCCCCCAGAACAACAGGATCGCCAGCAGGAAGTTGGCCAGGGGGCCCGCCGCGACGATGGCGGCGCGGGCGCCCAAAGGTTTGCGGTTGAAGGCGCAGTCGAGTTGTTCGGGCGGCACCGGGGCTTCCCGCTCGTCCAACATTTTTACGTAGCCACCCAGCGGGACCGCCGAGAGCGCCCATTCGGTACCGTGCCTGTCCTGCCGCCGGGCGACGACTTTGCCGAAGCCCACGGAAAAGCGCAGCACCTGCACGCCAGTGAGGCGGGCCACCAGGTAATGGCCGAACTCATGGAATACGATGAGGATGGCCAGGGTGGCCAGGAAGGCGAGCAGCGTGGTCATGCCCGGCTGACGGGGACGGCGGCGATGAGTTCCCGGGCGACGATGCGCGCCGCAGCGTCCGCGGCCATCAGATCGTCCAGGGAATCCGCCGGCAGGCCCGCCAGGCGATGCAGCGTGTGTTCCAGCGTGGCGGCGATGCCCAGGTAGGGGATGCGCCGCTCCAGGAAGGCGGCCACCGCTTCCTCGTTGGCGGCATTGAGGACGGCCGTGGCGGCGCCGCCTGCGGCCAGGGCCTGATAGGCCAGGCCCAGGCAGGGGAAGCGGCGCAGATCCGGGGCTTCGAAGGTCAGCGTGCCGATCTTCGCCAGGTCGAGCCAGTTGACGCCGGCTTCCACCCGCTCCGGATAGGCCAGGGAATGGGCGATGGGGGTGCGCATGTCCGGGTTGGAAAGCTGGGCCAGCACCGAGCCGTCCAGGTATTCCACCATGGAGTGGATGATGCTCTGGGGATGGATGACCACTTCGATCTGCTCGGGCCGCGCGTCGAACAGCCAGCGCGCCTCGATGACCTCGAGGCCCTTGTTCATCATGGTGGCGGAATCCACCGAGATCTTCCTGCCCATGACCCAGTTGGGGTGGGCCACGGCTTCCGCGGGCGTGATGTCCTGGAGGGCGTCCAGGGCCCGGGTGCGGAACGGTCCGCCGGAGGCGGTAAGCAGGATGCGGCGCACGCCGTGGGTCTTGGGCCTGCCGGCATAGCCCGCCGGCAGGGATTGGAAGACGGCGTTGTGCTCGCTGTCGATGGGCAGCAGGGTGGCGCCGTGCACCCGCACCGCGTCCATGAAGAAGCGGCCGGCCATGACCAGGGTTTCCTTGTTCGCCAGCAGCACCCGCTTGCCGGCGCGGGCCGCGGCCAGGGCGGGCCTGAGGCCGGCGGCACCGACAATGGCGGCCATGACGCTGTCCACCTCGGGCAGGGCAGCGACGAATTCCAGGGCTTCCCCCCCCGCCAGCACCTCGGTTTGCACACCGTCGAGACGGCGGCGCAGTTCGCCCGCCTTGTCCTGGGTCAGCACTACGGCGTAGCGAGGCCGGAACTGGCGGCATTGCTGCGCCAGCCTGTCGATCTGGTTCTGGCCGGTGAGCGCGATGATCCGGAAACGGTCGGGGTGGCGCGCGACCACGTCCAGGGTGTTGACGCCAATGGTGCCGGTGGCGCCGAGGATGGTGAGATTGCGCACGCTCATGTCAGCCCGATCCAGAGCAGGGCGGCGACGGGCAGCACGGCGGTCAGGCTGTCGATGCGGTCCAGCACCCCGCCGTGGCCGGGTAGCAGGTTGCCGCTGTCCTTGACCCCGGCCTGGCGCTTCAGCACGCTTTCGAAGAGGTCACCCAGCACCGACAGGGCCAGCAGCGCCCAGGCGAGGGCAAGTATCGCGGGTCCGGGACCGGGCAGCAGGTCGGGTAGGAAGCCCAGCAGGAACAGGACATAGAGCGACACGCCGACGGTGGCTCCGGCAGCGCCCTCCCAGGTCTTGCCTGGACTGATGCGCGGCGCCAGCTTGTGCCGGCCGAAGCGCCGCCCGGCGAAATAGGCGGCACTGTCGGCGACGATGACCAGACCCACCACCGCCAGAAGCACGCCCGGAGACTGCTGGCGCAGGCTGACGATTGCCATCCATGTACTCACGAGCAGCAGCGCGGCCAGGGCCAAAGAGACGAAGGCGGGGAGCATGTGTTCAGGACGTCGGAGCAGGAAGGGGACCCCGAGCCAAAACAGGGCCGCCGGGAAGTAGGCCAGGGCCTTGTCGGGCCAATCCATCTCCCAGGCGAACAACCCGATGCAAGCGACGAGCAGGGCGAAGGCATAGGTCGGGACCGGATCGAATTTGTGCAGCGCGGCCCACTCTGCGGCGGCCAGGAACAGGATCACCAGCATCAGTCCCGCCCAGAGCATCGGCGGTGCCCAGAACAAGGCCGCGAGGAAACCGCCGATGAGCGGCGCGGCGGTGGCGATCCGCGTTCTAACGCTCAAGAAGCTGCTCGCTGGTGCGCCCGAAGCGGCGCTCGCGTTTCTGGTAGGAGGCGATGGCCAGATCCAGGGCCTGGGCGTCGAAATCCGGCCAAAGGGTATCGGTGAAATAGAGTTCGGCGTAGGCCAGTTGCCAGAGCAGGAAGTTGCTGATGCGCTGTTCGCCGCCGGTGCGGATGAACAGATCGGGTTCGGGGGCGTAAGGCATGCAGAGGTGGTCCGCCAGGGCTGCCTCGGTGAGTTCCCCTCCACCGGGATGGTTCCGGAGCCAGCCGTTCACCGCGTGGAGGATGTCCCAGCGGCCGCCGTAATTGGCGCATACGGTGAGGGTCAGCCTGGCATTGCCGGCCGTCCGGGCCTCGCCTTGCGCGATCAGATCGCGAAGGCGCTGGTCGAAGCGGGACAGATCCCCCACCACCTTAAGGCTGACGCCGTTGCGGTGCATCTTCTCCACTTCCCGCTCCAGGGCCATGACGAAAAGTTCCATCAGGCGGTTGACCTCATCCTGGGGGCGGCGCCAGTTCTCGGAACTGAAGGCGAACAGAGTGAGGTAACCGATGCCCCTGCGGATGCAGGCCTCGACGATGTCGCGCACGCGTTCCACCCCCTGGGCGTGGCCAGCCACCCGGGGCATGAGGCGCTTCTTCGCCCAGCGGCCGTTGCCGTCCATGATGATGGCCACGTGGCG
>Ga0233425_10005475_pt1 | contig 20019 bp, 19 predicted proteins | sample Watercolumn_Towu_2_FD_181712 | JGI IMG/M metagenome (GOLD analysis project Ga0233425, IMG submission 181712) | Freshwater microbial communities from Lake Towuti, South Sulawesi, Indonesia - Watercolumn_Towuti2014_140_MG | ecosystem: Environmental > Aquatic > Freshwater > Lake | place... | reverse complement strand
TGAAGCGCACGTCGAGCTGATGCTCTTGGATCACGGCTGCGATCCAGTCGAGCCCGCCGCGCGTGACCTCGAAGACGCGTCGCGCTTGCTCCGGGCTGCGGGCATCGACGCCGTTGATCCAGTTCAGCGCCATCCCTCCGCTGCGGCCGGACGCCCCATTGCCGATGCTCCGCGCCTCGAGCACCACCACGCGCCGCTCCGGGAACCGCCGCGCCAGGTGGTAGGCCGTCGAGATACCGGTGAAGCCCGCGCCGATGATCGCCACGTCGGCGCGGACCTCGCCGGCCAGCGCGGGAAGGGGATCGACCGGGCGCGCGGTCGCCGCCCACATCGAGGCGTTTTCGTCGATGTCGATGCGCACGTCGCGACCCAGGCTAGGACGCTATCAGATTCCGATCGGTTGGGGCATGATGGGCGCTGGATGAGCAACCGCCGCGTCAGGTTGTGCCTCAAGGATCTCTACCACCAGGACGTGGTCGAGATGATCGAGCGCGAGACGCGGCAGTTCTCGATGTGGGAAATCCTCGACCCGAGCGACCCCGACTTCACGGCGGCCTACAAGATCCTCTGGGACGCCTTCGGGCCCCAGGGCGAGATGGAGCGCGAGGAGGCCATCCGCCAGTTCATCCTGGAAGACAGCTACTCGCCCACGCCCCAGGGCACCTTCATCCGCTACTTCCTGCTCGCCGCTCGCGACAAGAAGGGCAAGATATGCGGTGTCCGCGACGGGACGGTGCTGCTCAATCCCGGGTACGACAGCGACCTGTGCGTGGTGTACCTCTCGCACATCTACACGCTGCCGGCGGCGCGCGGCACGGTGCTCTCCTACTGGCTCCGCATCGCGCCCGTCGAGATCGCATGCGAGTACCTCGCGGAGCTCCACCGCCGCAGCTTGGTCAAGCTCCCGGCCCCCGATCAGCCGGGCAAGTACTTCGGCATGCGCCTCGACCTGGCTGCGGAGATGGAATACTTCTCACCCGACGAGCGGCAGAGCTGGCAGCGCATCCTGTTCTACGGGCGCGGCGGCTTCGACGTGGTCAACCCGCGACACTTCCCCTACCTGCAGCCCGACTTCCGCGACCCGGAGGTGATCCGCGCCACCGGCACCAACGAGCCGCGTCCTTTCATGGCGCTGGTTCGGCGCATGGGGCGCGAGCGCCAGGCCACGATGCCCATCGAGGAGGCGAGCGCGCTGATGCGCTTGCTCTACGACGACTTCGCGTGCCACTGCGCGCCCGAGTTCCTGGACAACAGCCTGCAGCTGGTGCTGGACCGTCTCAACGCGCGCGCGGCGCTCAAGAACTTCGTCGAGCTCTTGCCGTTGCCCGCGGGCGCGAAGGACATCGCGCGCCTCAGGCGCATCTTCCGCTACACCATCTTCCAGCGCTACTACCAGGGCGCGTCGCCGGTCGTGACCCAGTACCTGGAAGGGCCGATGCGCGAGCGCATGCGCGAGAGCCCCAACTACCTCGAGCACGAGATCATCAAGATCGCGCGCGAGCTCGAGGCCCGGCCGATGTTCGTCTACGCCAGCCGCGCGAAGGAGCGCACCTGGGAGGACCAGCCCGACCCTCCGCAGGTCGACCCGCCCGACCGCGATGACCCCAACACCGACCACGACCTGACGCTGCCGGTCTCCACGAAACCGCGCGTCCTGAGCTGACGCCCCTTGCAGAACGGGCTCGGAGCCCCCACGCATCCACACCATGAAGCCGCTGGTCGTGGTCGCTGCGCTCGCCCTCTTCGCGTGCAGCAAGACCGAGTCTTCCCCTCCGCCCTCGGGCTCGAGCGCCCCCGCAGCTTCGGGCCTGCTCGCCGTCGGCGCGCCCGTGCCCGACGTCGTCGCCACCGCTCACGACGGCCAGACCGTGAAGCTGCGCGCGCTCACCGGCAAAGCCGTGGTCGTGTACTTCTACCCGAAGGACGACACCCCCGGCTGCACCGTCGAGGCCCAGGGGCTGCGCGACGAGCACGCCGCGCTCACCGCCGCAGGCGCCGTCGTGCTGGGCGTCTCCACGGACGACAACGCCTCCCACAAGGCCTTCGCCGAGAAGCACTCGCTGCCCTTCCTGCTCTTGCCTGACGAGAAGGGGAGCATCGCGGCCGCCTTCGGCGTGCCCCTCACCCTGGGCCACGCCAAGCGCGTGACCTTCGTGATCGGCAAGGACGGCAAGGTCGCGAAGGTGTTCCCCGAGGTGAAGCCGAAGGAGCACGCGCAGGAGGTGCTGGCGGCGATCCGCGCGACTTCGAGCTGAAGTATGCTGCCGCCCAATGGCGGCGGAGAGCTTCCGGTTCCTGACGCGCCGGCGTTTGCTCGCGCTGGGCGTCGTCGGGGCCTCCGTGCTCGTCGTGGGCGGTGGGGTCGGCTCGCTGCTCTCGGGGGCGCCGCCCGTCGCGGGCCTGAAGGTGCTGAGCGCCCGCGAGTACCGCACGCTCGACGCGCTCGCGAAGACGCTCCTGCCGAGCGGCGGCCCTTTCGAGATCGGCGCCGAGGCCTTCGACCTCGCGCGCGCCTTCGACGGCTATCTGGCCGGCGAGCCCGCCGCCAACGTCGAGAAGCTCCAGCGCGCGCTGCTCTTGTTCGAGCTCGGTCCGCTGGTCTTCGAGCACCGCTTCACCAGCTTCTCGCGCCTCTCGCCCGCCGAGCAGCTGCGTCACTACGAGGCCTGGGCGACCAGTGAGCGGCTGCTGCGCCGCCAGGTGGCCACCGCGTTCCGCAAGTTCATGGCCTTGGTTTTCTACGACTCCCCCGAGGTCTGGCCGCACATCGGCTACCCCGGGCCTTCGCTGGCGAGGCTCGGCAAGTGAGCGTCGTGGACCTCTCCAAGCAGCCAGCACCGCAAGGGCTGACCTGCGACGTGCTCATCATCGGCTCCGGCCCGGGCGGCGCCACGGCCGCGCGCGTGCTGGCGGAGGCGGGCCGCGAGGTCGTCGTGCTCGAGGAGGGCGGCGACTACACGGGCACGCAGCTCACGCAGCGCGACGGCGCAATGTACGACCAGCTCTACATGGACCGCGGGGGTCGTGTGACGGAGGACCTCTCGGTCAGCGTGCTCCAAGGGCGAGCGCTGGGGGGCGGCGGCGTGATCAACGTCTCGGACGTCGTGCCCATCCCCGACGGTGTCTTGCACCACTGGCAGAAGAGGCACGGCCTCGCCGACTTCTCGCCGGAGAAGCTCGCGCCCTTCAAGGCCAAGGCGCTGGAGGACCTCTCCGCCAATCCCATCGAGGAGTCGCGCCTGAACCAGGCCAATCGCCTGCTGAGAGCCGGCACCGAGAAGCTCGGCATGCGCGGCGAGGTCATGCTGCACAACCGCGTGGGTTGCGCCGGCCTCGGCACCTGCCTGCTCGGCTGCCCCATCAACGCCAAGCGGAACCCGCGCTTCGTCTCCATCCCGCTGGCGCTGGCGAAGGGCGCGCGCTTCTTCCTGCGCGCACGCGCGCTGCGCATCGACGCCGCTCGCGAGGAGCTGAAGCGGGTCAGCGTCGCGACGCTCGACGAACGCGGCTACCACCCGACCGGCAGCTTCCAGATCCGTGCCCGAACGGTCATCGTCGCCGCCAACGCCATCGGCAGCGCAGAGCTGCTCCTGCGCTCCACGCTGGGCACGCTCCACGTCGGCAAGCACCTGACCTTGCAGCCGCAGCTCCCGGTCACTGCGCTCTTCGACGAGAAGATCCGCGCCTTCGACGGCATCCCGCAGGCCTACGCCGTCACCGAGTTCGAGAAGGAGGACGACCCGGAGCACGGGCTCTGGGGCTTCCGCATCGAGGCGGTGATGGGCACGCCGGGCAACGTCGCCTCGCTCTTGCCGCTGGTCGGCACGGCCGGCAAGGAGCTGATGGCGAGCTTCGACCGCATCGCCGCATCGCTCCTGCTCGTGCCCGACGAGCCTTCGGGCACGGTGCGCCTGGGCCCCAGCCCGGGTCACCCGATCGTGTTCTACCGCCAGGCCGAGAACCACAAAGCGCGCCTGCGCGAGGCGGTGAAGGCTGCGGCCCGCATCTACTTCGCCGCGGGCGCTCGCCGTGTGCTCGTGCCCACGGTGCCGCCCCTCGTGCTCGAGTCGCCCGCGGAGGTCGCCAAGGCGGACTCGCTCGGCTTCGCGCCCGCGACCGCTCCGCTCATCTCTGCGCACCAGCAGGGCACGGTGCGCTTCGCGAATTCACCCGACGAAGGCGGCGCCGATCCCGACGGTCAGGTCTTCGGCACACGCGGCGTGTACGTGTTCGACTCGTCCGGGTTCCCCTCGAGCGCGTCGAGCCACACCATGACGCCCATCCTCACGGTGTCGCATTACCTGTCCGCGAAGCTGGCTAGCGCTTCGTGACCCGCGCTGAGCTCACGCTCGGGCGCCGAAATCCCTCCCTCGACCGCGCACGAGCCGCGGTCGCCTCTCCCTGGCCACCGTCGAGGGCGTGCTTGTAGGACCTACGCGCTCGCTAGGGCGCTCGCCCGTGCTATGCTCGCCGGTGCAAGCGGAACGGAGGCTCCCCGAAGTGCGCTCGCGGTCCGGATCGCGGTTGCTCGTGCTCTTCATCGGCGCCGTCGGCGCGTTCGGGCTGTTCTTCGGCGGCCTCGCTGCCGCCTACTTCTTGTTCGGAGAAGGAATCGCCATGCTGTGGATTGCCGCCGCCGCGGTCTTCCTCGGCGCTGGGCTGATCCTGAGCACTTCCCTTCGGCGCGCGACGGCTGCTCGCCTGTGCAAGCATGGGATCCGCGCCATGGCTCGGATCGTCGACAGCACCGAGACGGGCGCCTACTCCAACCAAAGCCCGGAGGTCGCCCTGCGCCTCGCCGTGCAGATGCCAGGCAGGCAGTCGTACTCCATCGAGCACCGCGAGTTCATCTCGCTGCTCCGGCTGCACCGCGTCACGCCAGGGGAGTCGCTGACGGTGCTGGTGGACCCTGACGACCCGACCGTCATGGCCATCGACTGGGCAGCGTCGGCCCAGGTCGCGCCTCGCAGTGGCCCGAGTTGACCTCGGTGTCGACGCACTCGCTGCGCAGCCCATGGCTCGGATACTACATGTTCGCACTCCGCGCCTACCCGCTGGAATAGCGCGTAAGACAATCGAACTGCCTCCGCCTGCTCCCGCGGGGGATCCGCATTGAGCGCCGTGCTGCTACCGTCTCCTCGATGAAGGGCTTCGACCGAACCACCTTCGCGCCGTTCCCGCGCCCGCCCGGGGAGCTGGTCGACACGCTCTTGCCGGCGACCTCCCCTCGCAGCCCCACACCCCGGCAAACGTCTGCGTCGCTGGAGTCGCCGCAGCCGGTGAGCAGGCAGAGCCTCCCTGGGGTCATGTCCCGGTCCTTGCGTCGACGGCGACCATGAGACCTCGCCGCAGCTGCATCGCTTCGGTCTTGGTGCTGGCGACGCTCGGCGCTCACACCCGCGCGGCGCGCGCCGATTCCCAGCTTTCGCTGCGGGGCGCAATCGGACCCGGCGTCGGAACAGTAGGGCTGGGAGGACGAGTCGGCGCGGGTGGCGAGCTCTGGCTGGCAGACGAGCTCGCCGTTGGAGCGCAAGCTGCGCTCTCTCGCCAGTCGAGCGTCACTGTCTACGAACGACAGGAGAAGGCGTCGGGCTGGGTCCTCGGCCCCGTGCTCGCGTGGCGGCCGCGAGCGTCGAACAGCTACTTCGTGGCAACGCTCGGCGCTGGCTACGCGAGCTCTTCGCGGGAGGTGCGCGAGCTCGGGCCGACCTTCTGTTGGGACACCTGCCCGGCGCGACCTTCCCCGGTGGTCGATCACTACCGTGGCTATTGGCTGGGAGCCGCAATGGGATGGCTCACGCACCTCGGTCGTGACGGCGGGCTGGAGCTCGGCGCACTCCTACGCGCGGATCGCAGCCGGGACTTCCGCGGCGATCACCCAGCCGATCTCCTCTTCACCCTGAATCTCGAGCTCGGGCTTGCCGTGCAACTCGCGTCCGTTCGCGGCGAGGGCCCACCGCTCCAGAGGCTCGAGCTGTGACATGGCGCGGAGCGACGGGGAGCTGTCAGCACGGCGTCCGGAGCGCGCATGTTCTTCGGCGCGTTCGAGGAACGCCGGACGGTGCTCCGCCACCGTCCTGTACAGGCGGTCGGACTGCCACAGAGCGGTGTCGACCGGGCGCCCGAGCGCCGAGTTTGCGTGCGTATGCGTTCGGGGCGGCGCGGCGATCTGCGTCCCGCCTCGACGTCCGCGTCAGCCGCCGCTCGCTCGTGCCGACTTGAACTTCTGCCAACACCCGGGGCACCGCCACTCGATGACGACCCGGTTGTCGGGCAGACGCTCGCGCCGCAGCCTCCAACCGAACCGGGCGCTGATCAGCGTGAAGTTCGTGTTGGTCTTCGGCGACTGAGCCTTGCAGTCGACACAGGTCTGCTGGTGCTCTGGCTCTTCCATCGGGCTGTCGGCGCGTGCGGTCGCCGGGCTTCAACTTGTCAGTATTCACCGCTCAAAGTACGATGGCAATCGCGGCCCTGTGGGAGCCGCAGCGCGACTGAGCGGCGTCATGGGTGGTCACCCTGCAGTTGGTGCGCAGATCTCCAAGTACCAGCTCGTCGCCGAGCTCGGGCAGGGCGGCATGGCGACCGTGTACCTCGCCGTCATGCGCGGAATCGTCGGCTTCGACAAGCTCCTGGTGGTCAAGCTGCTGAAGCCCGAAATCGCCGAGAACACCGAGGAGCTAGCGATGTTCCTGGACGAAGCCAGGCTCGCGGCACGACTGAATCATCCCAACGTGGTTCAGAGCATCGAGCTCGGCGAGGAGGACGGGCGTTATTTCATAGCGATGGAGTATTTGGACGGCCAGCCGTTCACGAACCTCACGCGGAGCGCGAACCGGGCTGATGCGCTGGACACGCGCGCACAGCTGTATGTCCTCGCGGAGATCCTCTCAGGCCTGCACTACGCGCACGAATTGCGCGACTTTGCGGGCAAGCCGCTCGAAACCGTTCATCGCGATGTGTCGCCGCACAACGTCTTCGTGACCTACGACGGAATCGTCAAGCTGCTCGACTTCGGCATCGCGAAGGCTGCTTGGTCCAAACCCACCACGGGCTCGGGCGAGATCAAGGGCAAGGTCGGCTACATGGCGCCCGAGCAGCTCAGCGAGGAGCGCTACGATCGCCGAGTCGACGTGTTCGCCGTCGGCGCGATGGTCTGGGAAGCGCTTGCCGGTCACCGCCTGTGGAAGGGCGTCTCCGACGTGGACATCCTGCGGCGCTTGATGGAGGGCGACATCCCGTCGCTGGCCGAGGCACGGCCTGACGCGCACGAGCGAGCGAAGGCGATCTGTGCGCGGGCTCTGGCGCCGGAGCCCGACGCGCGTTACCCGACTGCGCTGGAGCTCCGCAAGGACCTCTTGGAGTACCTGGCGGAGACCGGCTCGAGCGTAGGGGCCGCTCAGCTCACCGAATACCTGACTGCGCACTTCGGGGAGGAGCGCGAGCGCATCCGCTCGATCGTCGAGAAGCAGCTCGGCGAGCTCGAGACCCAAGACACGTCGCGGTCGTTCGCGGACCTGCCGAAGCTCGGGCGCGAGAGCACGCGCTCGGGAAGCCGCCGAGACGCGCTCCCGGGACGTACCGGCACCACCTCGGGCACGGCGCTCGACTCGGAGCTCCGACCAGGCGCCACCGCGGGGCGGTCGAAGTGGGTCTTCGCCGGCGCGGTCGTGGTGGCCGGAGCCATGGCGCTCGCGCTGGCAGGCCGTGGACGAGGCGCCGCACCGGCCCCGACCGCGGCCCCGGCCACGAGCGGAGCAGTGCCTCCGACCGAGACGCAGACGGTGTCGGTCCAGATCGGCGCTCGACCGCCCGCGACCAAGCTGTTCCTCGACGACTGGGCGCTGGAGAAAAACCCGTATCATGGGCGGGTGAGCTCCGACACCAAGCCGCATCGGGTGCGGTTCGAGGCAGACGGCTTCGAGACGCGCGTGGAGACAGTGTCGCTGGCCAAGGACCTGCTCTTGCAAGTGGACCTGGTGCCGCTCGCGCCCGCCGCCGCGGCTTCTGCGGCGAGCAGCGCGGTCGCGCCCCGCGCGCCGGTCGGTGGGAAGCTCCCGGGCGCGAAGCCGCCGACCACGTCGCGGCCCATCGACGAGAGGAACCCGTTCAAGTGAGCCGTTCGTGGCGCGTCCATCTCGGCTGCGTCGTCGGCGCTCTCGTTGCGCTCGCACCGCCCGCGCACGCCGACGAGGCTGCCCCGGCGCCCGCGGCGCGTGCGGAAGACGCCGCCACTCGCTTCGATCGCGGCGTCCAGCTCTACAAGGAGAAGTCCTACGAGGCGGCGCTCGTGGAGTTCCGCCGCGCCCACCAGCTGTCGCCGAACTTCCGCGTGCTCTACAACCTCGGTCAAGCGTGCTACCAGGTCCGCGACTACGCCTGCGCGCTCGAGAGCTTCGAGAAGTACCTGGCCGACGGCGGCGCGGACGTCCCTGCCGACCGCCGTGACGAGGTGACGAAGGAGCTCGCGCAGCTCGAGCCGCTGGTCGCAAAGGTCACGATCGAGGCCCCGGCCGGAACCGAGATCAGCGTGGACGACGTGCCCCGCGGCCGGGCACCCTTGCCGAAGCCGCTGGTGCTCAACGCCGGGCGACACCGCGTCGCGGGACGCTTGGAAGGGCACGCCCCCGCCCAGCGTGGCGTCGAGCTCGCGACCTCGGACCGCTCGACGGTCGCGCTCGAGCTCGTGCCGCTGCAGACCAGCCCGCCGCCGACCGAGACGGCGCCGCGCGTCGAGCCGAAGCCCACGAAGGCGCCGCAGAAGCCCGTCGACACCGGCACGCCGTCGAGCTCCCGCCCGCCGCTGTGGATCGGTTGGGTCGCGAGCGGCACGCTCGCGGCCGCGGGGGCGGTGACCGGAGTGCTCGCCCTCGGCGCCTCGTCACGGCTCGCGGACGATCGGGAGCGGATCCCCGTAGACAAGACGACGCTCGACGACGATCGCGACCGCGCCGCGCGCCTCGCGTTGGTCACCGACGTCTTGCTCGGTGCCGCCGTGGTCGTGGGCGGCGCGACGCTGGTCCTCACGCTGAGCTCCGGTTCCGGCGAGCGCAGCGCGTCGCGGCACGACGTTCGAGCGCGATTCGGCACTAGCGGGGTGGCGCTGACGGGCTCCTTCTGACACCGGGCCCTCAGGGCGCGGCGATGCACGAGTCCTGACGGGGATCGGTGGCCGTCGGGCACTCGACGGGTGGCTCTTTTCGAGGAGCGATGCCGGTGAGCGTGATGGGGTCCGCGTCGAAGCCGAGCGCCAGACTCAGCGCGTCGCACTGGCGCTGCAGATCCGGCGCGCCGTAGGTGACCATGTCGACGTACTTGCAGATGAGCGTCTTCGTCTCCGGGTAGAGCACGCTGTCGAGGCACACGGTGATGCCCAGCACCCGCTTCATGATCGCGGGCAGGAAGCCCAGCACGTTCGAGGCGCGGGTGTGCCCGGCCAAGACGCCCTGGCGAGCGCTCCAGAGCTTGGTCACGGGGTCTTGCTCCAGCTTCGCGGTCACGGTCAGCTGGGTGAACGGTAGCGAGATGTCGTGCAAGACCATGGTCGGGTTGTCGAAGGTCGCCACCAACACGTGTCCTGTCACCCATGCCTTGGCGTCCAGATTGAGGCCCTTCGGCACGCCGCCGTCCGGCGCCCCCGCGTCCGGATCCGGGACGCTCTCGGTGCTCACGGTCGCGGTCCGAGTCCCAGCCGCGACGCTGATCGAGCTGGCGACCAGCCACTCGACCTGCACCTCGGGATCCTCGGGCTCGCCCGAGTAGCCGCTGATGCGCAGGAGCGTGAGCGGGAGCTCGCCCTTCAGATAGCCCTGGCTGACGGTCTCGGTGCTCACCATGCCCTGACCCTCCAGGTAGATGAGCCTCCCGAGCACGTTGTCCCGACCCAAGGGGCCGTCCTTGGTGTTCGCGGCCGCGACCCAGGAAGGGGGCGTGCAGCCGCCGCTGGCGGTGTCGACGGTGCACAAGCCGTCGACGTCGTAGCCGAGCGACTCCAGGCTGGGCTGTCCGCCCGGGTCGAGGCTCTCGCCGAAGTCCACGTGCGTCACGCCCAGCACGAAGGGCGCGCCGGGCGCGTTCTGTCCCGTGGGCGCCGGAGGCGGGTGCGCGCCGTTGCAGGTCGGCGCGTCGCTGCCCGCGTCAGCGTCCGCGTCGCTGCCCGCGTCGCTGGCCGACCCGAGCACGCACACGTGCTGCCCCGTGTCGCAGGTCGCGCCTGCGCGGGCGCTGCAGTCGGCGTCGGTCTTGCACTGGACCGTGTCCTTGTCGATGAGCAGCGAGCACGCGACTGCACCCGTGGCCAGAGCGACGACCAGGGTCCCTGCTCGGCGAAGGCCACGTCGCGACATCGGAGCCTAGAGGGTAGGCCAAGCGCCTGCGATAGACGAGCCCCGGCTCGCTCGCACGCTGCCCGCCGGTCCCGCGCTGCGGCAGCGAGACCCCATCAAGTTGCGTCGCTCCGCGGCGCCCTCTATCTCGCTGTCTTCTCTACTCGGCATTCGCACCATGTTCCTGGTCGATCATTTTCGCGCTCGACGCGTGGGCCTCGATCGCGTCGCGGGCCTCGAGCCAGCCGGGGGCCTGGGGCCGCGCCGAGCGCCGGTGACCCATCACGGCGCGACCACGAGGTCGCGCAGCGCGCTCACGCCGGGCCACGCGTCGGCGCCGACGCCTGCGAAGCCGGGGAAGCCGCCGTACTCTCCGAGCGCCCACCGCAAGTAGCCGACGAGCGATGCGGGCACCCCGGCGGCCCCGCCCACGAGCTCGGCGTCCGCGGTCTCGGCGGGCACGACCGCGCAGGTCTCGGGGCCGCCCGAGTAGCCCGCCTTGTGGAACGCGTCCGGCCACAGCGGCAAGCCCGCCGTCGGTAGACCGTCGTCGTCGACGCGCTCGAGGACCTCGGCGACCGGGTAGAGGACGAGCGGGTCGGTGAGCCAGACTCCGCTCGGGCCTTCCTTCGCGCCGGGCAGACGCAAGCATGCGGGCGCAGGCCAATCCGGATGCGACCCGGTGACGTCGTAGGACCCTACGACCTCCCAGAGCGCGCGGAGCGCGACGGGCACGGCGCCCACCTGGACCTCGATCGCGTCGACGAGCCGCGAGGCGTCGCGGCCGGGCGAGACCCAGGCACGGGCCGGGCGCGCGAACACGTACCCTCGACGCGAGAGCTCTCGCGCGATCGCGGCGATGGAGTCCCGCACCCGCTCCATCGTCGCGCGCGCGACCTCGAGCGCGGCCGCCCGAGAGGCACCGTCGAGCTCACCCAGCCGGGCGAGCTCGACCCACACCTCGACGCGGTCGCCCGCGCGATAACGCTCTGCGAGCGAGGCGCCGGCGGTCACGCCGTCTTCGCGAGCCCGGCGAGCAGGAGCTCGGCGTTCGGATTCACCTTGCGATCCGGAAGCCATTGCTTGGCCAGCTCGGCGAAGCGCGGATCCCGCAGCGCCCAGCCCCGCACCGGCTCGCGCCCGGTTCCCGCGAGATCCCGCCCGAGCTCGTGGAGAAGCTCGCTCGCGTCCGTGGCGCGGCTCGCGTCGCGCAAGGCGTCGCCGCCGAGCCGGTCCCACGCCGTCTCTGCTCCGAGCGAGAGGGTCGCGCGAATGGCGGCGCTCCGAACGAGCGCCTGCCCGTCGTCGAGGTACCGGGCCAGAAACTCGAGATCCTCGGGCGCAGCGCGCTCGAGCAGCGCGACCGCGGCGCGCGTCCGCAGCTCCTCGACCGGATGGCTCGCGAGGACCCGCCGGGCGAGCCCGACCCCGTTGCCCTTGTCGACGACGTACGAGATGAGGTCCTCGACGAGGACGCGCTCCTCGGGATCCGCCTCGTCGGCCGCGGCCTCGATGAGCGCCAGGATGCGACTCCGCTCGGCCTCTGGGAGCTGCGCGAGCTCCGCCCGTGACCGGATCTGGGCCGAGGCCGGGAGGAGCGGGCTCGCCTCGAGGCGCGCCAGGGCGAGCCCAGGCCCTGACGGGAGGTCGGCGCGGCGGATGTACGGCCCCGCCGACCGCGCCGCGAGCAGGGCCCGAAAGCCCTCTTCGGTTCGGCTCGCGAGGAGCGCCTCGAAGCAGCGGCCCCGGAGTCGTTTCCACGGGCGACACTCGAGCAGCTCCCGCGCGAGCTTCACGGAGCCCTCGGCCGGGAGCGCCTGCGTGACGAGATCGAGCTGTACGTCGAACGCCGTCGGGTCCCCTGCCTCGACCGCCGCCGCCAGCCCCGCGAAATCGAACCACTCCGAGGCCGGGACCGTCGGCGGCGCCACGCTGAGGAGCTTCTCGTAGACGGGCGCTTGGACGGCGGCGAGGAGCGGCTCGACGCGCGCCGGCTCGAGGGTCGCGAGCGCCCCGCGTAGGGCAGCGCGGGCCCGAGCCGCATCGAAGTCCTTCGGAAGCGGGATCATGGATTGGGCGCGGGCTCGATGCATAGGTGTTCCAACATGATTTACACGGAGACTCGTTGCAAGAGCGAGGGTGACGCGACGACGGTGGGACGAATCGGCGGGGCAAGGGCGCCTAAATCCCTCCCTCGACCGCGCACGAGCCGCGGTCGCCTCTCCCTGGCCACCGTCGAGGGCGTGCTTGTAGGACCTACGCGCGAGCGCGCTCGGGTTTGCGACCTGCTGCGATCAGGCCGGCGAACACCGTGAGCTCGATGGCGCGACCGGCTCGGCAGGCCTCGAGATCGGCCCGTTGCCGAGCCAGCATCTCCTCGTAGTCCGCCTCGAACTCTTCGACCGTGCCACCACCCGCGACGTAGTAGCGACGCGCCTCGTCGCGCTCCCAGCCGTAGACCCCTTCTTCGACAGCCCGGGCGACGTCCGCCAGGAGCGTCACCTCCTGCGGGCTCGTGTAGGGAGGAGCCAGCACGAAAGGGCGGTCGTTCGAGTAGTAGCGAACGTCGACGAGCCCGTGGAACAAAGACGGAAGCTGCATGCCGAAGTGGTTCCAGCCGAGACCGAGCAGTGCCTTGCCCCGCGTGCAGCGCAGCATGAACAGGACTTCGCGCAGCTGAGCGATCGGGTCGGGCGCAGTGCCGTCGCGCGCGAGGCGTTGCAGCACGCCCATGTTGTTCGGTTCGGCAGCCAGCACCAGGCCGCCGGGCTTGCACACACGCAGCATCTCCGAGAAGCCCGCCTCGGGAACCGGCAGGTGGATCAACAGCGTCTGGCAGAACACCAGGTCGAAGCTGTCATCGGGGAAGGGGAGCGCTTCGGCGCTCGCGACGACGGTGCGCAGGCTGCCTTCGAGCCGAGACGCCTCCCAGCGCTCACGCGCGACGGCGAGGGAGCGTTCCTCGCGATCGACGCCGGTGAGCTCGAAGCCTGGAGCGAAATGCGGGCCCAGCGCGCGAGCGAAGTGGCCTTGGCCGACGCCGACTTCGAGCAGGGTCGTCGCCTCGCTGAAGCGAAGCCGGCGCGCGAGGAGCTCGAGATAGTCACGGTTCCACCAGTGATCTCGGGCATCGGTGAAGTAGCGCTCGGAATGCGGACGCTCCGCGTCACTCATGGACGCGGAGCGTAGAACATCTGCGGGCGGGCGCGGAGCTCGGTCACTCGGCGGCGGTCACGGCGCCGGTGAGGAGCTCCGGCTCGGGGCGCGCCGGCGGGGGCTCGCCCACGTCGCGACCGATCAGCATCGCACCCACCTGCTTCGACGCGCCGTCCCAGAAGCCCGCCTGCTCGCTGAAGCTCGCGGGGTTGCGGAACGTCCCGAACACCAGATCCCAGAGCGGCAAGTTGCCGTAGTTGTAGGCGTGCACGCCGCGAGCGTGGTGGACCGAGTGCGCCTCGGGCCGCTGGATCAAGTAACCAAGCCAGCGAGGCGTACGCACGTTCAGGTGCTGGAACATGGCGTAGAAGAAGCCGATGAACCCGGCGAGCGCGGCGGCGTCGGGAGAGAGCCCGAGCAGGACTGCCGCGATCGAGGGCGGCGCTGCCTGAACCACGATGTCGAAGGGATGAAAGTAGACGGCGCCGGCCATGTCGACGCGCTCGGCGCTGTGGTGCATTTGATGAGTCCAGCGCCACACCACGTGCGAGTTGTGCATGCCGCGGTGGACCCAGTAGGCGCCGAGGTCACCGATCGCGAAGCCGAGCAGGCCGCCCGCCACGGTGCCGAGAGCACCACCGCCGAGCAGTGCGTACTTGCCGAGCAACGCGGCGAACAGCGCCGGAACCATCGCGTTCAGCGTCCCGGAGATCAGGAAGAACAGAATGCCCTTCAAGAGCCAGAAGCGGACCTTCGGCAGCGCGCGGGCGGGGACGATGCGCTCGACGACCAGCAGCACCACGAACGTGACGGGAATGAGCAGGGTGAGAATGATTTCCATCTTGGCCTCTGAAAGAGAGGCGTGACGCTCGATGGAACACTCGTTCCATGGCAGCGTTCACGGGCGAAAAGAGCAGTAAGTTCCGGTGCGTACACTCTTTTCCAGCCGCCGGCCGAGCTCCCGGTCGACCTCCACCACGCGGGCGATGGCGTCCTTGATCCGGCGCTGGACGTTGACCCGTGCCCGTTCGCCGGCCGACCCCGCCTGGCGCGCACGATGCCCGAGACCGAACGCGCGGGCGAGCTCGGCTTCGAGCATGGCGCGCTCGCGCCGCAGCTTCTCGAGGCGTCCGGCGTCGGCGTCGGATTCGGCCTCGTCGATCTGCTCCGCGAGGTCGCTCAGACGCTCCTCGTAGGCGCGGCGTGCGCGCGCGTCGAGTTGCTCGCCGGCGCTGCTCTCGGGCAGGCTCGTGCCCTCGTCACTCGCGAGCACGAGCACGTGGATCTCCTCACCGGGCGACTCCGCGAGCCGCGCCAGCCAGCGCATGCCTCGGCTGTCCTTGACCAGCGCGGAGCGTTCTGCGGAGCGCACGCGCCACAGCTCGCCGTCGCGAACGATCTCGAGTGTGACAGCGGGAGGCGTCGCCGCGGGTGGCGGCAGCACCGACATGCGCGCGCGCGCGACCAGACCCTGCATCCCGAGCTCTTCGGCCAGTGCGGCCGCGTCGGCGCGCAACGCTCGAGCCTCCGCGCCGTCACCGAGGACCGTGGCGAGGTCGAAGCGGATTTGTGCGATCCACGGCGCGTAGTGCCGTGCCGTCATGCAAGCGAGCGCCCGCTTCAACCGCGAGACGCCGCGCTCGCGCTCACCCAGGCTCGCGTCGAGCAGCCCGAGCACGCGCTCGACCGGGCCTTCGTACACGAACGCCACGTGGCCGCCGTGGAAGTGACGGTCTGCGAGCGGTTCGAGCAGCGCTCGCGTGTGCCGCCGGCGTTCCTCGCTGCCGGCGAAAGCGTCCGCTTCCGCGGTGAGTCCGGCGAACGTCATGTCGCGCTCGACGAAGCGTCGCAGCGGCTCGAGTCGGGCGAGCTCCGCGGCGGCGCGCTCGCGGTCGCCGGCGCGCGTCGCGAAGCTGGCGCCGAGCACCGCGCCGATCACGTTGCCGAACGGGATGCCGGCCAGCGCCGTCATCAGCTCTTCGGCCGAGCTCTGGAGCTCCAGGTCTCGGTGCAACAGCCGGGCGCGCAGCGAGCGGTGCGCGAACAGCGAAAACTGATGCGAAGGGTCGTCCGTGAGCGCAGTCAGCTGCCCGGCTTCGACGATGCAGCGCTCGGATTCTTCGATTCGACCACAGGCGATGGCGCGCATCGACGCCGCGAGCAGGCAGCGCCAGCGGTGGCGGGGGTGCCCGATCTCGTCGCCCAGCTCGACGATCCGATCGATGCTCGACTCGAACGCGTCGAGGGCACCGCTCTCGAGCTGATCCACCGCGAGTCGCAGGTGCCCGCGCAGGGCGAGCGGACGATCGCCCGCCTGCTCGGCGCGCGTGAGGAGCTCGCTGGCAACGGCCATGCGCTCGTCGATCGGCGCGCAGTCCACGAACGCGGAGCCGCCCACGTAGAGCACGTCTCGCAACAGCGCCTCGTCGCCGAGCGCGCGCGCCTCTGCGATCGCTTGCTCGGCCATCGCGACCGGTCCGGCGTAGTCTTCGGCCGGTTGCAGCGCTGCCGCCAGGCGCGCTCGCACCCGGCAGCGGAGCGCAGGCTCGTCGTCACCGAGCTCGCGCATCGAACGCTCGAGCAACGCCACCAGATCGCGCCGGATCATGCCCGCGAGCAAATCGGCTCCCATGATCAGCGCGGCTCGCGCTCGATGAGCACTGTCGCTCTCGGGGCTCGCGAGCACGTCATCGCACAGCCGCTGGGCTTCGGTCGGCTTGCCCGCCTTGGTCGCGAGCGCCGCCAGCTCGAGCCGGGCATCGACGGACGTCGCTGCCAACAGGCCGGATTCGAGCGCGTGCTGCTTCATGGCGTACGCGCGATCGAATGCGCCCTGACGTTCGAGCAACGCCACCGCACGTTCGGCGAGTTGGACGGCTTCATCCGCGGCGGCGCCCGTGGGCAAAGACAAGAGCGCGTGCCTCGCCCGAAGGGCCAGCGTCTCCGGTCCTTCACCGGCCTGGGCCAGCGCGAAGAGAGCCAGCCCGTGCAGGCGCGCTCGCTCGGTCGGCGCGAGAGAGTCCTCGATCGCGTCGCGTACCACCACGTGGCTCACCACGTAGCTGCCTGGGCTCGGCTCCGACACGATCCCGGCGCCGAGGGCCGGCAAGAGCGCCTCGACGACCTGCGCCGGCAGCGCGCCGAGCATGCGCGCGACGAGCGCCGCGTTGAACTCGCGACCGAGGACCGCTCCTGCGCCGAGCATTTCACGTGTGCGCTCGGAGAGCTGATCGAATCGACCGCGCACCACCTCGCGTACCGTGCTGGGGACGCTCCACGCGGACGACGCAGCGCCTTGCACGGCGTAGGCCCGCGCGCACTCCACCACGAACAGCGGATTCCCGGCGCTGAGCTCGCCGAGCTTCCGGCTCGCTTCCGCGGTCAAGGCGCGCCCAGCGGAGCGCGCGGCGAGGCGCGCCGTGTCGTCGGCGCCGAGACGCTCGAGCCGGACCTCGACGCCGTCACGCGCGATGCGCGTGAGCCGGGCCGCGACGCGGTCGCTGCGTCGCGGATCGGCGTCGCGGCAGGTCACCAGCAAAAGCGCCGGCAACGCCCTGAGCGGCTGGGCGAGGAAGGTGACGAGGTCGAGCGTCAAGAGGTCGGCCGCGTGCAGGTCTTCGAGCAGCCAGAAGAGCGGCTCGGTCCTGCGACCGAGCGCGCCGAGCACGCGCTCCCAGAGCGCGAAGGCATCGCCCTCGCGCGCCGCGGGCTCGATGCCGAGCGAGCCGAGGCAGGTCCAGAGTGGAAAGTACGGCGGCGCCTCTCCGAGCTCCCACGCGCGACCGCGCACCACGCCGACACCGCGTGCCTCGACCTCGGCCGCGAGCGCTTCGGCCAGCGTGCTCTTGCCGATGCCGGCCTCGCCGCTCACGGTGATCACGCCGCCGCGCCCAGCGAGCGCTTGGTCGAGCTTCGACCGCAAGAGAGCCAGAGGCGCGTCGCGACCGATCAGATCCACCCGCGGGAGCGTACCCTCCCGGGCCCGGGCGCCCCAACACGTTTTGCCGGTTCAGGCGCGCCCGGGCCCGGTCGCGGTTCCAGCGCTCAACGCGGCGAAGCGTGCGGCGCGGGCTTGTCCGCCACCGCCTTGATGCCGATCTCCATCCGGTTCTTCAGGTTGTCGAGCATCACTTCTGCTTCGCGCTCGTTGATCTTGGTGAGGAACGGCTCGGCGAGCTTGTCGAGCAAGTGGATCGGAAGCGTGTAGTCGATGTCCAAGATCAACTTGGAATTGCCGTTTTCTCCCGAATAAGTCCAGATGAAGGTGCTGGGGATCCCCTTGTCGTTCTTCACCACGACGCGTTGGTTCTGGACGACCTCGGTCGTCATGGCGTGGCCGTGGAAGTGGATGCCGCCCATCTTGTAGACCCAATCGAAGCTGTGCTCGCCGTCGAGTTTGCGCTGCACGTTCTTGACCTCGACCATGCTCGGCCAGATCTCGAGCAGGTTCTCGGGGTGGGTCATGTAGTCGAACACCTGATTGAGCGGGGCCCTGATGCTGACGGACTTTCGAATCTTCGCCATGACGGTCTCCTAGCGACGGTTCCCCTCCGAGGGGTGGTGCGCCCGAAGCAATTCCAGTGCCGTCAGGTGAATTTCGATGGATCCTGCGAAGCGCGGTGCCGTGGTTCCGCAGCGCGTGCGATGGGCGACTCGATCGGTGCAGGTGCTGCCCGTGCGCCCGCGCGGTGCACGGGCGACCCGATCGCGCCGGCTGGGCACGCGAGCTCCTAGCGGGTTTCAGCTTTGGGGCGTCTCGCTCCGGGCCGAGCGGGATCATCGGCACGGTGAATGAAGACCTCGACGCTCGCGCGTCGCGCGCCGAACGGAAGGCCCGGCGAACTCATTGCGCGACCGCGCGCTCGGACTCCGCCGCGCTAACTCGAGCTCGCTCGGGATCGCCTGGCCGGCCCGAGCCAGGGCCACGCCGCGCGCAAAGCGCTCGTGGAAGGTCGACTCGCGAAGCCCGGTCGCGAAGCTCATCGCCATCTTGCGCCGCGTGAGCACGGTAACGCCGGTGCGCTGGCCGTCTTCGACGTCGAACCAGACCCCCTTGACCAGGGTGGGGGCTCCATACCAGCGAGCACGCGTTTCACGCTCGGGCTCGCGCTCATGACCCTCGCCCTCTCGACCAGCGGCACCGCCGCCGCCCACGGCCTGCGCGAGGTCTACGTCCACGACGGGTTCTAGCACCAACTGCGCGAGCACCTGCAACCAGGGCGCGCTCGCTCCGCGCGCCGGTGGTCGCTCACAGCGCCCTCTCCACGAACCCCGCCAGCTCCTCGTAGCTGTAGCCGCCCACGAACAGGTCCGCGCCGATGATGAACGCCGGCGTGCCGAAGCCCGGCAGCTTCATCGCGTCGATGTCGGCCTTGTCGGCGAGCACGCGCTCGCGGTGGATGCCGAGCTCGAGCGCGCGATGGAAGCGCGCCCGGTCCACGGCGAATGCCTCCGCGTAGCGCTCCAGATCCGCTGGCGCGAGCGCGTGCTGATTCCGGAACAAGACGTCGTGGTACTGCCAGAAGGCCTCGTCGCCGAGCTGGGCGCGGATCTCCAGGGCCGCCTCCGCGGCGCCGAGCGCGAACGCGTGGCGCTTCAGCGGGTAGTTCCGCCAGACGAGCGCGATGCGGCTCCCGTAGCTCCGCATCAGCTGTTTCACCGCCGGCTGCACCTCGGCGCAGAACGGGCACTCGTAGTCGCCGATCTCCTGCACCACCAGCTCGGGCTTCTCTGCGCCCATCTTCGGCACGGTCGGCGGGACGGCGACGTTCGGTACCGGCGTGCAGGCCGTGAGGCCCAGCACACCGAGCGCGCCCAGGAAGTCGCGGCGGGTCGCGCCGGGCATCAGCCGATCCCGAGCTGCTTGAGCTTCTTGTGCAACCCCTCGCGGGTGATGCCCAGGACCTTCGCCGCGCTGGTCTTGTTGTTGCCGTGCTCGCGCAGCGTCTCCAGGATGAAGTACTTCTCCACCTGCTCGACCATGTCCTTCAGCGTGCCCTTCACGGCGCCGGCCTGCGCCAGGACGCCTTCCATCTGCCGCACGCGCGGGCTCAACAGGTCGGGCGTGACGAAGTTGTCGGGGTCGACCTGGATGACCAAGCGCTGGACCTCGTTCTCCAGCTCGCGCACGTTGCCGGGCCAGTCGTAGGACATCAGGAGCTCCATGGCGCCCTGCGAGAAGCCGGCGATGGGTTTGCCGATCTCCTTGCTGTAGCGCTCCAGGAAGTGCCCCGCGAGCAGCGGCACGTCGTCGCGGCGTTCGCGCAGCGGCGGCACGCGGATGGGGAAGACCTTGAGGCGATAGTAGAGGTCCTGGCGGAAGCGCCCGGCCTCGACCTCCTTCTCCAGGTTGCGGTTCGACGCGGCCACGATGCGCACGTCGACGATCTTGGTGTGCGTCGCGCCGATGGGGCGAATCTCTCCCTCCTGCAGCACGCGCAGGAGCTTCGCCTGGAGCGCGAGCGGCATCTCGGTGACCTCGTCCAGGAACAGCGTGCCGCCGTCCGCGACGTCGAACAGGCCACGCTTCTCCTCCGTGGCG
>Ga0233425_10005474_pt1 | contig 20021 bp, 24 predicted proteins | sample Watercolumn_Towu_2_FD_181712 | JGI IMG/M metagenome (GOLD analysis project Ga0233425, IMG submission 181712) | Freshwater microbial communities from Lake Towuti, South Sulawesi, Indonesia - Watercolumn_Towuti2014_140_MG | ecosystem: Environmental > Aquatic > Freshwater > Lake | place... | reverse complement strand
CTAGATTTGGCTGTAATGCCGAGTATATGTGTATGCCTGAAGATGGTTTCTTGTCCATAAAGTTGCCAAAAATATCTTATGAGGAAGCCGCTCCTGTCTGCGGGGCGTTGCAGGCATGGAATTTACTAAAAGCTAAAACAAATATTCAAAGCGGGCAAAAAGTTCTCATTAATGACGCTTCGGGAAGTATAGGTTCGGCCGCTGTACAGATTGCTAAAATATCTGGGGCGGAAGTTACCGGAGTTAGTTGTACAGATAATCTGAAATTCGTTAAATCTTTAGGAGCTGATAGAGTAATAGATTACACAACTGAAGATTTCACCCAAAATGGTCAGACCTATGATATTATTTTAGATGTGACTGGTAAACCTTCATTTCTACATTGCAGGAATTCACTTAAAAAAAGAGGATTCTATCTTACCATTTATCCAGCGCTTTCAGTTTTGCTTCAAATGTTTTGGACCAGAATGTTTAACGGTAAAAAAGTAATATTTTCAGCAACCGGGTTGATTCCAGCTTCAAAGCGCTTAAAATTCCTTAAAGATCTTATTTTGCTTTTTGGGGAAGGAAAGTTAAAGACTATTGTAGATAGAAACTATCGGTTAGATGAAATTGCCAAAGCTCACCAATATGTTGAGCAAGGGCATATAAAGGGAAATGTAGTAATATCTGTTGAACATAATAAAAAAACTGAACAAATCGCTGAACCTGAACTTTAATATAAAAAGGTAGAAAGGAAATTTAATAAAAAATGAAAAAACGAAAATGGAAACAAGAAGAAGTTTATTCATACAAAAAGGAAAAGGGCCAATTCTTTTATTATAACAAAGAGGATAGCAACATTTTTGTATTCAGGGAATCAGGATTGGGATTTTCACCAAACTGGGCAAACCCGTGGTCATGGGTAATAATTATATGCATTATAATTATTGTAGTTTTATTATCTTTTGTAAAGAAAATGATATAACTTGGAATATTAGGATGAGTATAATTAATTATTTTATATACTATATAATATTTTTTGGAGGATAAACAATGTATTTACTTGGTAAAATTCTAATTACAGCAGGCAGTGCCGTAACAATCTGCTTTGGATTGTGGCATTTTTTTGTTCCAAGGATCTGGAACTGGTATACATATATTAACCCTAATGCAACTGAACTAATCATTGCTGTCCGAAATATAAATGTGTTTTTTTCTTTATGCTTGGTATTATTCGGAATTGTAAACATAATTTTTATCAATGGAAATCATTCAAATCGTTTTTCAATAATTGTTATACTCTCAGTAACAAGTGTCTTATGGATAACCAGATCTGTTTTACAACTGATATATCCACAGGGATCTTTTAACCCGGCTGTCCAATATGGAATGCTAGCTATGTTTATATTAGTGACTATATGCTTTTTAATATCATTGTGTATTATTATTTTTCAAAAAAGCATTGTATGACACGGTGCTTAGGTTCCATTTATTAGAAATGTCCTAATTCCAGCTGCCCTTTTATGCTCATTAATGACACTATTTTCCTGATAGCCTCAATTTTTGTATTTGTGCTCAGCAAACAACAAATTTAAAGGGTAGGAAAGCCGAAGATAATTAGATACAACAATTAAGGCTTTCTATTAAATTCTTTGAAGTTGTGCACCAGAAATATTTATCACATATTCTAACCATTTTCATTCCATTACTGAGAAAACATATAACCGACATTTCTGACTGTTTTCAGCATATCGCTGTACGGCAGCTTAAGCTTGGAACGGAGTCTCCTCATATGAACATCCACTGTCCGTGAACCGCCATAGAAATCATACTCCCATATGGTTGAGAGAAGTTTATTTCTTGAAAAAACCTTATTCTGGTTTTCAAGCAGCAGTTTCAATAGCTCATATTCCTTGAAAGTAAGCTCAATTTTTGAACCGCCGATTCTAAGCTCATATTTGTCAAGGTCCAGCATCAGATCACCGACCGTAATGCTGTTTTCAGAAATTTGATTTTCTGTTTTTCGAAGAATTAATTTTGCCCTGAGCAGAAGCTCCTGCGGTACATTATCTTTTAATATAAAATCTCCTGATTTTTCAGGGTTTGCCAGGAGTTCATAAACCATTTCTTTCTGATTGCTGTCTGCAATAATTAAAACCGGAACCATGTTTTTAATAATTTTCCTGATTGGTTCAACAAGACCTGTTTTTTTGATTCCCCGCAATGAAGAAATATCCACGATTGCCATCAGCAAATTATCAGTTATAAATGAAGTTTTTTCGTCAGGTTTCCAGGTCCTGACCTGAACAGCAGGGTAGCCGGAATGCAATTGTTCAAGAACAATTTTTTTTATTTTTTCATCATTATAAATAAAAATAATATCCATATTTAGAATGGTTAAAGGCGAAAACACATGCTAAATTAAATTATATTAAAAATTATAATTGAAAATAAATCTTTATTTTATTATATTTCATTGAAGTAATTATAAACAGTATAATAAAACAATACAGGTCAGGGAACTTAAATGCATATCATAATTATTTTTGCGGCCTTTGCTGTAATAGGTTATTTTGCTGCAAAATCAGCGCGTTACGGTGCATTATCAGGTAGTGAAGCGGTAATTTTTGCGCTACTGACAGCGGGATTTGCGGGATATTTAATTTATGCAATAACTGTGCTATTTTAGTCGGCCATTGAACCACCGGATTTCAATCTGACACCGTACAAGCTTTGCTTTTAATGGGGTAACTTGTGATACCTGCGGTTTCAGCCGGATAGTTTTATTGCCGGCAAATGGTTTGATTTTTTATCAGTCTCCGGGGCTTATCCTGAATTTATTGGTGATTGGATATCTTCTGTCTCTTCCAAATGCTCTTGCAGTGATTTTTATGCCGGGAGAGCCCTGCCGTCTTTTATATTCATTTGAATCAACCATGTTTAAAACCTCCAGAACCGTTGCGCTGTCAAATCCTTCGCTTACTATTTCCTGGTAGTCTTTCTCATCCTCAATGTAGGATTTAAGGATTGCATCAAGGGTTTCATATGGAGGCAGTTTGTCCTGGTCCTTCTGCTCCGGTTTCAGTTCTGCAGATGGAGCCTTAAGAAGAATTTGCTCAGGAATTATATTATTGTATTTTTTATTTAAAAATCTGCAAATATCATACACTCTGGTTTTATAGACGTCCTTAATTGGTGAAAAGCCGCCAACCATATCTCCATATAATGTGCAGTACCCAACACTGATTTCACTCTTATTTCCGGTTGCAAGAACCAGCCACCCGTATTCATTTGAAAGAGCCATAAGTACCGCACCTCTTATCCTTGCCTGAATGTTTTCCTTGGTGACATTAATTTCACTGCCTGTAAGGTTGCTTTCAAGGTTTGCCGTAAATGCGGAGTAGATATCTTTTATTGAAATTATTCTGTGCAATATCCCTGTTTTTTCAGCAAGTATCAGCGAGTCTTTTATGCTTCCTTCAGAAGAAAAGGCTGATGGCATTAAAACTGCGTTTACGTTTTTGGCCCCAATAGCATGCGCTGCAATGACTGCAGTAAGGGCAGAATCTATTCCGCCGCTTAAACCAAGCACAACCTTTTTAAATCCGTTTTTTAAGATAAAATCTTTTGTACCCAGAACCAGAGCCATAAAGATTTCCTCTTCAATGCATGATATTGTTCCGGAATAGAGGTCCTTCTTTTCTGTGAATTTTTCATTTATTTTTTCTTTGCCTGATAAATTTTTAAGGTTTGACTTTTCAGAAGGAATTTTAATTACCTGCAGTTTGTCCATATGCTGGCGCATAAGCTCACGCTGGTTTTTAAATTTCGTGTCCTGCATCCTGGTAAAGCTTATATCATCCGTATCAAGATCATATATGAAAAAATCTTCCTCAAATGATTCTGCCCTGTAAATAATTGCCCCTTTTTCATTAATGAGGCAGGAGCTGCCGTCAAATACAAGTTCATCCTGACCGCCGACAAGATTAACATACAGTATATTTATCCTGTTGTCGATGGCCCGCGTGAAAAGCATCTTTTCGCGTTCCGCAATTTTTCCTGTGTGGTATGGAGATGCCGAAATATTTATTCCGAGAATGGCACCACCTGCTATTGCCTGCTGCAGCAGTGGTCCTGAAGAATAATAGATATCTTCACATATATTTACACCAAACCTTATACCGTTGAGTTCAAATACAGGTGTAAAAGAGCCCTGCTGAAAGTATCTTTCCTCATCAAAAACCGAATAGTTTGGCAGAAATTGCTTGTTATAAACTGATATGATCCTCCTGCCGGCAAGAATTGCAGCAGAATTGTATATTTCAAGATCCCTGCTAACATATCCGGCAATTACGGTGATATTATCAGAAATATCTTTTATCCTGGACAGATAGTGGACGCTCTTTTCAATAAAAGCAGGTTTCAGCACAAGATCTTCAGGCGGGTAACCCGTTATTGCAAGTTCGGGAAAGGCAATTATATCAACGCGATTTTTTTTTGCATTTTCAATGTGGGATGCTATTTTTTCAAAGTTTCCTGTAAAATCACCCACAGTGGCATTGATTTGTGCACAGTAAAGCCTTAACGAATTATTCATTTACTTTAAGCATCTGCTCCTTTATTTTTGGAGAAATCATTTCAGGTGTCCAGGGCGGGTCCCACACCAGATTAACCTTAACGCTGCCTACACCTTTGATTTTTTCAACTCTTTTTTGTGCCTGTCCGGTCATTACCTGGTGCATTGGACAACCTCTTGTTGTCATTGTCATGTCTATATCAACATTGTTTCCAGCATCGACATCAACCCTGTATATTAATCCCATATCCACTATGTTTATGGGAATTTCAGGATCATAAACTTCAGAAAGAGCCCTGGTAATATCATCTTTTGTCAGTTGCATTTTTCCTCCGGGAGTTTTTTCAAATTTAAACAGATAAATAGTTCAAATCAAATATTAATTTAAATTTTTATATTTATAAAGAAAATTAAGACCTTCATCACATCTCTTTCTTATACAGCGGTGAAATTTTTCTTAAATCTGATATTGTATTTTCCAGACAATCAGTAAAATAGTCAATTTCCTCATAAGTGTTTTCAAAACCGAGCGTGATCCTGAGCGATCCGAAAGCCTCTCCGGTTGAAATTCCCATTGCAACAAGTGTGCTTGATGGTTTCATGGATGACGATGAACAGGCAGAACCGCTTGAAACAGCTATCCCCATGGCATCGAGCCTGAGAACGATTGCTTCACCCTCAATATATTTGAAAGAGACGTTCAGATTTCCAGGCAGTCTTTGTTCCGCGTGGCCATTGAGTATGGTGTCAGGAATTCTTTTAAAAATTTTATCTTTAAGGTAATCGCGCATAGTCGAAATTTTCTTTATTTTCTCACCCAAGTTTGTGGAGTTTATCCGAGCGGCTTTTGCAAGTCCTGCAATACCCGGTATATTTTCGGTACCTGATCTTCTGCCCTTTTCCTGTCCGCCCCCAAAAATTTCAGGAATTATTTTAGTTCCTTTTCTGATGTATATTGCCCCAACACCCTTGGGGCCGTATATTTTGTGGCCGGAAAGTGAAAGAAGATCCACGCCAAGCTCATCCACATCTGTTTTTAGATTGCAGAAGCACTGGACCGCATCTGTGTGAAATATGATATTTTTCTCACTTAAAATCCTGCCGATTTCAGATATGGGCTGAATGGTTCCGACAATATTATTTGCATACATGATTGAAACAAGTATGGTTTGGGGTGTTATGGCTTTTTTTAAATTCTCCGGATCCACAAATCCATAACTGTCAACCGGCAGGTAAGTGACTTTAAATCCGTTTTTTTCAAGGTATTTTAAAGGCATGATAACTGCCGGATGTTCAATTACTGATGCAATAAGATGGTTCCCTTTATTTTTATATGCCCGGGCAATTCCAAAAACTGCAAGGTTGTCACTTTCGGTGCCGCCGCTTGTAAATGTTATCTCCCCGGCCTGTGACCCGAGTATAGATGCTAGGGTGCTTCTTGAATTTTCAAGAATTTCTTTTGCGGCTCTGCCGGGCTGGTGGGGTTCAGAGGCATTCCCGAAATTTTGCAGGAGACATTTATTAATCTCTGCAGCAACCTCCGGAAGAACGGGAGTTGTTGCGGCATGGTCAAAATAAATATATTTTTTATTTTCCTTGTTTTTTTTATCAGTTTTGCAGGTGTTCATTTCAAACCTTTCTTTATTGAAGCCTGGACTGTTTTTAAAAACCATAGAATCATCTATGAAAATTATCACTTCTGCAGAAGGGTGTCAATTATTTGATCCGTTTATTTGATCCGTTTATGTTTCATCAGTTAAAATTTGTTTTAAGCAGTGTAAAAAAATTATTTTACGGGACTTCGGGCACTTTAATTTTTAAGCAGAAGATGCAGTCTGTAAAACAAGAAAAGCTCGCCGGCAGTCAGCACAAGTGCCATCAAGGATGGCAGGACAAGATATTTCGAAAAAAACCCTGCCGCCTTCTTTGAAAATGCCGGAATAAATATGATAAGCAGAAAGTTAGCAGAAAAAAAAGTAAAAATAACGGCAACCGGAGACAGATAGAAAAAAACCAGGTTTGCAGGTTTGAAATTTATGACTGCAAGAGCTGTTATTGCAGCGTTAAGTCCAATATATGTGATAAACTGCCAGGGTTTTGAAAAAATTTTGTCGGGCAGTGAAACCTCATAATACTGGAAATTAAACACAGGATAGATTATTAATGCGGCTCCGCTGCCTGCAAGGCAGCCTGTAATAAACCTTGAATAGTTATTGGTATCCAAAACAGACAGATATGAAAGGATTCCGTCAACAGCGGTTGAGGCAATGAAAAGAATGGCAATTACAATTACATATACCGGAGCAATATCTGACTGTTTTTTTCGAAACATTAAAAAAAGAAATGCTGCACCAAAGAGAAACCCGAGATATATTCCCTCGCATCTTGCGCAAAGGCAAATCTGCCGGCTTCCTGCAAAAAAGCTCTTTTCCGGAATCTGGTGGCAAACCGCTGTACCGGTGAAATATATAAGTTTTATTAAAAAATCCTGAAAGGATAGCAAAACAAACATCCTTTATTTTAAATAAACCCCGAATCTGTATTTCTAAAATTATATGCAAATTTTATAATTTTTTAAAATAAGCACAATCAGCAAATAAACCTGGATAACCATATTATTCTATGAAGTGAAATTTCTTTCCCGACCAAGCCTTTATATGGTTTTCTTACAACCATCCTGACCTGTGAATTAATTTTTTATTATTCAATTTTAAATGCTGATTATTTTATTATTATTTGTTGATAAAAATTAAGAAAAATAAAATAATAGCAGAGATATAATAAAAAACAGGGGAGTATGCATGATTTTTGATTTTCATACCCATACATTTTATTCAGACGGGCTCAACAGCCCCATTGAACTTATAAGGTTTGCACATTCAAACGGTTACAGTGCAATAGCAATAACTGACCATGCAAGCCCTGCAAATATTGATGAGGTTATCAAAGCTGCCATAAATGACTGTAAAATAGCGTCCGGGAACTGGGACATAAGAGCAATTCCCGGGGTGGAGCTTACACATGTCCCTGCGGGGAGCATAGCAGATCTTGCGAAGTATGCAAAAGAGAACGGGGCAGTTATTGTTGCAGTTCATGGTGAGAGCATAGTGGAACCGGTGGAGCCCGGTACAAATTTAAGTGCCGTCAAATGCAGGTATGTGGATTTTCTTGCACATCCGGGACTTATCACGGAAGAAACTGTGGAAATTGCAGTTAAAAACGATGTTTATCTTGAACTGACCAGGAGAGGCGGGCACTGTCTGTCCAATGGCCTGGTGGCAAAACTTGGACTGAAATTCGGAGCAAAATTTTTAGTAAACAGCGATTCTCACAGCCATAAGGATCTTTATAAGGCTGATTTTCAGAAAAAAGTTGCACTGTCTGCAGGAATTCCGGAATCTGAAGCTGATAATATGATTCAAAAAAACAGCAATACCTTCCTGAAAAAAATCAGTCAAAGCTTCCGCTTCTGAAACCTTCAATATCAAGGGTAATGAATTTGTAACCCAGTTTTTTAAAACCGTCGATGATTGCTGCTTTAAGGCCTGCTTCCAGGATTTTATCAAAATCCTCCTGACTCACCTCTATCCTTGCAAGGTTTCCGTGGTGCCTCACTCTCAGGTTTTTCAGCCCGGCCCTTCTTAAGATGTACTCAGCGTCATGAATCCTTTTTATGGTTTCTTCGCTTAGTCTGTAATTGTAGGGAACCCTTGTTGCCAGGCAAGGGTTTGACGGTTTGTCCCAGAATGAAATATTTTTTTGCTTTGCAATATGTCTTATTATTTCTTTGGAAATTCCAAGTTCCTTAAACGGGCTTATAACGCCAAGCTCCCCAAGAGCTTTAAGCCCGGGTCTGTATATGGCAATGTCATCATAGTTTGAACCGTCGGCAACTGTTTCGAAGCCAAGCGCTGATGCCTTATTTATGATTTCGGCAAACACCTGCTTCTTGCACCTGTAGCACCTGTCTTTTCTGTTTCCTGTAATTTCTGCTTGACGCGTGATGTCCTTATTGATTACCTCAAGCTTTACTGAAAGCTTACCTGCAAATGCTTTTATGGAAATAAGCTCTTCTTCAGGTATTAAAAATGTTTTAACAAATACAGCAAGCACATTTTTGTTACCCAGTGTATCTGCCGCACATTTCAGGAGAGTGCTGCTGTCTATTCCGCCTGAGCTCGCAATAGCAATTTTTTTATATTGTTTAAGGTATCTTTCAAGTTGAGCAATATTATGCTGCAGTTTTATTTTATCCAATTTCACCACTTTATAATAAAATTTATAAAAAGACAAAACCCGTTTTTACGGATAATCAATAATCAGGTACAAAAAGCTTGATTCTTTTATCAGGATAATGCTTTGAGTTCCTGGTTACAAGAATCATGTCCATTTCCAGTGCCGTTGCCGCTATTATACAATCATAAAGCTCCAGGTTAAAACCTTTAAAAGAACTTCTTATTTGATATGCACTTAAGATAATTTTTTTATTGACATCCAGAGTTGTAAAGCTGTCAATTAGTTTAAAAGTCTTAATCTTTTCGCCCGGTCTCATACCAAAAAGAATTTCTCCAATTGTTATGACACTGCAGTAATTCAGACTGTTTTTAAATTTTAAAATTGCTCCGGTTGCCCCGGTTTTACCCAGCAGGTGATCGATTAAAATATCGGTATCAAATAAAGCCATTAAAATTTCCTGCCTTTTCGGATTTTACTGACATATTTTTCCACACCATCAGCTAATTCAGGATGTTTTTCACTGTTCCAACAGCCTGCACTTTCGCTGACTTTTTCAATGAATTTTAATTCTCTCAAATATGCGACTGCAGCATTTGTAATAAATTCAGTAAAACTGGTTTTTTTACCAGAAGATATCTCATCAATTTCGTTTAATATGGCTTTCGGAAATCTGACAGTTTTTACAACTCTATCCATTTATTTCACCTGCTTTCATTTTTTTATTAGAATACATTTTTATAAAATTGTCAATACATAATATTTTATAATGTATTACAGTTGTATACAGGTAATTATGCACAGTTGTACCTGCAGGGTAAAAATGGCTTCCCGCAGAATTTTATATTTCTAGTTTATACTTATAGTTTGACAAAATTATTTCTATAATGTAAAAAGAGTTTTTTAAATTTAAGATGGCAATGATTTTTTTAAGAGAAGGACATAATGATAAAGCTTGTGGCAATAGACCTTGATGGAACTTTATTTGATTCAAAATCAAAAATATCCCAAAAGAATATTAAGGCAATCAATGATTGTCTGGCGCGTGGCATCAGGGTCGTAATTACCACTGCAAAAACAGTGTACTGGGTTAAAAAACTCATCACCGAGCTGGATTTAAAAGACCCGCAGATTGCTTCAGCAGGCGCTGCCATTATAGATTCAAACCTTAACCCGATTTTTATTAAAAAAATTCCGCAATCCAGTTTCCGCAGGATGGTGAAACTTTCAAGAAAATACGGGGTGGGATTTGGAGCAAGCTGCCTTGACGGCTATGTATATTATGAAAATGACAACCCTGATCTCAGATATATCTGGGAGTCAGGGGAGCGGCCAAAATTTATTTCAAACCTCCTGGACAGCAGAGTATTGAACCAGGTGCTTCTGGTAACGGTAACAGTTGACCCCGAGCATATTTTCAACGAAGTGTTCAGAAAGGAAATGGACGGCAAAGTAAAGATCAGAAGAGGCGGACGGTATTTTCTTGCCGCTTATAATAAAAATACCGGGAAAACTCCGGCTCTTAAAAAAATATTAAAAAACCTCGGGATAAAAAACAGGGAAATAATGGCAATAGGAGACAGCGAATCAGATCTCGGAATGATCGAGCTTGCCGGTACTGGTGTTGCCATGGGAAATGCTCCTGAAAATGTCAAAGCTGCGGCAGACTTTGTTGTAAAAGATAATGACAGCAATGGAGTAGCTGAAGCCATCGAAAAATTTATCCTGAAACAATATTAAGTTTGATCCCGTTTCAGATTTGTTATCTCTGCAGAATTTTTACAGCCTCTTCAGGCAAAACGCCTTCATTAAGCACAGCATTCAGTGCCTGTATAAGAAGGCCGGGATTTTCAGCCATAAAAATGTTTCTTCCGAATATAATGCCCCTGGCTCCTGCTTTTACTGTATCGTGTGCTTTGGCAAGAACTTCAAGATCATTGCTTAGCTTTTCTGCTCCTATTGAAAACACGGGCACGGGTGTGTTATCAACCACTTCCCTGAAATTATTTGTATAAAATACCTTTACCAGATCAGCTCCAAGCTCGGCCATTACCCTTGATACGCGCTTTACCTTCAGGTGCAGGTTTTCGGCAGTAATTTCCCTGTGCTCAACAACATAACACTCGCCGATAAGGGGAAGTCCCAGCTTTTCCTTCTGCCTGACAACTTCAGAAAAGAGCGCCACATTGTCAGTTTCCATCTCTTCATTGCCATTTTCCAGAAAAAGAGAGCATATCACAGCTTCGGCCCCTGCATTTGCCGCATCTTCAACACCCGAGGCAATCTGCGTATAACCTTTCCTGTAGTTGAGCGGATAATAAAATGCGCTTGACCAGTTAATCCTTACAACAGGGGCAGGGGAGTCTTTATCCGTAAAAAGATCCCAGTTTCTGAGAAGTGAAAACCGTGACAGTAAGAGAGCATCGGTTCCCATGCATTTTTCTATGGCCCTTCTTGAATCTTCAATTCCGGGCTGATCCCCGTATTCAAGAACATGGTCAATTGCTGATATTACAAGGTTTTTCTTGCCGCCAAAAATCTTTGCAAGTCTTAACTCTATTCCTGACATTTTAACTCCTGCTGTTAAAATTAATGTTATTTATAATTTAAACTTAAATCCCATGTCTGTCCATACATTATAAGATACAACAACAGACATTTCCATTCAACTTTATTCAAATTATGATAATTTTGTATTATATATGAATGTTAACTGCAGTCAATAACAAATTATCTGCAATTGGTTACTTAAAGAATTTTGCTAAAATATCCGCCTTCGGGGGAGATTACCTGTTTGTTGACCGAGTATACGGGCACCTGGTAATGGCAAAAGAAAATATTGCAATTGCGCTTTCAATAAAAGTTAAAGAGGGCCTGTTTGACATTGGTAAAGCAAAGGAAATAGCCGGGATGCTGTTTTATGATAATCCAGTAAGAATCTTTAAATTATAATAGGAAGTCATCAGGTAGCAGCCCCAGGGAACTATTATCCCTTTTCAGCAGAAGATAAAGTGTCCAAATGATGGAGTCATATCAATTAGTCTTAAAGCTCTGTATTTAATAACCAGGACCTGAATTTTTTTACCTTTAATAATTTAGACTCAGAAGTTACAAAATTTTTTAACTCATCCGATAATTTGTCCAGGTTTGCACCTTCTAACCTCTTAATAATTCTACTTTTTAATCCGGATATGGTTTTTATTTTTAACACTTTTTCGAGATACTCATAATCAGGTTTTGTAAATCCATAAAGTGTAACGATATCATAAATATCCCTTACAATTAATCTTGGCCTTAACAGTAAGGCACATATTTTTTGAGATAAAATTATTTTTGCAGGATTAACGATTATTTCCTGGAAAATTCCAAATTTATTTATTATTTTTACATCCGGACGAAATTGATATTTCTGATATGCTGTATCTATCTTTATCAGTAATTTTTGTTCCTCAAATCCGCTAAGTTCAAGGCTTTTTAAAACTTCCGGAATTTTATAATAGCATCTGAAAGCACCACTGCTGATTGCCCGGCTTTCAACAATTATTCCTTCTTGCTCAAATTTAGATTTCAACATTGCTGTCATCTGTACAAATTCATCAAAACTCATTCCAAAATTATCAAAATCCAGGTCTTCTGAAAACCTATCACTTCCATAAATAATCCTTATGCAGGTCCCGCCCATAAAACTTAGTTTTTCTCCAAATTTTGAAGAATAAATATGATCCAGGAGTTTATACTGGAAATACTCCTTAACGATGTTAAGCACCATAAAGGATTCTTCCTGGCTATAGAATTTTTTAATCTCATTCAGATTGAGCATTTTGCATATACCTTATTAGCAGATTAATATTATGTTTTTTTACTGTACTTTTAACCTTATCGCTGTATTTGGTCAATGAGATTATATCTAATATATTGCCGGCAGTATTAAACCTGAATTTCTCAATATCTTTAAAATCATTTAATTTAACTGATTTTAAGTATACAAAATCAAATAGCGCCTTTTCTTTAGAAGCTATCTTTATTTTCCTTTCAGGAACCATTGAATCTATAAGCGTATAATTATTAAACAAAAGGGGGCTTATCCTGTGATAAACATAAATACCGGTATTGTTATTAATAACTTCCGGCCTTTCAGTGGTTATACTGGTAATCTTGAAAACAGCCTCGGGAATTATCTGGTAATATGACAGAGCAGACTCCAGGCTTATATAAGAATTTTTCAATTCATTTGCAACAAGCATTAAGTCTGTATTCATGTTTGGATTTATTTTATCAGGTAAAATAAATTTGCCACCCGCCAGTCTGATTATTTTTCCCTCTTTTATCCAGGAATGTATCTGGACATAATTTATTTTTTTAAAAATATTTTTTATATCCTGAATGGTAAAAACATATGAGTTTTTAAAGGTGTTCAATAATTCCAGGTACTTCATTGCATTATATTATAATATTTTATAATATTTTGCAATAAACATCATGCAGCAAGTGAAGGAAACTCAAGACATCTTGCTATATGAAGTTTATCCTCTTCGGACCATTCCACTCTGTAAGTGTATTTATCATATATAGTATTTTTCATGTGGTGATAAATGTTAAATAATGTCCGTAAATACTGCTTTAAGAAATTAACTCATAAACAACTTGACGGGGCTGCTTTATTCTGATTAAGTATTGAAAACTCTTTGAATTTTTTTGAATTATTTCTGGTCACGGACTATATTTAATGAAAGAAAACGGTTTACAAACAAAAAGCATTTTGATATATGCATTTTCGCAGGTCCTTATTTTTTCACTTGTAAAGAATATCATCGGACCCCTTATACCTGTTATTTCAGATCAGCTAAACGCAGGTCTTGATCTTATAGGATCAATAATATCCCTGAGCATATTCGGGCTTATTCTTATATCATTTTTATCCGGAAACCTTATCGAGCTAATCGGGCTCAAAAAAGTTCTATATGCCGGCCAGGCTCTTCATTTTGCCGGTACGGCCCTGATGTACTTTTCTAAAGGATTTTCATCTTTTATGATTGCATATTTTCTTATCCAGCTTGGTATAGGGATAATTTTTATATGCAATTTGTCGATGGTTGGCATAATTTATAACAGAAAGCGTTCCGAAGGGTTCTTAAAAATAAATATAGGGGCCACAATTTCACTTGTAATTGCTCCACTGGCTGCAAGTCTTATCCTTTTCTTAAAATCAGACTGGCATGTTTTCTTTTTATTTCACCTTGTTTTGCAGACAGCAATAATTGTTCTGCTCATCCGGCTAAAACTTCCTGAAAATGTAAAGGCAAATAATAATATAAAAACATTGTTTGCAGCAAATAAGAAGATATTTAAAAATCCCCAGTTTATCCTATGCTCTGTTATCACTTTTTTTTATGCGCCTGTGGTTAATATTTTTTATGTATGGTTTACGTCTTACTTTGAAAGCATTGGGATCGGTACGCAGTTAAGCTCTGTTTTTCTTGCAATTTTCAGTTTTTCAATAGTTATCGGGATGATAGTTAAAAACCGGCTCGTTAAGTTTTACAGAGAAAAAAGGATTATTTTTTATACTTTTATATTATCTTTTTTAACGCTTGGAGGAATTTTTCTAATTGATAATCTTATCTTAAAAAATATTCTTATTTTTACATTCGGAGTAAGCATTGCAGGCAATTTTGCATTAAGCTTTTCTATAGGAATGGAACTTATGCCGGATTACACAGGTTCAGCTTCGGGACTGATGCTTACATTTGCAAATCTGGGGGTCCTGGTTTTTCAGTATGTTTCCGGTTATCTTTCAGAATACTGGTCAAAAGACAGCGTATTTTATATAACTTTTTTCATACTCGCAGTTCTTATTGCCTTAACCTCCGTTCTTAATTTCGGCAGGAAATTTTGATATGACTAAATTTTATAATTATTCTTTAATTGACGTTTTTGTATTAATAACCTAATATGTAAAAATTTAATCCTTATACTTAATTAAAAATTTTCCATGTGGCTTGATTATTTAAAATTTTTTTCAATCGGGATCCTTGACGGGATCATTGCGGGCCTTCTTGGCATTGGCGGAGGTGTGGTGATAATTCCGATATTGCTTTATATTGCAGGCGTTGATGCAAAATCAGCAACGGCAATGTCTGCAATACAGGTCTTTTTTGCAAGCTCATTCGGGACCGTTTTTAACTGGCTCCAGAAAACCATAAACTTCAGGTATGCTTTAATTTTCGGCCTGTCAAGTGCAGTGTCGTATTTTCTGGGCTCATTTTTTACACACAAAATTCCGGATACTGTTATAAAAATAATTTACCTTGCCTCTGTAGTGCTGGCCATGCTCATTTTCTTTATCAGGAAAAACAACAATAGAAGTGCAGAGGAATATGCCCAAATATCAAAAAAAATTCCTGAAAGAAAAGATTATTTTAAAATAGTTCCGTTTGCATTGTTTGCCGGTTTTTTCTTTGGAGTTCTGGGAATAGGCGGCGGGATTTTATATGTCCCTCTGCTTATGCTGCTGTTTGAATTTCCCATAAAAATAGCTATTGGCACGTCCCTTATGGTAGTTTTATGCAACACAGTTCCGGGTATTGTCGGAAAGCTTCTTACCATAAAGATTGATATTTTTATAACAGTAACCTTATCAGTTGGGGCAATTGCCGGATCAAAGATCGGCACCTACCTTAATAAAAGATTAAAGGATATTGCAATTAAAATAATATTTATAATACTACTTGTAATAATAATTGCCCGCGTCAGTGTGGATTTGTATTCTTCATTTAAGTAAATTAAGATTTAAGGAAATTTTTTTTAGTCTTGAAAAATCTTATTATTCCCGGGGTCCTTTTCCTTCTGTATTTTTTAAAGTGCTTTGGCGCCTTTGTCCCCGTTTCTTACACGGACAACTTCTTCAATGGGCATTATAAAGATTTTTCCATCTCCCTGTAATCCGGTCCTTCCTTTATCGCATATTATATCGATCACTTCATCAATATCTTTATCTTCAACCACTATGCCTATCTGTTTCTTTGGCAGAAACTCCACCCTGTATTCTCCAGCCCTCCATTTAAGTGAAACACCTTTTTGTTTTCCTCTTCCAACAACGTCACAAACTGTCATGCTTATATAACCACTCTCTTCAAGGGCACTTTTAACCTGTGGGAAGCTTTCTTCTCTTATGACTGCTTCAATCTTTTTCATATTATCAAATCCTTTCCTTTATTCTTCTTCTTATTATTCTCATTAATATGCGATGTTACTTAACCGGAATATTCCCTCTCAACATATGCGCTTTCTCCATGCTGGGAAATATCAAGCCCTATTATTTCCTCCGTTTCACTTACTCTTAAACCAATAGTTTTGTCAATGAGCTTGCCTATTAGCCATGTCATTACAAAAGAAAATGCCCACACCACTGCAATTCCTGCAAACTGCTTTCCTAACAATAAAAAACTTCCCTCAATTAAGCCGTCAGCACCTGCCGGATTAATTTTAAGTGAAGCAAAAATACCTGTGGCAATTGCTCCCCAAGTTCCTCCAATTCCATGTACGGCCCAGACATCCAGTGACTCATCAATCCTTGTCTTATTTCTAAGTCTCATCATATAAAAACAAATTATAGATACCACGGCACCAATCGGGATACCCATAATCGGATTTATAAATCCGGCTGCAGGGGTAACCGCGACAAGCCCTGCAACTGCACCTGTTGCAATACCGGTTACAGTTGGCCTGTGATAAAACCAGCTTAAAAACATCCATGTCAGTGCAGCAGCAGCTGCAGCAATATTGGTCGCAACAAAGGCATTTGCAGCCAGACCTCCTGAAGTTACAGCGCTTCCTCCATTAAAGCCAAACCACCCGAACCAGAGAATTCCAGTACCGATAACTATGTAAGGTACGTTGTGAGGACTGACGCTTAAACCCTTGCCGTATCCACGCCTTGGCCCCAAAAGCATTGCCAGGGCAAGTGCGGATACCCCTGCATTTATATGTACTGCTGTACCCCCTGCAAAATCAAGAACCCCAAGCTTTGCGAGCCATCCGCCGCTGCCCCAAACCCAATGTGCAACCGGGCAATATACAAGTATGAACCATAAAACAGAAAAAAGCAGAATAGCCCTGAACTTTACTCTTTCGACAACTGCACCGGTAATCAAGGCAACGGTAATAATAGCAAACATTCCCTGATATACCATAAATGCAAGGTGAGGAACTGTTGTTGCATAAATTTCAGATGGCTGCTGTCCGACATTTCTTAATGCCAGAAAGTCAAAACCACCTATGATCCCAAGGAAATCTTTGCCAAAACTTAAAGTATATCCGAATAATACCCACAACACTCCAATGAGCCCAAGGGTCATAAAACTCATCATGATTGTCGACAGGGCATTTTTTCTTCTGACCATACCTCCATAAAAGAATGCGAGCCCTGGCGTCATCAGCATCACCATAGCCGCTGAAACAAGCATCCATGCCGTGTCACCAGTATTTATCTGCATAAGATCCTCTTTTCTGTATTTGCTGTTTTTCGAAATTTAAGCTTTATATTGTTTTGATTATATAATTTAATTGTTACAGATATGTTAATTCCAGGTTAAATCTGAATTAAATAATATTGGCACGTTGATTTGGCTTTTAATTAATTGCCCGCCGGATTTTAGATAGAAAAGTGGTTCATAAAGTGTATAATACCGCATAATGAATTTAAAAAAACATGTAGATTAATTAAATTTTTTATGAAATATTGTTAACACAATTTATAAATTTATTTAATTAGAGGCTTTTTATGAAAAATATTGCGATTGTATGTGATGTCATGAAACATGACATTGAAAAAATCATTAAAGATAAGAATATTGAAGACCTTGATGTAATATATATGGAGCAGCACCTTCATAATACTCCTGATATAATGAGGGAGAAGCTTCAGGAAAAAATATCGGCCATTGGAAAAGAGCATGCAAGAATAATTCTGGGATATGGATTATGCAGCAATGGGGTCACAGGTCTTATTTCGGAAAGCCATGAAATTCTGATACCAAAAGTGGATGACTGCATCAGCCTTTTTCTGGGTTCAAAGGAAAGATATCTTGAAATATTTAAAAAAGACCCCGCAACTTATTATTTCTGCAAGGGCTGGATTGAATATGGAGGGGATCCATACCGGGGGTATCTTTTATGGACTGGCAGGGAAGAGGAGATTCCTGATTCCTGGATAAGGGCAAAAGAAGTCTATGGTGTAAAAAGGTATCCTGAGGACCTTGCAAGAATGCTCGTGGCAGAAATGTTAAAGAATTATAAGAGGATAGTTCTTATAAATAATGATGATATCAGTGACATTCATAGAGATTATCTGGATAGAATGATAAAATTTTTAAATGAAGTGCTTGGCAGGGAACTTGTTTTAGAGGAAATTAAAGGCTCTTCAAAATTTCTTGAAAAAATGATAATGGGCATTACAGACGGGGAAAATTTCCTTCATTATAAAAAAGGGCAAAAAATACTTCAGGAAAATTTTTTTAAATAAACCGGTTGTGTGAGGTGGCACATTGAATTCATTACTTTATATAGACTGCTTTTCGGGTATAAGCGGTGATATGATGCTTGGCGGCCTTCTTGATCTCGGCCGGCCTGAATTTACTCTAAATATCCTTAAGAAAGAGCTGAAAAAGATTGGTTTTTCGGGTTATGAAATCGAAACCATGGATCTGAAGATAAATTCTATTCATGCTTTAAAATTTAATGTTGCTGTGGAAGGCAACCAGCCGCACAGGAATTTTAAAACAATAAAGAATTTAATAGACTCAAGCGGTTTAAATGCCGGCACTAAAAAAACAACTATTGCGATTTTTAGTGAAATTGCCAGAGCGGAAGCGAAAGTGCATGAAAAACCGGTGGATAACATACATTTTCATGAAGTCGGAGCAATTGATTCAATAATTGATATAGCAGGAACAGCAATAGCTTTTGACAGGTTAAAAGTTGACGGAACTTTCTGCAGCAGGGTACCACTTGGCAGCGGCTTTGCGCACACTATGCATGGAATAATTCCGGTTCCCGCACCTGCAACTGTTGAAATTCTTAAAGGTCTGCCTGTTTATGGAGGCGATTTTAATTTTGAAGCGACTACTCCTACGGGTGCGGCGATAATTAAGGTGCTTGTAAAGAAATTTGGCGGTATACCGGAAATGGAGATCATTGCCTCGGGTTATGGAGCCGGTTTTAGGGCCCTAAACAGAGTTTCCGAAAAATATAAAAAAGAGAGGCATGGTCCGGAAACTGCTTTACCGGATGTCCTGAGGCTTATACTGGGAAGAGTAAATGAGGAGGCTGAAAGTAACAGCAGTTTTCCTGAAACGGAAAAACTTTTTGTGCTTTCAACAAATATTGATAATACCACACCAGAAATCTGCAGCTATGCTTCTGATAAATTATTTCAGGCGGGCGCCCTCGATGTCTGGATGGAACCCGTTTTCATGAAAAAAAACCGGACATCCTTCAAACTTAATGTCTTATGCAGGCAGGACCGGAAAAAAGAACTCATGAAAATAGTTTTTACAGAGACTGATACCCTTGGAATAAGGATTGAAGAAGTCTCAAGGGTGGCTCTTGAAAGACAGATAAGGACAGTTAAGCTACCGTACGGTCAGGCTGAGGTTAAAACCGGATTTCTGGATGGCATTGCAATTACGTCATCTCCGGAGTATGAATCCTGCAGAGCCCTTGCTGAAAAAACGGGAAAACCGCTTAAAAACATATACAGGGACATAACGTATTACCTGCAGGGAGAATAATCAGATTGCAGTTGTACGTATATTCCGGCGGGCAGTTTTTTTTCGATAATATCAATGCCCTCACTTATGGCAATTTCAATAAGCCCATAGAAGTCTTTAGGGGAAAAAATTGGTCACAGGAAAAATTGGCTGTAGAATCTGGGATTTCATATAACACAATAATAAAAATCGAACGTGGCGGAATAAAAAATCCAAAAATTGAAACTGTTATTAAATTAGCTGATGCATTAGATATTACTTTAGATGAACTTATAGGACGCAAACATTTATAATTCTTCTATAAATTCCTCAATTGTTAAACCTGATTTATCAATCAAAGATCTTAACGTTTTCCGGGCAATTTCATAATGATTGGGGACAGATAATGTCAAAATATTTCCTTCTTTTGTAGGAATTATTTGACTCCCACTGTTTATTACAACAATCCATCCATGCTTTTG
>Ga0233425_10005473_pt1 | contig 20024 bp, 15 predicted proteins | sample Watercolumn_Towu_2_FD_181712 | JGI IMG/M metagenome (GOLD analysis project Ga0233425, IMG submission 181712) | Freshwater microbial communities from Lake Towuti, South Sulawesi, Indonesia - Watercolumn_Towuti2014_140_MG | ecosystem: Environmental > Aquatic > Freshwater > Lake | place... | reverse complement strand
GCCACTTTGGGTCGCGCCGGTACCGTGAATATTCAGATGCAGGTATTGTAATAACATCAATATTGCCAATTTCAAACTCGGTTATCGCAGTCAGGTCTTCCGGAATAATCCGGTAAATAATGCCGCGCACCAGCGCAGGAGAATCAAAATAGCCCTTCCTTTTCAGAAGGATGATCTCTCTGTTTGGAAGCCATTCCTTAAGGACATAGGGCCCGGTTCCAACCGGATGGCTTGAAAAATCAGGCCCCCATTTCTCAACCTCCTCTTCCGGGACAACATACGCAGCAGTCATGGTAAGCAGGCTCAGGAACGGAGAAAAAGGCGTCTTGAGAGTAATTTCAAGGATATATTCGTCAACCACCTTTATCCCTTCAACCGTTTTTGACTTTCCTTTCATATACTGCTCAGCACCCAGAATCTTTTCGAACACCCATGTGTTGGGAGACCTGCCCTCCGGAGCGAGAATCCTCTGAAAAGAATACCTGAAGTCTTGCGCCTTTACTTCACGTCCGTTTGAGAACAGGATGCCCTTTTTCAGCCAAAATGTATATTTTTTCCCGTCAATTGAGACTTTCCATTTTTCAGCGATATCGGGCCGGATGCTCAGGTCATCCCGCAATCTGACCAGACCATTGAACAGCTTGGCCGACAAAGACCCTCCAGTTACATCAACTATAAGGGCAGGATCAAGGGTGGTTGGGTTGGCGGCGAGCCGGTAATATATATAACCGTCAACCCGATTTCCGGATGTGCATGAAGTAAAAAGCAATAAGATACAAAAACCGCATACTGAAAGAACAAACAGCAGGCTGGGATATCCGGGGTATTGTTTGCCCTTCAACGTTTCGAGCCTTCCACGGTTCTTTTTGCCGCGCGCGCCGCTTCCATAAACCTTTTAAAAATTAAACCGGAAAGGCTGTCTTCCATCATACGCTCAGGATGCCATTGAACTCCAACAAGGAAATTATACTTCTCAACAAAAAAAGCCTCTATCAGTTTGTCAGGCGCATATGCAATAACCTTAAGTCCGGGGGCAGGTTTCTTAATTGCCTGATGGTGGGTGCTGTTGACTGATGCTTCAATTTCCTGAAAAAACGGATTTTCCGTCAGTGTAATACTGTGAATAACGCCCCTGTGATTAATCGCCTGTGTGAACTGTGATGGAATGTCCTGATAAAGCGTTCCGCCAAGAGCAACGTTGATGAGCTGCATTCCGTAACAAATTCCAAAGACCGGTTTGCCAAGCTTCAGCATCTCACGTAGCAGGGAAATCTCAAAATCACTTCTCTGCCGTGGCACGGGATTTACCTGCGGAAGCATTGGTTCATTGTAATAAAATGGATCAAGGTCGTTCCCTCCTGAAAGCAGAAGGCCATCAATTCTTTCAGCATACTGGAAGGGATTACCGCATGGGGGAATCAGGAAAGGCAATCCTGTTGTACCGTATACAGCACCTACATACTGCTGTCCGAGCCTGAAACAGTCATTGTCGACGTCAACAGTGATGCCTATTAACGGGTCACTGTCCATTCCTGAGCACCTTTCCGGCTTTTTTACCTGTTGTCTTTCCTTCATATACTGCGGGAATCCCGTTCACTATAACATGACTGATTCCTTCAGGGAAAAGAAACGGTTCTGCAAATGTTGCGCGATCAATAATCCTCTGAGGATCAAAAACTACCACATCCGCATAGGCGCCTTCCCGTATAATACCCCTTTCATGGATACCAAAGGTCTGTGCGGGAAGAAGCGTGATTCTCCGGATTGCTTCGCTCATGCTCATAAGTCTTTCTTTCACAACGTATTTCCCGAGAAACCGCGGGAAACTGCCGAACCCCCTCGGATGGGGTTTTCCCTTATTCGTTGGTCCGTCTGCTGAACGGGCAGAACTGTCAGTTCCAATCATTACATAGGGGAGTTTTAAGAATGTTCTCAGGTTATCCTCGCTCATTGATGAAAAAATAGCGCCCACGCGTATTTTCTCTTCGAGGAGAATCCTGAAAAACATTTCAATTGGTTCACATTGCTCGTTCCCGGCAATAAAGGCAATACTCTTCCCCTCCATCCACTGGTTCTTGCCCGACGAAACCGAGGACACAAATACACCTTCCCAGTATTCAGCATCAGGATGTCTGCGCAGTATATCTTTTTCCATCTCTTTCCGAATACCCTCATCCGCAATCCGCCTGAGTTCCTCGCGATTCCCGCCTTCAAATGCCCATGAGGGAAGTATGGAATCAAGGTCCGTTGATGCCGCAGTGTAAGGATATCTGTCGCATGTAAGCTGCACACCCCTGTTCCTTGCCTCTTTAATCAGGGATATTGCACTGTCAATTTTATTCCAGTTGTTCTTGCCGCTTGTCTTGATGTGGGATATATGAACCCTGATGCCTGATTCATCACCAATCCTGATGACTTCCTGAATTGCCTCAAGCAGACCGTCTCCCTCGCTTCGCATATGGGAAGCGTATACCCCGGGAAACCGCTTTCCGTAATTGTCCGACAAATACCTGCACAAAGCAATGAGTTCCTCAGTCGCAGAATAAATCCCGGGAGGATAAATAAGTCCGGTTGAAATACCTGAGGAGCCTTCCGTAAAGGTATCTTTCAGGCAAACCTGCATCCTTTGCAATTCATGGTCTTCAGGGGCGCGGTTTTCATAACCAATAACTGATGCCCTTATATTTCCATGGCCAGTCAGTGTAGCAAAATTAATGGCAATACCAGACTTTTCAAGCAGACTGAAATATCCATTGAAGGTTGACCACCGTTCCCTGATTCCAAGTTCCTCAAGGTCTGATTCCCTCTGTTTCAGCGCTGCGTCAAACAGCGGGGCCGCCGAAAGTCCGCAGTTGCCGTTTATCTCCGTTGTGATTCCCTGACATACCTTGCCTTCCGCCCGTGAATCTGCAAGCAGGTTGAATTCGGAATGTCCATGAGTATCAATAAAGCCGGGGGCAACCGCCAATCCCTTTGCATCAATATGATTTTTTGCATGTTTCAGGCGGCTGTTTCCATTGCCCGGTTTGCGAATTATTATCATGGAAATCCGTCCTCCCTCGATACCAATATCAGCCTCAATGGGCCTGCTGCCGCTCCCATCGTACACGGCACCGCCTGTGATGAGGATATCCGTCTCTTTCATTCTATTTGCCCCGTATGTTTCGCCCTGATTCATTTTCCCTGAAAAAACTCCCTGGGGACCGTATGCTTTTCACCAGCAGGGAGACGATGAATCCCGCCATGACATTTGCACGGTCACTAAAATTCCTGACCCTTGATGCACGTAAACATTCACTGTAAGTTTCTGCCATTTGGGTTTTCAGTCCGGGGAGGGCCTTCATGGTTAATCCCATTGTTGTAAAGAATCCGGCAACAGGCACTCCGAGGTACTCAAGCGGTTTGAATATCTTCCCCAAGGATTCGACAAGCAGTTCAACAGGAGCAGACCAGGTAAGTATTTTTGCCCCGGCAATCATAAGAAAGACCCTCATGGTTTTGATGAATGCCATCTCAAGACCTTCCGCGGTAAGAACAAAAGGGCCTATGCTGCAAAGAACCCTGCCCTGCTGGAACATCAGATGACTGATAAATGTAAATAAAAGAAAAATACTTATCGGTACCAGACCGCTCCTGAGAGATTTTGCAGGCAGCCTCAGGAGGAATACCAGAACTGCAGCTATAAAAAAAAGATATAGAGCAATGTCCCCTGTTAAAAAAAGACATGCAACAAAGGCTGCGTAAATAGATATTTTTATTCCCGGCGGCAAAGTATCCCAGTCAGGCTAAAGGCTTTTCGACCGGGCAACTCTCTGAACCGCGGGAATAGAAGGTGCGGATGAGAAATATTTGTTGACTCCGCCGGCAATCGCCCTGGATATATGCGCTCTGTAGGATTCCTGGGAAAGAAGCCTCTCCTCTTCCGGATTGCTGATAAAAGAAACCTCCGCAAGTACTGAAGGCATCCGGGCACCAAACAGGACATAGAAAAAAGCCTGTTTTACTCCAAGGTTCAATATCTCACTGTTTTTTGCATTTTCACGCAATGATGAAATCATGGAATTCTGGACCTGATGCGCCAGCTTGATTGACTCATCCCTCTTGTTTTCCCTGATGAGGTCACTTTTAATTATTTCAAGGACATCCCGCTGCCGGTTCATCTCCTTCATTTTTTTCAGCGAGATAGCGTTCTCCCTTGCAGCAACCCTCATTGCTTCCTCATCGTTTGTCCAGTTTAAAAGGTAAGTTTCAACTCCCCTTGCTGTTCTTCTCGGACTCGCATTTGCATGTATTGAAACGAAAAGGTCCGCGTTCTGTCTGTTCGCGATAACAGTCCTTTCATCAAGCGGGATAAATACATCAGTTTCACGGGTCATGATTACTTCATTCAAAGGATCGGCCTGAAGAATCTTTCTTAATTTCAGACCTATATCAAGAACAACATCCTTTTCAAAAAGCCCCTTGTAGCCAACTGCTCCCGGGTCGTGCCCTCCATGCCCGGGATCGATAATGATCTTCCTTTTCGGGAAAACCGTCTCCGGCTTTTTTATTTCCTTCCCGGCTCCATATACATCAATGACAAGCCTTGCAGGGTCGTCAAGAACAAGCGCGTTGTAGTCGGAAATGTTTTCCAGATCAAGTACTACCCTTACAGTATCGGCATTGAACTGGCCAGCCCTGACATTTTTCAATATCCCGTCTCCAACCGGCAGGTTTTTTTCGATATCTTTTTTCAGAGAGGCATTTTGCAAATCAAAAAACAGCCTGTCAGGATTTGCGAGGCGGTTTTTGGTAAACCCGGAAGTTGATGAAAGGTCAATGACAATCCTGGTATAATCCGCCGATGACCAGCAGCGAACCCCTTTAACCTCAATCCTGCCGGAAGCAGCGGCATGACAGGAAAAAGAAAGCAGCAAAACAAGAAATAAAGCAGAAGCAATTCCTGCCGTTATCCTGTTATTACTGATGAGAACCGCAAACAATTTCAGCGTTCCAACCTCCCGGTGTCAGACTGACTGAACAGATTGTATTTCCGGTATCTCTTTACGGATATTCGCTTCAACGAAGTTTTTCAGAGTCACAGAAGCCATAGGACAAGAACCGCAAGCACCCTTCAACTTTACATACACAACTTTGTCCTTTATCTCAACAAGGTCTATATCGCCGCCGTCCATCTTAAGACCGGCCCGTATCTTATCAATCACCGCCTCAACCTTCTCCCGCATAGAGCCTCCTTTTTTCCTACTATAGTATAATTCCGGTTCAAAAGCAAATCACTTCATGCATTCACCCTCTTCCATCTATTATGTATCCAGAGCCATTCTGAAGGGTGTTCCCTGATGTAGTTTTCAATGAACTCAGAGAATCTTTTTGTATCCTCCATGACAGCGCTCTCTTTTTCGCTCAGGGCAGACAGTTCGACCTCAGGATAAACCGTTATCCTGTGAGCGTCTATTGTTCTGTGAATAAAGACCGGAACAACAGCGGCCCCGGTCTTTCTTGCTATCAGAGCCGGCACTTTTGATGTCCATGCACCCCTGCCAAGAAAATCAATCACAAAGCCTTCTTCCGGGATAACCGACTGATCCATCAGAACACCAACACTGCCATTCTTCCGCAAAAACTCCATGGCAGCCCTCAACGCCCCTTTTTTATAAATTACACTGCTTCCATATTTCTGCCGCACTCTTTCAAGTATTCTGTTGAGATAGGGGTTATTGAGCGGTCTTGCGATACCGGCAACTCCTGAAAACCGGGCAGATGATGTAATGGCAAAAAGCTCCCAGTTGCCGCAATGACCTGACAACAGGAGGACACCCTTCCCACGTGAATGAGCACGATGAAAATGCTCCACACCTTCTATGGTAATGGAATCAATTATCTTTCTGCCAAGCCCATAGTATATCTTTATGATTTCAACAAAAGATCTGCCGATGTTTTTGAAATTCTCCCTGATAACCTTCTCCGGCTGGTCCTGCAGGCGGATGGCGTTCAGCTCAACTGATTTTCTTAGATTCTCAATGGCAATTTTCCTTCTGCTTACCCAGAGATGGAAAATCAGAAGGCCGAGAATTTCACCGGACTTGATTGACCACCGCAACGGCATCAGCGCGAACGGCATTGAAAGAATCATGAACAGCGCGGACTCAAACAGCCATAACGCCTTTTTCATGTATTGGATTCTTTCCCGTTGTCTATTCCTTTTTTGTCTTCATCCCTGTCCTTTTTCTTTTCCAGGGCGTCTGATATTTCAGAAAGCCGTTTCATTACCAGGGCATTGACAGTCCCTTCAGGATATGTGCCATCAGCTGTCAGTTCTCCCGCCGGCATACCTGCAAGAATCTCAAGACCCTCTTCCGCACCTGTAATGGAATAGATAGAAAATTTGCCTTCCCTGACTGCGTCAATCACATCATCTTTCAGCATAAGATGCTTTATATTTCTCGCCGGAATAATCACGCCATGGCTTCCGTCAAGACCAATGGCCCTGCAGAGTTCGAAGAATCCTTCAATCTTCTCATTAATACCCCCGACAGGCTGGACAATGCCGTTCTGGTCCATTGAACCCGTAACCGCAATATTCTGCTTCAGAGAGATACCAGCAATGCTGCTGAGAAGGGCATACAGTTCCGCGCAGGAAGCACTGTCTCCCTCAATCATTTCATAAAGCTGTTCAAAGGTTATGGACGCCGAGAGGCTGATCGGCTTTTTTTCGGCATACTTGCTGCCGATATAGTGGGTAATAATCATCATGGCCTTTTCATGGATCTTCCCGCTCATCTTCGTCTCTCTCTCAATATTCACAACACCTGCTTTCCCAACATAAGACCGTGCTGATATCCTTGACGGTTTCCCGAAACGATAATCCCCGAGGTCAATAATTGCCAGACCGTTAACCTGCCCGACCTGCGACCCTGTTATATTGACGATTATCGTACCTTCGAGCACCATATCACGCATACGCTCTTCAATTCTGTTTGTTCTGTATGTCTTCTCATCCATTGCCTTCTGTATATGAATATTCTTTACTGCGTCACTGTTCATTTTTGCCGCCCAGAAGTTTGCCTCCCTCATAACGTCTGCGATTTCACTGAATACAGTAGTGAGTTTATTCTGATGTGACGCTAACCGGGAGCCAACTTCAATCATTTTTGCAACTCCAGTTCTGTCAAAGGGAAGGAGTTTTTCCTCTCTGCATCTTGCCGCAATGAACAGGGCATACTTGTGAATATTTTCATCCGTCCTATCCATCCGGCTGTCAAAGTCTGCCTTAACCTTGAATAGTTCGCGGTATTCTTCATCAAGGTTATGCAGCAGATAATAGATATGCGGATTCCCGACAAGGATTACCTTCACGTTGAGAGGAACAGCTGCAGGTTTCAGCGTTGTTGTTGATATCAGTCTGTACTGCTCCCATACATCATCAATCCTGACCTCCCTGTTACGTATCGCGCGCTTCAGAGCGTCATACGCAAAGAGATTCCGCAGGAGGTCAAGTGCATTAATAACAATGTATCCGCCGTTCGCCTTATGAAGAGATCCAGCCTTGATCATTGAAAAATCCGTGTATGCAATACCATACTGGAATTTGTGCTCAATCCTTCCGAACAGATTGTAATAAGTCGGATTGCTTTCGAAAACACATGGCGCGCCGCTGGCATCTCTATTGTTGACCAGGACATTAACCGCGTACCGTGTAAATGTCGGTTCAGTCTTTTGTGGCTTCATGAAAGGCAGTGCCGGGACAGAAGTTTCCTCCTGTGTCTTGAAATTATCAAGATGCCCAAGGATGTCCTCCCTCACTTCATCGAGATAAACAGCCACCTTATCGTAAGTTTTATATTTGCCCTTCAGTTCGTCTATCAAATGACCGACAGCTGCAAGTGCAGCCTCTTTCTCAAGATCGGCCATTGCCTCCTTTACAATCTTTTCATTCTCTCTCACCAGACGTACTGCGTCATTCAGTTTTTCCTGGAGAGCCCTTCCCATCTCGTCTATCTTCAGTCTTGTTTTTTCATCAATTGCCTCGTATTCCTCTTCTGTCATTGGCTCGCCGGTCTTCTTGACCGGAACGATTACAAGACCGGTTACTGACTTCCTTACAGAAAACCCTTTTGATGCGGCCTCTTCCTCCAGACCGGTAAATATCTCCTTCTGTTTCAGCTGAGCGCCCTCGATTATCCGGTTTCTCTGCTTCTCGTATTCCTTTGAATCGAATATCCTTGGGATTTCAATCCTCAGGACATGAAGCAGTTCTTCCATATCCTTCTGGAATACTACAGCCAGTCCGGGTTCAAGGGAAATCGCGAGAGGGGCATCGGGTTCCCTGAAATTGTAAACACAACACCAGTCAGCAGGAACAGGTTCCTTGGCGGCCCTTTCCGAAAGGATTGTCCTTATAGTCGCCATCTTTCCGGTCCCGCTCTCACCCAGAATAAAGAGATTAAAACCGGTGCTGTCAAGGCTCAATCCGAAATCAATGGCATTCAGCGCCCTGTCCTGTACAATTGTTCCCGCAGGAACCGGCAGCTCATCAGTAGTCATGAAGGCAAAGGTTTCAGTATCGCATTGATTGTAAAGTCTGTCAAAAGTCAATTTATCAGTCATTTAACCCTCCGGGAAATATATTCAGCTCACACAGTTTATCTGTTTTTCTTTATGGTTTTCAAGCCATCAGACGAATTCGGGAAAAGACAAAAACAAATACGGAGCACAAACAGACAATAACCTATCTCAAAATTAAAATATTATCATAAGCCCATAGTGTGTCATTCTGGCTTGTCCGTCCCGCAAGCTTTCGGGATTTGTTTTCAGAAGGATTCCCGACGCGCTTCGCTTGCGGAAATGACAGCTTTAAAGTGATACCCTATTTTGAGATAGGTTATAGACTAAAACAAACTATTAATCCTGCAAATAAATACCATGAAATCGTCATCGTTCGTCTTGACCGGACAATCCAGAACTTGTAGATAATGTAGTTGTTAATACTTCATCTGACGGACAGTGAATGATAAGGGCAAGCCTTCTTGTTTCGTTACAAAATATACACTTCTATCTAACATTGTCCGACATCACTTCCACCAACAAGCAACTTTGCGCATACCAGAAATCTCAGATATATCATGGGAAATGTATAAAACCGGAACTGTGCACGAGTGAAATGTTATGCTCTCTTTTCTCTGTCTTTCCAATATTCAGGTTTTCTGTTAAGCTGCATCACTGCAATGATAAATATTTCTTCGTCTGTAGCTTGATATATAACCCCATAAGGGAAACGGCTTATTAAGCATCTTCTGGTGTTTTCCGACAATGGTGCCCATGCATCAGGAAATGAAAGGATGTTTTGAATTGTACGGTAGATTTCTCTTAAGAATTCCAGTCCGAGACCACTTTGGCAATCGTTATAATAATCAATAGCAGCGTTTAACTCTTTTTCAGCAGCAGGATGAAAAGAATATTTCAAGTGCTTAACCTGGTACGTATCCTTTTAAATACTTTTTCTCCTGATATTGTTTTTGCTTTGCCGCTCCTTATTTCTTCAACTCTCTTTTCTGCTTCCTTTGCCCATAATTTGTCTATCTCTTTTTGTGAGGGATTCAGGCTCAGCAGAAGTTTTTCAACAAGTTGGGTTCTCATTTCGACAGGGAGAGAAATCGCTTCATTAAAAATCTCTTTGGTCTTTATCATAGTTGCCCCCTAACTATTCAATTTATTTAATTATATCATGTCGTTAGTAGCATTATAGCTGGCATGCAGTGTAGGGTCAACACATTTTTATGAACATATTTATGAAAAATGGTTTGCTTTGTCACAGGAATTCAGCTTATTAGACGTTGAATTTTATAATATATGAATAGTCCGTGCTGCCTGAACTGGAAAACATCAGGCCCTTGGATGATGTTTTGTATAAACCTTTTTTATCCTGTCTGAAGTGACTTTCGTATAGATTTGCGTGGTTGATATATCAGAGTGGCCAAGCATTTTCTGCACTGAACGCAGGTCTGCCCCGCCTTCGAGAAGATGTGTGGCAAAGGAGTGTCTGAGTGTATGAGGCGATATATTCATGCCCGTCTTTTTCCCAAATCCTTTCAGGGACTGCCAGAACCTCTGCCTGGTAAGCGGCTTGCCTCTTCCGGAAATAAACAGATAGGAAGACTGCCTGTTTTTGAGAATCTTATGACGCTGATTCATGATATATCCCTTCAGAATCCCGAGCGCACGCACATTGACAGGAACAACCCTTTCCTTGGAACCTTTTCCGAGAATTCTCATGAACCCGCCTTCGAGATTGACATCCTCAAGCCTGAGCGAAACCAGTTCACTTACGCGCATTCCCGAAGAATAAAGCAGCTCAAGCATGACATAGTCGCGCATGAGCGTAGGCTTTACCTCCTGTGATGACTGCCCGGACTTGAAAAGTGATTTTACAGCGGAAAGAGTCAGGGCCTTTGGCAGGCGTTCCCATCTTTTTGGCATCTGCAAAGTTTCAGAAGGATCTTCATGTATGACATGTTCAATAAGAAGGTATTTACAAAAACCACGGATTGAAGATATGAACCTGCAGATACTTGATATCGAATAACCATTATTCCTGAGGTCTTCAAGGAAATCTATAATATCCGGCCTTTTAAACAACCCGGAATCACGTTCTTTTGATTTCAGAAACTCCCGGAATTTCCGAAGGTCTCTTTCATAAGATTCAAGGGTGTTTGCCGCAAGGCCTTTTTCAATGGTAAGATAAGCAAGAAATTTCTGCAAATGTTCCATAGGACAGGAGGGTATTGAAATCAGAAGAGGCTTTAATCAAGCCTCTTCTGATTATTGTTATAAATTTACTTTTTCTTCGGAGCTGAAGGTGCTTTAGGAGCTGCAGGAGCTTTCTTTTCTTCTCCCGAATACTTTCTTTCATCCATACTGTCAAATATTTTGAGGTCAGCGGCTTTTGCATCAGCCTTCATCGGATGACACATTGCGCAGAAATCAGCCAATTTGGCTCCTTTTGCCGTGTCAACACGGAGATACTTATAGTTCATATTTGACGGATGCGGATCATGGCATCCTACGCATTCGAGCTTGCCATCACGCAGAAACTCCGGCGGGACAATGGCAACCTTCGGGTTTGCGGCAACGCCATACGGATGACTGTGGTTTGAGGAAACAGCCTTAATACCGAGACCGCCCCTTTCCATAGTCTCATGGCATCCGAGACAGAGGGCTGTAACGCCTTCAAACGACTGATTTGTTTTGGGATTGACTGCCTTCTTGTTAGGCTCTACAGCAAAAATTATCGCTCCCTTTGCAGAATGAATACCGTGGCAACCACTACAGTTGAGACCATCATGCGCACCAGCTGCATAGGTGACTGCAGGAAGTGCAAGAGCAAGAACCAATACGCCTAAAAACCTGAGTAACACCATACTTCCTCCTCCTTGAAATTTTTACGTATTATACACAAAATAACCAATGTAGTCCCATAAAATAAATAAATCGGTCAATAAAAAGTTTTATTAACCCCTGGACCGTCGGACAGGGCATTTCGGGCAACAAGAAATCCGGACAATGATTTTATAAAAATATTCTTTCCCCTCTTGCAAAATATGCCGGCAAATAGATTCTCACCTGATATTTGTTCCTGCCGGAGATTCTTTAAGTTTTTTCAAAGCCTGTTTTACTTCATCAGAAAGTTCAAGCGTCTTCTGATCTAAACGGTCAACCCCGCTTGAGTAAGAATACGGACATGTCGGATCTGTACTGCGTGGAATACCCAGTTGTTTCAGGCTTGCAGGAACCAGTTCTTTTGCTATCCTCTCGACAAGACGCTGCTTTGAATCATATGTCTCATTAAGTGCTTTTCCCATCATCATATAGTAGGACAGTATACTGGCAGGTGACACCATGTCCGTATTACCGAAACTGAAAAGAAAGTTGTTGTCGCCTGAGTATATATTGGCTTCTGTAATCCCAACGTACATGGAACGGATGTCATCTGAACGGTATTTTCTGAGTTTATCGCGCAATCGATTCAAATATGGGTCAACAAAATACTGTCCAGGCTCTGACTCTATATTCCTGATAAGGTCATTAATCCAATATTTAGATAGTGCGTCTTCTGATTTTACTGCTTCAGACAAGGCTTTAATGTACTGCTCCTTTTTCCAGCCGGCAAAATCCTTGTTTTTCTTTTCAAGACTGACAAGAATATTCTGAATATAACGCTCCTGATAAATTCTCTCCGGGACTCCCCAAGTCCACTCTTCATCCATTCGCCTGATCTTGACCGGTATTTCCGTAATACGCTCATACACCTTTGCTGCCTCATCGAGCAACCAGGGATTACAGGGAGCAAGTGGTATAAGAATCAGTTGCAGACCCTTTTCATTGCTTTTCAGAGGTGAAATAAGACTAATAGAGCGCGGCTCTTCTTTCATGAAGTCAATAGCCTTGCTGATCTGCTCTGAACTTTCTGCGTTTTTTCTGACAATTTTGGCGCTGTTCATTGCAGCGGCAAAATCAGCAGTATTCTCCATAAAGGCTACATGAGCTTCATAATCATAAGGGGAAGTAGAAAGCAGGTTTTTCAGGACTATAAGCGCATCACTTTTTTTACCTGTCGAAAGTAATTCCTTTGCATAATTATAAATACTTTTTCTCCAATGTCCCATAGAAACATTTCCTGACAATAAAGCTTCTTCATATCGCTGCCTGTCATTCAGACCTCTGATTTCCTTGAACCTGTCCGCAAAACGCTCGCGAGATGAAAATGACCTGGTAAAAGTCCATACATTGACCGATTTAGGGAGAACAAAAGCAAATACTGTTTCAATACCATTTACCATGTTTACATCTGCGTGCATTTCTGTCTCTGAAATCTCGATAAAAGCTCCCTTTTGGGATGATATAAGCTGATTAAAATGTCTAAGAATGTTGTTATAAACGGCATCGCACTGTGGTTTGTCACATTCAATACTTTCCACAGATATTGTTGCGCTGTTATCAGAGTAAGAATACAAATATCTTGCAACTCCATTTGTTTTGTCCTTACTAACATAAAGCAGAGGATTTGAGCTATTAATAAAAACTGAAGCATAATACACGGGCAAGAAAGCCGGAGGCGAAGTTATTACTGACCTTGAAACGCTTTCAGATGACGAATGGCATGCTCCGCAAATCATCATAAAAAAAATAAGCGATACTGACAGCCTTCGAATCAAGGCACGCAATGCAATACCCGAGCAGTTTTATTTAATGTTTTCATTCTGGTCTTTCCTCCCGGCAGTCCAATATAACTCATGATATATGATATGTCAAACAAATAGAGTCTTTTTAAGCCCCTAATTCGTTTAATCCAATTTGCAAAAATATCTTGAAATATTTTTTCGGGTTTTATATACTTACCGGTAGGTAACATTATAAAAATTGGTACCCGCTCAGGAGCACCGCAATAATAATGAATAAAGTTTCGGATGAATCAGAAGTTCAGGCAGTAAGGCAAAGGCTTCTTCAGGCAGCCCTTGATCTCTTTACGGATAAGGGCTATGCCGCAACTTCCGTGCGGGAAATTGTAGACAAAGCCGGGGTGACTAAACCCATGCTTTACTATTACTTCAAAAACAAGGAAGCGATATATCTTGAGCTTTTCAGGGAACCATTTATCCATTTTACGAAGATCCTTGATGACGCCGGCAAGGATAATGGGACTGTCAGCGAGCGCGTAATCAGACTGTTTGACCGCGTTTTCTCGCTGTTCGCAGAGAGACTTAAAGAGGCCCGGCTCATGTATTCTATCTACTACGGGCCTCCCCAGGGCGCCCCTTTCTTCGACTTCGACGGCTTCCACCAGAAAATGCGCGAGGTTGTCGGACTAATGGTGCAGGAAGGGATCAGAAAAGGGGAATTGCGCTCAATTAACGCCGATGCCGCAACCTGGATTTTAGTCGGTTCTCTGAATATCGTCATGGAAGAACAACTCTGTCCGCGCGTCCCTTTGATTGACCGCACGGGATTGTTCCAAATACTCGATCTGGTCTTCGACGGACTGACCAGCAATAAAAAAAGAAAAGGATAATCAAAGTGAAAAAATATTTACTGCTCATAATTCTTATGTCAGTGTCTGCGCTTTCGTTTTCCGGCTGCGATTCAAAGGGTGACGCCAGGAGCAGCAAAGAGGCAAAAACAGAACGCCCTCCGGTAGCGGTTGAAACCATGACTGTTAAAGCTTCTGAGATCATGGCAGGCGTAGACGTTGTTGGTACCCTCACCCCCAAGTTCGAGACAGAAGTAAAATCCCAGATACCGGGACTTGTCAAGGAAGTCTACGTTACAGAGTGGGTCAAGGTAAAGAAAAACACTCCGCTTGCCCGCCTCGATGTAAGCGAGACCGAGGCGCTTGCCCGGAAGGCAGAGGCTGCGGTAGAATCGGCTAAAGCCGCATACCTTGAGGCCCAGGTGTCTGCCAGGCGCTCGGAAAGGGAAAAATCAAGAATGGACAAGCTTAAGGAATATGGGCTTGCCACTCAACAGGGACTTGACGACGCTGAAACACAGGCCGCTGCAGCAAACGCGCGCGTTGAAGCCGCGAAAGCCCAGATCAGGGCGGCAGAGGAGGACCTGCGGCAGGTCCAGGCCCGCCTTTCAAAAGGAATGATTCTCTCTCCAATGGAAGGTATTGTCTCCCTCAGGGATGTAAACGTCGGCGACCTTGCAAACGATACGGGCACAGCAGATCCGATGTTCAGGATAGTGGACAACCGCATCCTCAATCTTACAGTAACAGTTCCCTCCGTCGAAATGTCCGGCCTCAGGGTTGGGAATCCTCTCACCTTTACAGTGGATTCCATGCCCGGCAGTACGTTTTCGGGAAGAGTGATGCACATCAATCCAACTGTCAATGAAGCAGACAGGTCCGTCAAGGTTATTGCAGAAATACAGAATAAAACCGGAGAACTCAAGGGAGGACTCTTTGCAAAAGGGAGAATTCTGACAGGCTCAAAAAGGAAAGCGCTTCAGGTTCCACGCGCTGCCCTCGTCGGACTTAATATGACAGCAAACAAGGCCGGCCTTTTTGTTATCGAGAAAAACCATGCGCGCTTCAGGGAAGTAAAGACAGGGATTATTGCAGGAGAACAGGTCGAAATTGTATCAGGGCTTAATCCGGGTGAAAACCTTGTAACCCGGGGCTCCTTTAACCTCAAGGACTCAGACAGGGTAGTACTTCCGGAAAGCAAAGGGAAATAACCAATGCTCCTGTCCGATCTTTCCATACGCCGGCCTATCCTTGCAGCAGTCATGATGCTTACGCTTGTTACTCTTGGTATTTTTTCATACCGGCAGTTGTCTGTTGAAATGTACCCTAATGTGGAAATACCTGTAGTTTCCATTGTTACGAAATTTCCCGGGGCATCTCCCGAAAGCGTGGAACGCGAAGTTTCAAAAAAAATAGAGGAAGCGGTGAACACCATTGCGGGAGTCAAGCATGTCTATTCCTACTCTCGCGAAGGAGTGTCAACTATTGTAATCGAGTTCCGTCTTGAAGAAAAGATTAACGAGGTCGCTCAGGAAACCCGCGCAAAAATAAACGCAGTCAGAGGAGACCTTCCCATCGGGATAGAAGACCCGATTATACAGAAACTTGATTTTAACGCCATGCCTATTATCTCAATAGCCATCAGGTCATCAGTTCTTTCCAACAGGGAGCTTACTATTCTGACGGAAAAGAAAATCAAGCGCCGTCTCGAAACCATTGCAGGGGTCGGCAAGGTTGATCTTGTTGGAACAGCAAAAAGAGAAGTCAATGTCATTGCTGATCCGGCCCGCCTTGACTCCCTTGGAATCGGAATAGATGAAGTTATAAATGGCATAAAGTCAGAAAACGTCAATACGCCACTGGGACGTCTGACACGGGGTGGAGCTGAATATCCTATTCGTCTTTCAGGGAAACCCGATCAGGTCAGCCAGTTCCGCTCCATGGTAGTAGCCGAACGAAACAACAGGCCAATCAAACTTTCTGAAGTGGCAGATGTTGTTGACGGTGTTGAAGAAGAACGCACGCTTGCACTGGTAAACGGAATACCTGCTGTTGCACTGGATATCCAGAAACAATCCGGCGCCAATCTTGTGGAAGTCGTCGACGCAGTAAAAAAGAGGGTCTCGCTTTTAAAAACCGAACTTCCTCCCGGTGTTACGATGGAGGTTGTGCGCGATGCTTCAACCATGACCCGCGACTCGCTCAGGGATGTGCAGGAAACCATGATTATCGGTGGAATCCTGACCATACTGATTGTTTTCTGTTTCATCAATTCATGGCGTTCCACCGTAATCACCGGGTTAACCCTACCAATATCCGTAATATCCTCTTTCATTATAATAAACTCCCTTGGCATGACTTTGAATATTATGACTTTAATGGCTCTTTCACTTGCCATAGGTATACTGATAGACGACGCAATAGTTGTCCGGGAAAATATTGTTCGTCATCTTGAAAGAGGAGAAGATCATTTCACCGCTGCGAGAAACGGAACAAGTGAAATAGGGCTTGCCGTTTTCGCGACAAGCATGTCCATCATAGCAGTCTTTGTACCTGTTGCCTTTATGAAAGGGATCGTAGGCCGCTTCTTCTTTTCATTTGGCATCACCGTTGCCTTTGCAGTAATTGTTTCTCTTTTTGTTTCCTTCACGCTTGATCCCATGCTATCTTCCCGCTGGCACGATCCTTCAATACGCAGGGAAGGAAAACGCGGTTTTATTTCAAGAATTCTCGACCGCTTTAACGATTTCTTCGAAACTGTAGCAAACCGCTACCGTGGAATTATAGGCTGGGCACTTGACCATCGCAAAACAGTTATCGGCCTTGCAACAGCTGCTTTCATGGGAGGCATTGCCGTTTTCTTTTCACTTGAATCGGCATTCATGACAAATTTCGACAAAGGGGAATTCCAGGTAGCCTTCAAGACAGCGCCTGATGCTTCCCTTAATGAAAGCAAAGACCGTCTAAATGTCATGCTTGATGTGCTGAAATCTGTCCCGGAAATAGAACACACTTATTCAACAATAGGCGCAGGAGACAGCGGTACGGTGCAAAACGGAATAGTTTACATTAAGCTCAGTGAAAGAAAAGACAGGGAAAGAAACCAGAACCTGATTCAGAGAGATGTAAGAAGCAGGCTTGAGAAGGTTCCCGGAATTACCATTTCCATTGAAGACGTCGGAAACGTCGGCAGCAGTATAAAGCCGCTTGAAGTAAATGTTAGGGGTGAAGATATCACCCTGCTCAAAAAGTATTCTGCTCAACTGAAACAGGTGATGTACGGGATTCCGGGCATTGTTGACATTGAGGCTACTCTTGAACAGGATATACCTGAATACCGCCTTGCGGTAGACCGTGAAAAAGCCGTCAATGCAGGTATTATGACTGACCGTATTGTCCGTACCATCGGAGCTTTGGTTGGAGGAGAGGTTGTCTCCACATACGAGGACGAGGACGGCGACGCGGTTGACATTCTCGTCAGGCTGCCGGAAAACCTGCGCCGCGACCCCTCAAATGTCCAGAACCTCCGGCTTTCTGTATCTGACAGGAACAGCGCCTCCGGCCTTATGCCAATCGGGAATATTGCATCCTATGATGTAAGCAATTCACCATCAGAGATAAACCGGCAGGCACTTAGCCGCCAGGTGGTTGTGAGCGCCAACCTTGACGGAATACCTATCGGCACGGCAGTGGACAAGGTCAAAAAGGCAGCTGAGAAAATCAGTATGGAACCCGGATACAGCATAGTTTTTTCAGGCGAGTCGCAGGACATGGAGGAGTCTTTTGGATATATGGGAGAATCTTTGATTCTGGCGGTTATACTTGTTTATCTTATTCTCGCGGCCCAGTTCGAATCTTTCTTTGAGCCGTTATCAATCATGCTCTCGCTTCCCCTTTCAATCGTCGGCATGGCAGGCATGCTCAAGCTGACCGGAGATACTGTAAACATAATGTCTCTGATCGGCCTTATCATGCTGATGGGTCTTGTTACAAAGAATGCCATCCTGCTCGTACATTACGCAAAAGTGCTTCGTGAAGGCGGAATGGAAAGGAGAGAAGCACTGATAACCTCGGGCAAAACACGATTGCGTCCCATACTGATGACAACTTTTGCGATGGTCTTCGGCATGATGCCGCTGGCTTTTGCCCTTGGCTCAGGCGCCGAGATGCGGGCTCCCATGGCGCGCGCAGTCATCGGAGGTCTTATAACCTCAACTATCCTGACTCTGCTTGTCGTTCCGGTAATGTACACTGTGCTGGACGATTTCAGCGACTGGCTGAAAAAGCGATTCTCACTGAGAAAGAAGGTGTCCTTATGAAACGTATCATTCTGATATCTTTGCTGATCTCTTTGCTGATCTCTCTTCTGCTGCCCTTTAAGGCGTTGGCTGAGGATATGAAGATATTCACCCTCGAACATGTGCTTCAAATCGCATCCGAGAAAAACCGTGACATCCAGAAGGCAATGGAATACTCACGATGGGTTCATGGGAAATATGTGGAAGAGAGGGCAGCTGCTTTCCCCCAATTTTCCATGAACGGTTCAGGCGCGGCGCAGCAGGACAAGACCATGCTTCTTTCGACTGGTTCATCACAGGACACACTCAAAAGTGTTTCAGCAGAGATTGGTCTTACTCAGACGCTTTTCTCATGGGGGAAAGTCGGGGCAGCCATACGGGCGGCAAAGGAAGGACTCAAGACAGCTGAGGAACAATTAAGGCTTTATCGTCAGGCTGCCTTTAGAGATGTCTCCGTCTCCTTCTTCGACATCCTGCTTGCCAGGCAGATTCATTCTATTGCATTGCAGGACCTTTCCCAAAAGGAGCGGCATCTTGAGGAAGCACGGCGCAAGTTCACCGCCGGTGTTGCCACAGACTATGAGGTGCTGGCTGCTGAAGTGGCGGTTGAAAATGCCCGGCCTGAAGTGATACGCAGCGAAAACCAGATACGCACTTCTTTGGACAGACTCCGCTTTCTTCTTGCCATCGAAGGAGCGGACATCGACGTAACAGGAAGTCTGGAGACTTCCATTTTACCGGTTCCCGTCTATCAGGAAATCTACTCCCTTGCCATCAAACACCGGCCTGAGATGAAAGACCTTCGGCTCCGTTCAGCGATTGCAGGCGAACTGGTCAATATAGCTGCAGCTGAAGACAAGCCGCGCCTTGAATTCAAAGGGGGATACGGCTGGAAAGAGCTTGATATGGGCGATATGAATCTCAGCGGACGCGCATGGAATGCGGGACTTTACTTCAGCTTTCCGTTCTTTGACGGCATGCGCACCAGGGGCAAAATCATGCAGGCAGTTAGTGACCGCCAGAGCCTGAAAATAGATGAATCCAAACTTGCTGATTCAATCGCCCTTCAGGCGCGTGATGCGCTAAATTCGGTAAACGAATCGGAAAAAATTGTCAAAGCGCTCTCCGGCACCGTGACACAGGCCGAAAAACTGCTGTTCCTTTCGGAAAAAGGTTATGAATTCGGAGTAAAAATACGTCTTGAGGTTGATGACGCGGAACTCAAATTGCAGATGGCAAAAGCAAATCTTTCACGCGCTTGGAGAGATTACAGGGCAGCCCGCGTCAACCTTCTCTGGGTTATGGGAGTTCTTGGAGAGAATAATTAGAGCATATATAAATTCGGCCTGTCTGCATGCATCCAGTTGATCTGTCATTCCCGTAGTCTGCCGGGCGGGAATCCAGTCTTTTCAGTGAGTTCTGGATGCCCGACTACAAAATTCGGGCATGACAAAATAAAAAAGACAGTTTATACACAGACCCTAATTCGGAACACATCCCCTTTCTTAATGCTGCAAGGATATTGTCCCATCGAAATGTCAATAGTCAATCCTGACCCCGTGAGCTTACGCTTATGAGGTGAATTCAACTTACAAGTGCACCAGGTGAGTAAACAGTAGGACAAGATGGGTATTTCTGTTAGTGTGAAGAAGCACGACCAACTTCCACAACAGAAAGGAACCCATCATGTCCTACACACATCT
>Ga0233425_10005472_pt1 | contig 20024 bp, 15 predicted proteins | sample Watercolumn_Towu_2_FD_181712 | JGI IMG/M metagenome (GOLD analysis project Ga0233425, IMG submission 181712) | Freshwater microbial communities from Lake Towuti, South Sulawesi, Indonesia - Watercolumn_Towuti2014_140_MG | ecosystem: Environmental > Aquatic > Freshwater > Lake | place... | reverse complement strand
TTTACGCTGGCCGTCACGATATTTTTTACTACACAGACCGAGCGCGAGAAGGCATCCATGGCCAGGCGGCCGACGCCGCCGGCCAGGCCCAAAGCGCCCGCCGGGCCCAAGTATCCCATGAAGGTCGTCGAGGCGTTCCCGTTTTCCGATATCAACGCTTTGAGCGGCTGGGAGGAGAAGGTCTTCAAGGGCAGAGTCCTTTATAGGATAGAGAAGGACCGTATGATGTCGTATGTAGGGGCGGATAGCGAAGCGGCGGCGTCCGCGTTATATTATAAGGTAAAGCTCGACCCGGACAAGTCTCCTGTAATAAGCTGGAAGTGGCGTATCGAGAAGTTCCCGGCAAAGACAAGACCGGAGAATCTCGAGAGCCAGGAAGAGCATGATTTCGCCGCCAGGGTGTATGTCATATTCCCTACGTTCTTTATATTGAACTCCAAGGTTTTGGAGTATATATGGGCCAAGGATCTGCCTGTAGGCTCATCGGGAACAAGCCCTTATTCAAAGAATATTAAACTGGTGGTTCTGGAAAGCGGCGCGGCCGCTCCGGGCGAGTGGAGGTTTGAGGAGAGGGATATCGTAGCCGATTACGTTAAAGCGTTCGGCAGGCCTCCCGATCGTGAAGTCGGGGCGATATCGTTCATGACCAACGCGGAGCATACCGGGACCACCGCAAGGGGGATGTACGATGATATAAACCTTGGTTACAAGGAAGGCAAAAACACAGGGGGGCGCCAATGAGGTCGAAGCTGTTCAGAACCAGATATCTTACCGGAAGCCCGATACAGATGATGTACCTGAGGCTTCTCATGATCTCGATGATAGTGCCTCTGGTATTTGTGGGTTCGTGCCTATACTATCTGATGTTTACCCTGGTGGCATCCCAGATAGGGATACCCGAATATGTGGCTTATCACCTTTCTCCGGTCGTAAAACAGATAAATGTTATACTGATACTCGGAGTGCCCCCTCTGCTACTTCTCCTATTGGCGTGGGGGATAGTGCTTTCGCACAGGTTTGCCGGCCCGATGGAGAGGCTGGAATCCGAACTTAAGAGGATGACTGAGAAGCGCGAATACAGGCACAGGATACACTTAAGAAAGCATGATAATGTGAAGCCTATAGCGGACGCCATAAACAAGCTGCTGGACGCAGTAGAGGGGGTTCGTAAATAAGCCCCGCACCTTCTAAGATTTAGATTGTGATGGCGCAGGATGGTTTTAATAAGCTTGTATTTTAAAAATCAACTATTTTAAGAAAGAAGGTGCGGGGTGAGCATAAGCAATTTAGCCGTAGTCAGCAAGACGGCCAGGATAGGCGCCGGCGTTGAGATAGGGCCGTACGCTATAATTGAGGACGGGGTCGAGATCGGCGATAATGTAAAGATATGGCCGCACGCTTATATCGCGACGGGCACTGCTATAGGCGAGGGGACCCAGGTTCACATGGGCGCCGTCGTGGGGCATGAGCCGCAGGACCATGCGTTCAAAGGCGAGAAGACGTTCACCAGGATAGGCAAGAACACCGTCATACGCGAATACGCGACGATACATCGCGGCACGGGCGAGGGAACCGCTACGGTAGTGGGCGACGGTTGTTTTATCATGGCCGTGGCTCACGTCGGGCATAACTGCACCATAGGAAATAATGTCATACTGGCAAACTGCGTCCTGCTGGCGGGGCACGTATCCGTAGGCGACTACACATTCATATCCGGTAATGTCGTGGTACACCAATTCTGCCGGATAGGCGCGGCCGCGATGATAGGCGGATTCACGGGGATAAACAAAGACGTGCCGCCGTATATGCTCGTAAGGGGGCCATCCGTAGTCAGGTCGCTGAACCTGGTAGGTTTGCGCAGGCTTAAGTTCTCCAGAGACCTGATAAACGATCTCAAAGAGGCGTATAAATTATTATTTATGTCAGATCTAAATACGGCGCAGGCTATAGAAGGTATAAATAAGCTAAAGCCGTCAAAGGAGCTCGCTTACCTGGTCGAGTTCATTCAGGGCTCCAAGCGCGGAATATGCAAGTATAAATACAGTGACGACGAGTACTTCGAATAGGCGTGAATAAGGGCGCTTTCAGGGACGTTTACAGAAAGTTATATTCGGCTTTCGGACCGCAGCACTGGTGGCCGGGCGATACGCAGTTTGAGGTTATCGTCGGCGCCATACTCACCCAGAATACCGCGTGGACCAACGTAGAGAAGGCCATAGGTAATCTTAAGAAGGCGCTCGCGCTGCGATCTCCTTCGGCTATGATGAGACTGCCGACCCGGAAACTCGCCGAACTTATAAGACCCGCCGGTTATTACAATATCAAAGCCAAACGGCTGAAGAATTTCTTAAGCTTCCTTGAGCTCGGATACGGCGCGAGCCTCAAAGCGCTCGGGCGCCTTGACACGCGCGAACTGCGCTATGAACTGCTCGGAGTGAACGGCATAGGGCCCGAGACCTGCGACTCGATACTGCTGTACGCGTTCGGCCGGCCGGTATTCGTGGTGGATGCTTACACAAAAAGAGTATTTTCACGGCACGGCTTTTTTGACGAGGACCTTGGATACGCGGAAGTCCAGAGCATCTTTATGAAAAATCTCCGTCGGGAAACGGCAGTCTTCAACGAATACCACGCGCTCATAGTCCGGCTCGCGAAAGAGTTCTGCAGGACCAGGCCGAAGTGCGGCTCTTGTCCGCTGAAGGCCAATCCATAATTTTTTTATGAAATTTATGGATGAACGTCCTGAAATTTGACGGTGTAAATCCCGGGTCTTAAAATCGCTTGCAAATAGGTATTGCCGATAATATAATTAGATAAACTTCAGGGGGGTGCTTATGGCCAAGAAGAAGGCGGCGAAGAAGTCAGGGGCGTCCAAGTCAAAGGTTAAGAAGTCCGTAAAAAGGCCGAAGGCCAAGAAAGCCGTTTCGAAGAAGCATCCCGCGAAGAGGGCGGCTAAGAAGGTGAAGGGCTTGCCCGAGTCCGTTCTCGCCAAGATAGGCGAAGTTACCCATTATTTCCCGCACGTCAACGCGGCGGCTGTAAAGCTTTTGAAGAGCGGGCTCAAAGTGGGCGACGAGATATATCTGAAGGGGCACACCACCGATTTCAGACAGAGAGTTGAGTCGATCCAGCTGGACCACGCTACGATACAGGAAGGAAAGAAGGGGCAGGAGATAGGACTTCTGGTGCGGTCGCGCGTCAGGATCGGCGATAGCGTATACAGAGTTTAAGAAAATTCGTATAAATGTAGGAGAATGTAAGGGTGAGCAACAGACTTTATCAGAGGGTGTTGGTGGGCATGGGTTTCGACTGCAAGGACGGCCACCTCCGGGCGACCAAAGGCAAGAATTTCCGGCTTTACGGAGGATCCGAAGAGACCCACGAGATGATGCAGGAGAAGGCCATAAAATTTAACGAGCAGCTGGATAAGCGCCGGAAGAGCCTGGACGAAATAAACGAGGCGGAGTTCCGCGACATAGCCCAGAGCATCGGCCTGAAAGTGCCAAAAGGCAAAAAACAGGGAGAGATAGGCAATGGCTAAGATCACCATAGATGATTCGCTTTGCACCGGCTGCGGCATATGCGCGTCGAACTGTCCGGACGCCTTTGAGGTAGGAGACGACGGCCTCGCGCACGCCACGGCCAGCACGTGCACCGGCTGCGATCTTAAGGAGATAGCCGAGCAGTGCCCGGTAAACGCGATAAGCATATCGTAGAAAAACTGGTTGTAGGAATAAGCGGAAGCCCCCGCAGGGGAGGCAATTCAGATCTTCTTCTGGATAAGGCCCTTGAGGGGGCTTCTTCCGTCGGGGCCGGGACGGAGAAGCTCTTCCTTAATAATATGGACTTAAGGCCATGCCAGGCCTGCGGCGGATGCGACGAATCGGGAGTCTGCATTATCCCGGACGATATGCGGCACGTATACAAGAGCATCGAACGCGCCGACGCGGTCATAGTGGCGTCCCCGATATATTTCGGCAGCGTGACGGCGCAGTTGAAGGCTATGGTGGACAGGTTCCAGGGCTGGTGGATAGCAAAATATGTTCTTAAGGCAGGCCATTCGCGCAAAAATAAGAGAAGAGGTTATTTTTTGTGCGTCGCCGGTTCGACCGACCGTAAATATTTCCGGGATGCCGGGAAGGTGGTAAGGAACTTTTTCGCGACCATAGGCGCTGATTATTCCGGCGGGCTCTTTTGCGGCGGATCCGATAAGACCGGCGCCGTCAAGCGCGACGGGAAGGTTATGGAAAAGGCTTTCAGGCTTGGAAAGGGATCGGTCTGCCGGTATGGGGCATAAAGACGCCGCTATAAGGACCGCTATACTGGCTGGGAGATTCATTAAAAGCTCCGTCGGCAAGGTGGCGGAGATATCCCATAAAGGCCGTGACAATATAGTGACCGACGTCGACAAGAAGGCCGAGGCGATGATCATAAAGGATATCCTGGCGGCCTTTCCCGGCCACTCCATACTGTCGGAGGAGAGCGAGCCGCGTTCCGGCCTCGCGCCTTACACGTGGATCATTGATCCGCTCGACGGCACGACGAATTTCGCGCACGCCTTCCCGTTCTTCTGCGTCTCCATCGCGCTCGAGAAGAGCGGCAGGGTAGTCCTTGGCGTAGTTTACGATCCGATCAGGGAAGAATTGTTTTTCGCCGAGAAGGGAAGAGGCGCGTACCTTAACGGCAAAAAGATACATGTTTCGAAAGTTAAAAAACTTATAGATAGCTTCCTTGCCACAGGCTTTTCCTACGGAATAAAAAGAAAAGACCGCAATATCTCGTACTTCAGAGAGCTGCTTACGCGCACGCAGGCCATAAGAAGGGCCGGTTCCGCGGCGCTCGATCTGTGTTACGTCGCCTGCGGCCGTTTCGACGGATTCTGGGAGATGGACCTGCATCCGTGGGACAGCGCCGCCGGGATGCTGATCGTCGAAGAGGCGGGAGGGAAGGTCACCAGGTTCGACAGATCGCCGTACTCACCTTACGACAAGAATATCCTCGCCACGAATGGGCATATCCACAACAAGATGTCCAGTTTTTTGAAATAATCCAAACCCGCATTGTCCAAACCCGCATTGGAAAATGGTCTGGTGTAATCGTTTACATCGTCCTGTTAAACTATAAAATAGTTATATTTACCATATTGACAAGTTGCACCCTTCCTTATATACTTATGGCGTTGAAGATACAAAAAGAAGGAAGGCGTTATGAGATACAGAACCACAATCAATATCACGATGGATGCAAGAGACAGGAATGAAGCGGTCGAGATGGCCGACGAGTATCTTGCCGGATACATTGCTTCCGGCGTGGACATGAGATGCTCGACCAGGCCGGCTTATCAAAGCACCGTCAAGACGGTAAGCGTGGTAGCGGTATCCGCAATTCTGATGTTCGCGATCGTCATCACCCCGCAGGTGAGGAATGGCTCGTGCATAGCCCCCGCCGGGACAGGAACGAGCGCGATCCAGCCGCCTCTTAAGACTTCGAGCGCAGACAGGTTGAGCGCGGAGTTTAAGAAGGAATGGCAGGTCAGGCAGACAGCAGAGGCGCTCAGCACCATCCGATAACATATACGTTAATCCGATCGTAGGTCATCCGTAAGGATGGCCTACGATTTTTTATGCCCACGGGGTTTGCCTTGCAAATGGAGCGCTTTGGTGTATAATGAGTTTACAGGTATCGCCGGATAAAAATTGAGGAGGTTTTATGAAGATAACCAGGCTGGCCTTGGCGTTTGCCTTGATGCTTTCCGTTTCGGGAGCTTCATTTGCGTATGACGACGATGAAGATGGCGGCAGCAGCGCCGGCAACGCCCTGGGCGGAGCGGTGATGGGCGGACTGCTCGGAGGCGGACTCGGCGCGGCCATAGGCAGCGCCTCCGGCAACGCCGGCAAGGGCGCGCTTATCGGCGCCGGAATAGGCGCCGTGGGCGGCACACTGATGAAGGCGAATGAAGAGAAACAGAGGCGCCGGCAGAATGAAGACGCGTACTACTATGACGATGCCCCCCAGCAGGCGCGCCCCGCGCCTCAGGTTCAGCAGCAGGTGCAGCGGCCACAGGCTACCGATACAGGACTGCCGCAGGGGGCTGTGGTGAAAAAGAAGGTCGTGCGGAAATATGACGCTGAGGGCAACGTCGTTTCCGAGGAAGAGGTCCCGGTTCGATAGACTGATCGAGTAGATTTTATCAACAACCAGGGCGGCTCAGCCATAAGGGCCGCCCGAACTCTAAAATGATAATAAAAAAAGATCCGGACATACTGAAGAGTTATCTCGAGGACAGCTCCAACCTGAAGGGCGGCTATGCCGACTCGGTGGCTGTGCCCGAAAGCGTAGAGGAGCTATCCGCATTCCTGAGGGAGGCGTCCGCCGAGAAGCTTCCCGTCACCGTATCCGGCGGCGGGACCAGCACCACCGGTTCGCGCATACCTTTCGGAGGAGCCGTCCTGTCGCTGGAAAGGCTGAACAGGATAATCCGCGTCTCCGAAAGCTCAATGAGCGCTGTCGTAGAGTCGGGCGTATTTGTCGACGACCTCAAGAAGGCCTGCGACAGGGCGGGGCTTTTCTACACCTGCCACCCGACAGAGGGCGGCGCCAATGTAGGCGGCACGATCGCGACCAACGCCTCAGGCGCGAGGTCCTTCAAGTACGGCCCTACGAGAAAGTACGTAAAACGGCTCAAGGTCGTCCTGCCGACCGGCGAGATCATGGATATGAAGCGGGGCGATAGGATTATATCGCGGGGCGGCAGCAGGATATCGCTGCCTGGCGGCCGCGTCATAGAGGTGCCGATACCGACGTATAAGATGCCGGATGTAAAGAACGCCGCGGGATATTTCGCCAAAGACGGCATGGACCTCATCGATCTGTTCGTAGGGCAGGAGGGGACGCTCGCCGTAATAGCCGAAGCCGAGATAGGCCTTGTAAAAAAACCAGAGAAGATATTCAGCGCGTTCGCGTTTTTCGGTTCGGAGGAGGACTCGTGGCGCTTTTCGGCCCAGGCGCGGGAGCGCTCGCGCCTGCGGTCCGGAACAAAGTCCGCTGTAGACGCCATGTCGATAGAGTATTTCGACGTAAACGCGCTGGCGCTGCTCCGGACGAAGAACCCGAACATCCCGCCCGGAGCGCGAAGCGCCATATTCTTCGAGCAGGAGTCCCGGGCCGGCGGCGAAGACGCGATAGTCGGCGAGTGGATGGAGCTCATATCGGCCCATAACGGCCTGCCGGACGATACCTGGGTGGCGATGACCGAAAAAGACGCTGCGCGCTTCAACGAATTCCGCTACGCCATACCCGAGGCGGTAAATGAGATCGTGCGCCGCAACGGATTCCGCAAGCTGAGCGCCGACATAGCCGTGCCGGCCGATAAATTTTTCGAGATGATGAACTTCTATTCCGCCAGCCTGAATGGCTCCGGCTTGGGCCACGTACTATTCGGCCATATGGGAGAGTGCCATGTCCACGCCAATATTCTTCCGAGGTCGGAAGCTGAGAATGCCAGGGCGGGCGATATCATAATGAACTTTGTTCGAAAAGGAGTTTCCCTGGGCGGGACGGTTTCGGCGGAACACGGGATAGGGAAGATAAAGCATAAATATCTCGAGGCCATGTACGGACGGCAGGGAATACTGGAGATGGCGCGGATAAAGAAGGCGTTCGACCCGGAGTGCGTGCTGGGTCCGGGCAATGTATTCTCCAAGGATATGCTGGGTGAAGTATGAATAAAATCGGCCGCAGTACAAAGGCGTCCGTAGCTTACGGCGAAGGAGAGCTGTCCTTCGCCCTGCCGTCCATGGGCTTTCTGGGAACGCTGGAGAATAAGCGCCTTCACAGTAAGGGTATGAGCTCGCTCCTTGCAAAGGCGTTCCGCGGCCCTTGCGGCGACAGGATGCTCAAGGGCGTTTTGAGGCACAGGAAGAGGGCTCTGGTAGTCGTTACCGACGACACAAGAAACGCGCATCTTAAGACGATACTGCCAGAGCTTCTGCGCAGGATGGACGACGGGCGCCGGGAGATAAAGATAATCGTCGCCACGGGTCTCCACAAGACCCACACCGAAGCCCAGTCGGCCGCCATGCTCGGCGACAGGATCATGAAAAAGTACAGGGTCTTATCGCACAGGATAGACAAAGATCACATAGTGGACGCGGGCCGCACCAGGCGCGGAGTGCCGATAACCCTCGACGCCAATATTTTCGAGGCCGACGCGGTGTTGTCGGTGGGAACGATAGAGCCGCACCTTTACGCCGGATACAGCGGCGGCGCGAAGACCATAGGCGTAGGTCTGGCGGGAGAAGCCACGGTAAACGATACTCACGGCGTGCGGTTTCTCGACGATCCCGGGGTCGCGATAGGCTCCGTAGACCGCAACCCTTTCCAGGAGACCCTCTGGGAGGCGGCGGACAGGGCCGGGCTCGCATTCTCCGTAAATGTCGTGAACGGCCAGGATGGCGGGCCCGCCGCGGTATTCTGCGGCCCGCCGAGGGAGGTGTTTAAAAAAGGCGTCGCCTTCGCGAGGCGGGTATACGAGGTGACGGCAAAAGAGCCTGCCGATATAGCGATCTGCGGCATAGGATATCCCAAGGACGTAAATCTGTATCAGGCCTCCCGAGCCATCAATTACGTCGCCAACGTCGACAGGCCGGTCCTGAAGAAGGGTGGAGTGCTGATAGTCGCCGCCGAGATGCGAGACGGGCCGGGGAAGAGTTCGGCCGAGCTTAAATTCTACGAGACGCTCAGGGCGATACGCGATCCGCGATCCTTCATAGATAAGGTGAAGCGCCGCGGATGCGGCGCAGGGGAGCACCGCGCCTACATGGTCGCCGGTCCGCTGGCCGATTACCGGATCGTCTTCGTCACCGGGGCGCGTCAACGCTTCATGGATGGACTGCCGTTTAAGCGCTTTACCGCAATCCACGCCGCGCTCGAATACGCCCGCACGCTAACCGGCCCTCACCCCAAGACCTGCGTAATTCCGCATTCCCTCGCCACGATCGCCAGGATTAAACGCTAGAACAGGGGCTTTGAAAGATCGGCAAAAATTCGCAAATGGGTGACACGACTGAGCCTTTTTCGCAACAAGGGCGGTACGGGGTGGGGTTAAACACCTCCCGTGGGTGTTGTGGCAAGGGTCTGAGTAACGCGCAAGAGTCGGACACAGCCCTTCCAAGAAAAAGGCGAAGGAGTGGCAGGACCCAAATAAAAATTTTTGCCTGGGAATGCAATTTGTCTTTTGAAAATACGCGAGTTAGTGATATTATAGAGATATGGCGAAACGAATGAAAAATCAGGAAGTCCAGCCCGGTCCCAGGATAGTCATTGAGAACGTCGTCCCGCAGGTGGACGGCGGCAGGTTCCCGATAAAAAGGGTCGTGGGTGAGAAGGTCGTCGTGCGCGCCGATGTATTTGCCGACGGGCACGACGAGGTGGCGGCGTTCATTCTGTACCGCGAAGACGACAAGCCCGGCTGGAATGAAGCCCCTATGAAGTCTCTGGGCAACGACGCATGGATCGGCTCGTTCGCCATAGAGCGCGAAAAAGATTACGTCTACTCGGTTCGCGGATACGTGAGTGAATTTTCATCCTGGTGCCACGACCTTAAGAAGAAGGTCGACGCGCTGAGGGATGTCGCGGCGGACCTGAAGATCGGGTCCGGGATACTGAAGGCGGCCGCCGCCCGGTGCGGCAAAAAGGATGCGCAGCGGATCCTGAAGTGGGCTGCACAGCTGGCCGAGCCTGAGGATATAAAGTCAGCCGTAGCGCTGGCGTTCAGTGAAGAGCTCGCCGCTGTCATGAACGCGAATCTCGACCCGGCCATGAGCTCCGTCTATTCCCGCCAGCTCGAGGTCACCGTAGACCGCGGCAGGGCGCTGTTCAGCAGCTGGTACGAGTTTTTTCCGAGATCCTGGGCGGCGACCCCGGGAAAGCGCGGCACTTTTAAGGATTGCGAGCGCATCGTGCCGGAGATCGCCAGGATGGGATTTAACGTCGTCTACCTTCCGCCGATCCATCCGATAGGCAGGACTTTCCGAAAGGGCAGGAACAATTCCGTAAAATGCGCCGACGGCGACCCGGGCAGCCCATGGGCCGTAGGTTCCGCCGAAGGCGGCCACAAGGCCGTCAATCCCGAGCTCGGCACGCTGAAAGATTTCCGGGCTTTTGTGGCCTGCTGCAAGAAATCATCGCTCGAAGTCGCTCTCGACATAGCTTTCCAGTGCTCCCCTGACCATCCGTATCTGAAAGAGCACCCGGAATGGTTCAAGTGGCGTCCCGACGGTACGGTGCAGTACGCGGAGAACCCGCCTAAGAAGTACGAAGACATAGTGCCGTTCAATTTCGATACAGCGGACCGCATGGGGCTGTGGGAAGAGCTCAAGAGCATATTTACATTCTGGATAGAGCAGGGCGTAAAGATATTCCGCGTAGACAATCCGCACACAAAGCCGTTCCTGTTCTGGGACTGGCTCATCACCGGTATCAGGGCCGAGCATCCCGACGTGATATTCCTGGCCGAGGCCTTCACCAGACCAAAGGTCATGTACCGCCTTGCCAAGGGCGGGTTCAGCCAGTCGTATACATACTTTACGTGGCGCAATACCAAACAGGAGTTTACCGACTACCTGACGGAATTGACCCAGACCGAAGCGGCCGAGTTCTTCCGCCCGAACTTCTGGCCCAACACGCCCGACATACTTCCGGAGCATTTGCAGGCCGGAGGGCGGCCGGCGTTCGCTTTGCGCGCGGTGATGGCGGCTACGCTCTCCTCCAACTACGGCGTCTACGGCCCCGCGTTCGAACTTTGCGTCAATACTCCGACGGCGGCGGGAAAGGAAGAGTATCTGGATTCCGAAAAGTACGAGATAAAGCGCTGGAACTGGGATTCCCCCGGAAATATCAAAGACCTCCTGACCCGCCTGAACGCGATACGCCTTGAAAATCCGGCCCTGCAGATGACGCGCAATATACGTTTCTGCAAAATAGACAATGACCGGCTTCTCGCGTACTACAAGGCTGCGGGAGACTACTCAAATATCGTCATAGTGGTCGTAAACATCGATCCGGCACACACCCAGGCCGGATGGCTGCAGATACCTGTAGAGGAGTTTGGGATAGCCAGGGATTCCTCGTTCATGGCTCACGACCTGCTGAGCGACAGGAAGCATATCTGGCAGGGGGAAAGGAATTACATAGAACTCGATCCTCAAAAGTCGCCCGCCCATATAATCCGCGTCAATAAACAACTGCATCGCGAACAGGATTTCGACTACTTTCTGTAATTGCTAATATGTTTTTTACCAGTGCACTGATGAAGTGAATAGTGCAAGGGTGTTAAGTTAAAAAAATCTAGCCTACTTTCGATTGACATTAACCGGCCCACGTGGTAATATTCTCTAAATATGAGTCCACATAACACCGTACATAAATTGATAGCCTGCGCCATCATGTTGGCTATGCTATTCACCGGAAACGTATCCGCAGAGACCCCGGACCGTTCAGACCTCGCGCCGCAATCGTTATTAGCCAATCAGGATTTCAGAGAAGAGTTTCTCGCCGCTGGGCTGCTGCTTTCGCATGAGGCTATAAACGCTTTCATACGACGCCAGATAGAGAAGATACTGTCGTCCCGGGGTGAGGCCGGCCTCCACAAACGCGAAGTGAAGATGGGCGGCAGTGACTCCATTGTGATAGCCATACCCGGGCTGCTAAAAAGGGCCGGGCAGTTCGCCCACGCCGGGCTCGGGACGCGCTACGGGAAACCGGTTATCTATGTCGACGCGGACCTGTTTAACGACCAGCCGGATCTCAGCGACGTTATAGTGCACGAGGATGATGAAGTATCCGGCTGGGAGAAGCTCAGGAAGCTGCTCGGCAAGGCCCCGAAAGAGGTGCGCGGATGGATAACCCGGAATATCGACACTCCCGCCACAGACGCAGGCTTATCCGGAACGGCTTATTACGGTCTCACCTCCCGCCAGATAGCGAGAAAGATACACGAGGATTCGTATCCTCTCGATCCGCTCTACAAAAAATACGCCGGCAGGATAAAAATAGAGGCAGATTACATAACGAGGCTTGTAAATTCATACAGGCCGGCCGGCAGCTCGATACAAGAGAGCGATATATTTTACGACCCCGCCGTCACCAAAGACGTGAATATAGCCGCGTCCGATACCACCGGCGCCGCTGCGAGGGCCGGGAAGATATCCTGGCTGGAGAAGAACGAGCCGGAGCTTAAGGGCAAGCTGATAATGTCGCTTTCAATGGAGGGCAATATCCCGGAGTTCGAAGGTTACGACGCGAGGGACGCGAATACGAAAGGGGGTCTGGGCGCATACTTCGGCGACAAGCTCGAAGGGCTCGCCGGAATCGGCATGGCCTCGATAGGAGTCCAGCCCGGATATTCGCACATAATGCGAGGCGGCAAAAAAGTGAAGGTGGACTACCACGAGCTTATAAAAGAAGGAATAATGGTCCCGGTCTTTACCGGAAAGGACGCCATCACAGTCCGGGCCTGGGATGAGGATCCTGAGGCCAGGACGGACGACGAGGAGGACCAGTCGAACCCTAAAGTAAAAGTAGAGGTTTACAGGATAAACCGGGGCGGAACGACCGACTATATAATCATGTCCAAGGTCCTGGACATACTCTATACAGACGACCGGGTGCACCGGTTTACCCAGGAGATAGTTTTTGGCAAGGCCGTATATCAGCTGATGGAGCGCCTGAAGCTAAGGCCGGATATACTGCACCTGAACGAGGCTCATACCGTAGTGGCAGCCGCGCAGATGCGCGCGGATGAGAAATACAACAGGACGGCTATAGTATATACGAATCACACGATAGTCCCCGCCGGACTTGAGACATTTTCGGCCGGAGCCCTGAGGACCTCCGTCTTAAGGATGATGTATGTTATCGGCATACCGGCCGGAAAGTCGGAGCGTTTCCGCTCCGTATTTTTAAGGCCAGACGGCACGGTCGATTTCTGCTACGCCGCGACAAGGCTCGCCGACGTTATAAACGGAGTGAGCCTCGAGCATGCCGTAGCCACAAGGAAGCTGTTTGAGACTATGTACGGTAAAGAGTTCGATGTCCATGTCGCGGGCGTCCTGAACGGTTCCGGAAGGACATGGAAGTCAGACAGGCTGCTCTCCTTTGAAAGCGCGGGCGAATCTCCCGATGACGCGCAGCTGTGGGATATACACGAGGCGGGTAAGGAGGAAGCGTTCGATGAAGTGGAGCGCCGAACCGGCGTCCGTCTCGACCAGTCGAAGCTCACGGCGTGGGCCGTCCGGCGGCAGGTCGATTATAAGAGCCAGTATCCCATGCTCAGGTTCCTTGCGCATATTATGACCGCGGACAGGCAGACGAGCTTTACGCGCGAAGAGCTGAAGGCTCTCTGGTTCCGCGACATACCGGATCTCGCCCAGGGTTATAACAGCGGGATAGTCGATGCAGTTCTCAACAAGATGTTCGCAAACGGCGCCGTTGAAAAGCTGAACGGCCTCGGCATGCAGGTCGTGGTTGGCGGGCCCGAGTATATGCCTTATTGGACTGAAGAGTTCAAACGGTGGTCGGCGATGGAAGCCTTCCGCGGGGCTTTCGTGTATGTTCCGAATTCGGACGCCAAGCTGCTGAAGATGCAGGCTGTCGGGGCGGACATATGCGTGACCATGCCGCGTCCGCTGGAAGAAGCCTGCGGAACATCGGATCAACGGACGGGCTTGAACGGCGGTGTCAACATCGCCATCAACGGCGCCGGGCCGGTTGAGTGGATAGAGCAGTACGATGAGGTAACCGGTCGCGGCAGCGGATTTCTTATAGATTCCTATACCAGGCAGACCGATAATGGGCCTGAGGCCGACAACATAAAATTTTATCATGAGGCGCCCGCGGACATATTTGAGAAGGCGACGCTGGCCTCCAGGCTTTATTACGAGCCCGGTCGCGCGAAGTGGCGCGGCCTAATGTTCAACTCGTATCTCCGGGCAAACGAACTCGTCACTGCCGAGGCTATGGAGCGGCGATACGCTCGAAGCATCTATGTGCCGGCTGTGCGGAAAAAATCCGACTCTAAGATGATTTACGAGATGGCTCTGCGGGACTACTACAACCCTGCCACCGGAAAGTCCGGCCTGATTGCGGCCGCGAGGGAACTTCCGTTCCTGGCGGAGACCGGGGTCAAGAGGATATACCTGGTAGGGCTCGCGCAGAATTCTGGCACGCCTTTCGAAATAATGGATCCCAGGAATATAGATCCGCGGGCAGGAACATTCGAGGAACTGGACAGTTTTATTAAGGAAGCCCGAAAGGCGGGGATCGGGGTAGTGATGATCGACTGGTTCGCCAACCAGCACGTTTCGAAGAGAAGCGACATCTGCCGTAATTACCCGGACCGTTTTCTGTACACGAACGTAAGCGATGGCAACTACTGGCTTGACCGGGATTCCGTGATAGTGAAAGGGCGGGATATCCCGCCCGATGAGCTCGCCCGCCGCGTAGCGCTGGGCGATACGATAAAGGAGCGGCTGCAGGAGATGTCGCGCTCCGGCGCACTGAAGGACGAGGGGGCCATTACTATCGACGGAAAGGATATTCGTTACCATATTACCGACCGGGAGATCAGGAAGAAGGTCGGGGGAGTTGACGCCGGCGCCCTTTCCGTAGTGGTTTCGGAGAGCGACGCGCTCTTCCTCGTATCGGCCACGGACCTGGTTTCGTTGAAGACCCCTTTTTCGCGGAGATGGGAGTGCGCCGCCCAGCCGGACCTGTCGCATCCCGACGTCATCAGAAGCGCGATAGAGACCGGCCGTTTCTGGTTGTCGAAAGGAATAAGCGGTTTTCGCGTAGACGCGGCCGGCGCCTCATTCCCGGATATGGTGAAGGAGAACTGGGGCGTGGAGGTAAGGGATAATCTGGCCGAGATATTCGTCAGCGAGATGAGGAAGATCCGGCCCGACTGCTTTATCTTATTCGAAGGATTCGACAGGCACGACGAGTACCTTGACCTGGCCGGCAGGCATAATTGCGCCGTTTACAGCTGGAAGTGCCGCAACTATGTGACCGAAGCGATATCGGACGGCGGAAAGATAAATACCCTGGCCAATTATCTGATAAGCCTCGAATCGGTGCCGGACGACCTGAGAAACAGCATTGCGAACCTGGGACCAGAACACGACGCTATAGACTTCGGCGACCCATGGTCGCGGCTAAGTTATCAGGACGCGAACTTGATGTATTTCCTGTATTCGTTCCTGCCGGGGTACAGGCTTATATTCAACGGTGAGATCTATGGCTCGAGCCACAAATTCAGGCAGGACCCGGCAAAATCGGAGCCGGCCCCCGACATAGGCATGGCCGATCCAGGGCGCAGGGAGGCGCGCAAGTCGCTATTCTCCTTCGCCAAGCAGAGTAACAGCATAATGTTCGGGCACTACAGGTACCTGGATACCGGCACGCCGTGGAACGGCATCGGGGTGGCCAGGTTCGAAGAAGACGATATAGTCATAGGAGCGCTCAACCTCACCTCCAACGACGGCTGGACCGTATTCGACATGAAGAGGATAGTAGGCATGCAGGTAAAACCCGAGGAGATGGCCTCGACCCATTACCTGCGAGAGAGTCTCATGCTCGACGCCGCCAGCGGTAAGTGGATGGAACTGGAGCCTATCAGGATGAGCGCGGCCGATATATTCGAGAAGGGCCTGGGCGTTAAGGTCGGGCCTAAAGGATGCGAATATATAAGGATGGTCAAGGTCGCCTCGCCGGTGGAGGACAAAGGGTCGCCTGCCGAAGGGCTTCGGGCCATGTACAGGAACAGGATATTCGCGGACAACCCGGTTACGGTGAAGGATTTCGCCAAACAGAGAGGTTACTCCGAGAAGACGGCGCGTACCGAGTTGAGGGCGCTGGCGGCTATCGGTGTGGTGAAGGCGGACAAGACGAGGAGCTCTTACACGTATTACCTGACCGACTATTTCGGAAGGGCCCCTCCGGCCGAGGGCCAATACACGATAGACCGCATAGCGTCGATTCCCGAGCTTGGCCTTTACGACATACCGGAAGGCAGTACCGACCGGGTTCGCGCCATAGTCAGCTCCATTCTTCCCGCCGGGACCACAAACCATCGGGACGCGGTCGCCATGTCTGAAAATAGTTCTCAGGCCGGCGGCCCCGGCGCACGCGTGCCCGCCGTAAAATCCGAAGTCGCGGAGGCTCTGGGGCTATTCTCCGATGAGCGCGTCGCATCCAATCTTGCCGGCGGCATGGTATATGAGATACGCTACAACGCGAAGCGCCTTATGGAGTGCCCGTTCGGGGTCGAGATACTTAAAGCTTACATCCGCCTCCTCGAGGTCCGCAGCGGCGGCAAAAACAGCATAATACCGAAACCGTCACAGAAGGGGGACCTTATAACGGTATACAGCTATAAGAGCGTTTCGGACCTTTCGGCGGGAAGGATTATGGGTCAGGGCGTCGTCAATATAAAGGGCGAACTGGCGGGCCGGGACCTGAAGATCGTCAGGCTGCTGAACATGGCCTTTGCCGCCTCAAACATCAGGCTCGGCGCGAGGCTTGAAGATATGGACGCCGCGGAGGCGCGGCTAATCGAATTCATAAGGGTGCAGTGCAGGCATGTCACCGGCATGACCGTCCCGGCGGACCAGATACTGGCCTTTATCAAGGATCTGCCGCAGGCATCGCCCATACCGATCGACAGGATCGAAGAGTATAACAGGCTTACCGTCCGGCAGCTCGAACAATCGGCATAATTTTATTGACAATGATGCCGTGATTTTGTATGATACTTCAGGTTATGGTGCATTGCACCTCCGGATTCCCTCGATTGAAGAGCTAATTCCCAAGAGAAGACAGATAGATTGAAGAAGCTAAACGTGTCCCACATCCCATACCTTTCATAGGGCTTTCCCATTAATGTCCAAAAAGAGGCTATTCCTCATCGACGGTAATTCATTCTGTTACCGCGCATTCTACGCCATAAGGGCTCTTTCGAACTCTAAGGGGCAGCCGACCAACGCCGTTTACGGCTTCGTGACCATGCTGAATAAGCTCGTTAAGGACAACAACCCCGATATGCTGGCGGTGGCGTTCGATATGAAGGGGCCCACGTTCAGGCACAAGAAGTACGAGGAATACAAGATACACCGCAAGCCTATGCCCGACGACCTGGTCTCGCAGATGTCGCTGATAAAGAAGGCGGTAGCGGGCTACAGCATACCCATATACCAGATGGAGGGCTATGAGGCCGACGATGTGCTGGCCACCATAGCCAGGAAGGCCGAGTCTCACGGTATCGATACCTATATAGTGACAGGCGATAAAGACGCATTGCAGCTTGTAAGCGACCATATAAAGATCTGTAATCCCCAGAAAGAGAACCAGATATTCGACGCGGCGAAGGTCAAAGAGGCTTTCGGCGTGGGGCCCGAAGGCATTACGGACCTGATGGCGCTGATGGGCGACGCCACGGACAACATACCGGGAGTGCGCGGTATAGGCGAAAAGACGGCGGTCGAGCTTATGAAGGAGTTCGGGTCGCTCGACAATCTGTATAAGAATATAGATAAGGTCAAGGGCGAGGCAAAGAAGAAAGCGCTCTTAGAGAACGAAAAGCTCGCCGAGCTTTCCAAAGAGCTCGCGGTGGTCGATATCCATGTGCCGATCAAGATCGACTTCTCCGACCTCGAGATCAAGCCGCCTGACGGCCCGGCGCTCCTGGAACTTTTTAAAGAGCTCGAGTTTAAATCCCTAATCAAGGAATTTACCCCCAAAGGGTCGCTCGATTCCAAATACGAACTCGTAACCGACGCGGAAGGTTTTAAAAAGCTCGTAGGAGAGCTCGAGGGGCTGAAGGAGTTCGCGTTCGATTTCGAGACGACTAGCGAGGATCCCATGCTCGCCGAGCTCGTCGGGGTTTCTTTCTCCTGGAAGGTGGGGCAGGCTTTTTATGTTCCGGTAAATAAATACCATGACCGCTCCGAGGTCCTTGCCGCCCTGAAGGGCGTCTTCGAGGACGGCAGGATATCGAAGGTCGGACAGAATATAAAGTACGAGTACATAGTCCTTTCAAATTACGGCATCAGGCCAAACGGCGGGATGTTCGACACGATGGTGGGCTCGTATCTTCTGAATCCGTCGAAGCCAAACCACAACCTCGAGGAGATATCGATAGAATATCTCGGCCACAAGATGACGACGCCTATCGAAGATCTGATCGGAAAAGGCAGGAAGGCCATTACGATGGACCAGGTGGACGTCGACAAGGTCTCGGCATACTGCTGCGAGGATAGCGACGTCACGCTGAGACTTAAGAAGATATTGGAAAAAGACCTGAGCGCCAAGGGGCTTGACGAGCTATTCTGCAAGGTGGAGATGCCGCTGGTCAAGGTGCTGGCCGATATGGAGATAGCCGGTATAGCGGTAGATACCGATTATCTGGCCGAGCTTTCCGGTGAGATGGAGAAGAAGCTCGAACGGCTCACGAAGAAGATATTCGAGATAGCCGGCGAAGAGTTCAATATCAATTCGCCAAAACAGCTGTCCGCGATACTGTTCGAGAAGCTGGGGCTTCCTGTGATAAAGAGGACGAAGACCGGCGTCTCGACCGACGAAGAGGTCCTGACCAAGCTCGCCGCTTCGCATAAGCTGCCGCATGCGCTCCTGGAGTTCCGCGAGCTATCGAAGCTGAAATCGACTTACGTGGATTCCCTGCCCGGGCTTATCAATCCAAAGACCGGCAGGATCCACACCTCGTTCAACCAGACCGTGACCGCTACCGGCAGGCTGTCGTCGAGCGGGCCGAACCTGCAGAATATACCGATAAAGACGGAGGAGGGGAGGAAGATACGCAAGGCCTTTGTTCCCGGCAAGGGGAACCTGCTCCTGTCGGCGGATTATTCGCAGATAGAGCTGAGGATACTGGCGCATCTTTCGGGCGACAGGCACCTGGTAAAGGCGTTCAAGGACGGGCTGGACATTCACGCGTTCACCGCGGCCCTGGTATTCGGCGTGGACGAAAAGGACGTAACGTCCGAAATGCGCGCCATGGCCAAGACGGTCAACTTCGGCATTGTATACGGCATGAGCCCTTACGGCCTGTCACAGAGCCTCAATATAGACGTATCGAAGGCGAAAGATTTCATAGACGCGTATTTCGGCAGATATCCCCACGTCAGAGAATATCTCGAGGCGATGATAGCCGAGGCGCGTAAACAGGGGTATGTCACGACGATCCTGGGACGCCGGCGCTACATACCGGAGATAAACTCCGCGGATGTGCGCATAAGGCAGTTTGCCGAGAGGACGGCTCTCAACACGCCGATACAGGGCTCGGCGGCCGACGTCATCAAGATAGCGATGATAGCCATAGACGAGAAGCTCGCGAAATCGAAGCTCAGGACTAAGATGATACTGCAGGTGCACGACGAACTGGTCTTTGACGTGCCGAAGGACGAACTGGAAGATGCGTACAAGATAGTGAAACACGGCATGGAGAAGGTTATTGAGCTCAAGGTGCCCGTCGACGCCCATATTGAGGTTGGGAAGAATTGGCTAGAGGGAGAAAAATTTAATGGCTAGGTTGAAAGTGCTGTTCGCGTCGAGCGAGGTGGTGCCGTTTACCAAGACCGGCGGGCTCGCCGACGTCTCGGGCAGCCTGCCTATCGCGCTCTCCAAGCAGGGGGCGGATGTCAGGGTCATAACGCCAAAATACCGTACGGCCAAGGTCGATGGATCCGAGACTACTATAGGCGGCGGAGTAAGGGTATGGTTCGTTGAGAACGAGGACTACTTCGACCGCAAAGAGCTCTACGGCGACCGTTACGGGGATTACAGCGACAATCTGGACAGGTTCTCTTTCTTCTGCCGCCAGGCGCTCGAGCGCTGCGTTAAGGAAGGCTTTGCCCCCGATATAATCCACTGCAACGACTGGCAAACGGCGCTCATCCCGGTCTACCTGAACACGATCTACAAATACGACAAGTTCTTCGAGAATACCAGGACGT
>Ga0233425_10005471_pt1 | contig 20026 bp, 11 predicted proteins | sample Watercolumn_Towu_2_FD_181712 | JGI IMG/M metagenome (GOLD analysis project Ga0233425, IMG submission 181712) | Freshwater microbial communities from Lake Towuti, South Sulawesi, Indonesia - Watercolumn_Towuti2014_140_MG | ecosystem: Environmental > Aquatic > Freshwater > Lake | place... | reverse complement strand
GTAGCCTGCGCTGGACTTTCCGTCCTGGTCCAGCGCCACCGTGTAATCCATCTTGTCGCCCATCTCATCCACGAACTTCTTGACCACCTCGAGCTTCTCGTCGCTGATCCCCACAAACACCACGCCCCTGCCCTTGAACTTCTTCTGCAACGCGGTCAGGTGAGGAATGCTGACGCGGCATGGCCCACACCACGTCGCCCAAAACTCGACCACGCAGATATTCGAGCCTTTGGCGGCGGCTAAATCCACCGGCTGGCCCTTGATCCACTGCGAGATTTTCAAGGGCGGCGCCGGATCACCCAACCCGACGGCCGCGAGGCTCGGTGTCCCGGCGGTCCAACCGGCGCCGATCACGCCGGCAAGAAAAAGCAGTCTTCTCATAAGCAGGTTCGGATTCTCGGTTCGCTGTTTGATTGCGATGGTTCCGTCTAAACTAGGGCTCGCTGGCCCGGCCGTCAACCGGGAGGAGCAGTGCAGCGGCTTGGGTTCGCAAGGCATCGCAAAGGTCTGAGCCGTCTGACGACGGCTGCTACACGGATGCGTCGCGTCAGACGGACGTCAGTCCGATCTCGCTTCCTGCTCACCGACGCGGCTGTGTGTGGGCGTAAGGATTGCCAAAACCCCTTCGGGGTATTTTGCCACCGCGATCAGCACCCCAAGGTAGCTCGTCCCTCGCAACCTTGGGCTGTAGGATATTATCCCTTCAGGATAAGCGGATCACTCGTGGCATCCCAAGGTAGCTCGTCCCCCGTAACCTTGGGCTGTAGGATATTATCCCTTCAGGATAAGCGGATCACTCGTGGCATCCCAAGGTAGCTCGTCCCTCGCAACCTTGGGCTGTAGGATATTGTCCTTTCAGGATAAGCGGCGGGGTTTTACCCTCACTCGACAGCCATCCAGACATGAACATGAACTCATGAACTCCAATAGCCTCCTCGCAGCAGTCCGCGTCCTGGTGCTGGTAGGTTACCTTGCGGGCGTGGGCGGCCTGGGGACATCGGGCGCCGACGCGCCGTCGAAGCCCGCGCTGCCCGCGCCGGACCGCGACCGCGTGGGCTTCCCGAAGGGTTACCAGGAGAAGTTCCAAATCGTTCGGACTTTCACCCGGGACAAGGAGCAGAAGCTTGTTACCGTCTATGTCAACCGCAAGGCAGGCTCGATCACGAATCTCTCGCAAGTTCCCTATCCCTATGGGTCCGTGTTGGTGATGGAAACCTCGAGCATCCTCCAAGACGCTGCGGGAAAACCGCAACTCGATGAGCAGGGCCGGCCCCGAAAGGACAAGGTCACCGGGCTCCACGTGATGCGCCGCGAAAAAGGCTTTGGCGCGGCCTACGGCGAAAACCGGGCCGGTGAGTGGGAATACATGGAGTACCGGCCCGATGGCAGCTACCTGACACCGCCGCGGAAATCCGCCACGTGCGCGGAATGCCACCGGAAAGCTGGCCTGAAGCGCGACTTTGTCTATCGAGGCCGGCTGCCGGCCGATTGACACCGCGCGCCCGTACCGGGATCGCGCTGGGCGTCATCGCGGATTTGTCCCCACTGCGGCTTCGCAACGTCTCGCCGCATCCTGCGGCTCACCTTGTCTGCCCCAGGCAGCTACGCCCGAACCGTCCCTTAAGGCTGACCTGCGGCGAGAACCGCCCGGAACCCGATGATGAAGTACCGGCCGTCGGGCGTGTTGTCGAGGCGGCGAGCCGACCGGCAGTACAGCCCGTCGCCGAGCCAACCGCCGCCGCGCAAGACACGGTCCGAGCCTGACGCAGGCCCCATCGGATCGGTGACGCTCCCACCAGGGAGAGAATTACCGTACCAGTCCAAACACCACTCCCATACGTTCCCATACATGTCATTCAAACCCCAGGGATTCGCTTGCTTCTGTCCCACCGGGTGGCTTGTGTTGCCACTGTTGGCTGAATACCAAGCGTAGTTACTGAGTTGTGTATAGCCCGGGTCATCCCCGTAACTGAACCGCGTCGTCGTCCCCGCCCGAGCCGCATATTCCCACTCGGCCTCAGTAGGCAGACGATACGCCCATCCAGTCGGCAACCACCCCGCCGCCCGCCCCTGCGCCGTCAACGTCGCGCAGTAGTTCGTCGCATCAATCCAACTCACCTGCTCGACCGGACGGGTTGGGTCCCCAGTGAACGATGACGGATTGCTCCCCATCACCGCCCGATACTCTGCCTGCGTCACCTCGTACCGCCCCATCCAGAATCCCTTGGTCAGCGTCACCACCGTCTGCGGTCCCTCGTCGCCCAACCGATCCTGCTCGCTGGCCGGACTGCCCATCGTGAATGTGCCTGGCGGAATCCAGATCATGTCCGGCACGTCCACGGGAGCGTTGGGCACGGCCAGGACAGCGCCCTCACTGGTCGCCGAGCCGACGGCGTTGCTCACGACTACATCGTAGTTGCCCGCATCCGCGCCCTGCACGAGCCGAATGGTCAGATTGGTCGTCGTGGCCCCGCTGATCCGGCCGCCATCGGCGAGGTTCACGCCACCCTTGCGCCATTGGTACGCCAGCGGCGGTGTGCCGGTGGCCGCGACGGTGAAGACAACGTTCGTACCAGCGCCTACGGTCTGGCTCTGCGGGTGCGCGGAGACAGAGGGGGGGACTGGAGGGTTCAGATCCGCGGCCAGAACCGCCCGGAACCCGATGTAGCTGCTCCGGTCGTCGGGCGTGAAGTTAGCGCGGTCAGCCGACCGGAAGCCCCCCCCGCCGTTGCGCCAACCGCCGCCGCGCGCGACACGGACCGAGCCTGACGCAGGCCCTATCGGATCGGTGAGGCTCCCACCAGGATAGGTCCCGTACCAGTCCAAACACCACTCAAATACGTTCCCATACATGTCATTCAAACCCCACGGATTCGCTTGCTTCTGTCCCACCGGATGAGTTCCATCACCACTGTTATCATAGTACCAAGCGTAGTTGCGCAGTAGCGAATAGTCCGGGTCATCCCCGTAACTGAACCGCGTCGTCGTCCCCGCCCGAGCCGCATATTCCCACTCGGCCTCAGTAGGCAGACGATACGCCCATCCAGTCGGCAACCGCCCGGCGCTCCGCTCCCGCGCCGTCAACGTCGCGCAGTAGTTCGTCGCATCAATCCAACTCACCATCTCGACCGGACGGTTCAGGTTCCCAGTGACCAATGACGGATTGCCCCCCATTACCGCCAGATACTCTGCCTGCGTCACCTCGTACCGCTCCATCCAGAATCCCTTGGTCAGCGTCACCACCGTCTGCGGTCCCTCGTTGTCAACCCGATCCTGCTCGCTGGCCGGACTGCCCATCGTGAATGTGCCGGGAGGGATGTACGCATACCGGTTCAGGTCCGGTGTGAACGTCGGGATTGCAGGGGCTGCGGCCAGAACCGCCCGGAACCCGATGTAGCTGCTCCGGTCGTCGGGCGTCCAGTTAGCGCGGTCAGCCGACCGGCAGAACCGCCTGCCGAGGTCCCAACTGCCGCCGCGCATGACACGGTCCAAGCCTGACGCAGGCCCCATCGGATCAGTGACGCTCCCACCAGGATAGGTCCCGTACCAGTCCAAACACCACTCAAATACGTTCCCATACATGTCATCCAAACACCACGGATTCGCTTCCCTCAGTCCCACCGGATGAGTTGTGTCGCCACTGTTGCCCTCGTGCCAAGCGAAGTCGCCCAGTTGCGCATAGCCCGGGTCATCCCCGTAACTGAACCGCGTCGTCGTCCCCGCCCGCGCCGCATATTCCCACTCCGCCTCCGTGGGCAGACGATACGCCCACCCGGCCGGCAACCCCCCCCGCTCCCGCGCCGTCAACCCCGCGCAGTAGATCGTCGCCTCATACCAACTCACCTGCTCGACCGGAAGGGTTGGGTCCCCAGTGAACAATGACGGATAGCCCTTCATCACCGCCGCATACTCTGCCTGCGTCACCTCGTGCCGCCCCATCCAGAATCCCTTGGTCAGCGTCACCACCGTCCGCGGTCCCTCGTCGTCGAACCGATCCTGCTCGCTGGCCGGACTGCCCATCGTGAATGTGCCTGGCGGAATCCAGATCATGTCCGGCACGGCCAGGACAGCGCCATCACTGGCCGCCGCGCCGACGGCGTTGCTCACGACTACATCGTAGTTGCCCGCATCCGCGCCCTCCACGAACCGAATGATCAGATGGGTCGTCGTGGCCCCGCTGATCCGGCCGCCATCGGCGAGGTTCACGCCACCCTTGCGCCATTGGTACGCCAGCGGCGGTGTGCCGGTGGCCGCGACGGTGAAGACAACGATCGTACCAGCGCCTACGATCTGGCTCTGCGGGTGCGCGGAGACAGAGGGGGGGACTGGAGGGTTCAGATCCGCGGTCAGAACCGCCCGGAACCCGATGCCGTTGGACCGGTAGTCGGGCGTGCTGCGACTGCGGTCAGCCGACCGGCAGTACTGCCCGACGTTGCCCCAACCGCCGCCGCGCAAGACACGGTCCGAGCCTGACCCAGACCCCGTCGGATCGGTGACGCTCCCACCAGGGTATGTCCCAAACCGGTCCCAACACCACTCCCATACGTTCCCATACATGTCATTCAAACCCCACGGATTCGGTTGCTTCTGTCCCACCGGATGAGTTTGGAACCCACTGTTGTCCCAATACCAAGCGTAGTTGGCCAGTTGCGCATAGCCCGGGTCATCCCCGTAACTGAACCGCGTCGTCGTCCCCGCCCGCGCCGCATACTCCCACTCCGCCTCCGTGGGCAGACGATACGCCCACCCGGCCGGCAACCGCCCGGCGCTCCGCTCCTGCGCCGTCAACGCCGCGCAGTAGTTCGTCGCCTCATACCAGGTCACGTGCTCGACCGGACGGTTCAGGTTCCCAGTGAACGATGACGGATTGCCCTCCATTACCGCCAGATACTCTGCCTGCGTCACCTCATACTTCCCCATCCAGAATCCCTTGGTCAGCGTCACCACCGTCTGCGGTCCCTCGTTGTCAACCCGGTCCTGCTCGCTGGCCGGGCTGCCCATCTTGAATATGCCTGGAGGGATGTACGCATACCGGGTCAGGTCCGGCGTAAACAGCGGAATCGTGGGCGGACTCGCCCCCGCCGCCACGTGGTAAAACCGCCGCAGCGGCGAAGCCTCCCGATCGACAAACACATACGGGCTGGTCGAGACCACCAGGTTCGTCAGCACCGTCCACGCCCACGGCGTCAAGGCGTCCGCGTACATTATCCAGTGGGTCGTCCCCACCGCCCCTCTGATCGTCACCGCGCTCTGCAACCGCACCCCCTCGATCACCGGCGCTTCCGGCGGCGGCGGATCGCTAATCACTACCGAGGGAGTTGAAGTGTACCCGGATCCCGGACTGCTCACCGTGACCTGCGTCACCACCCCATCCGCCACGCTCGCGGAGGCCTCTGCCCCTGAACCTCTACCGTCGCCGATCGTCACAACCGGAGCATCCCCGTACCCCGCGCCACCATCCGTCACCGTGATGGCCACCACAAAGCCGTTCACCACCATCGCCGTCGCCGTCGCAGTTCGCTGCGCCTGCGCGGCCACGCAACAGACCAAGCTAAAGACCAAGGCCATGAACGAGCCATGGTCCCGCCAAACACTGCACCAACCTGTTGTTTTGCTGTTCATCTTTCTTCCTTTGGTCTTGATCCGATTCACTGCCGCCACTCCCGGCCGGACAGGCGCGCCCCGCGCCGACACCCCGGCCCGCGCGCGCTCTCGACGCGCACGATTACATTCTCTTGGGTTGCTTCTCCTCCCGAAAGGTGCCGAAGGCTCCCGCCTTCGCCCCGCTCGACCAGTCGCTGCCCGCTATAATGACCGGATGACCGGATGACCGGATGGCCGGATGACCGGATGACCGGATGGCCCCAATCCATTCTGCGCGATGGAACATGCGATGCATAGCCAGAAACAAGCTGATCTGCCCAGAGTGAGGGCAGGGCGGGGCCTTCCCGTCAAGGAGCAAAATCGAGCACCACGCATTGCCCGCATTGCCCCAGAGCCCCAGCGGCGCGAGATCGCCCTCCACAGCACTTACACCCGGGGCCATGCGCATGTGGTGTTCGTAGCCGTCGCCTGTCCAGCATGTGCCGCGTTCGATGCCGCCCCGCTGGAGCTGGCACAGGATCAAAGAGAGCGCGCTTTTCTACAACGATGCCGCTCCTAACGGAGCTGTTCCTGGAATCGATGTCCCGAGAGCGCGCCGCCGCCGTCTGGCCTGGCTACTGGGCGAAGCGGCAACTGCCCGACTGGCTCGACGTCGCAAACCGCCTCAGAGCCAGCCGCGCGCACAGTACTACAAACCGCAGACCTATCCGCAAATCAAATGCTCGCGAGAGGAGACCCGTGCAGCGCTTGAAAAATCCCATGCAAAAAGCTAGTGGCATTGGGTTCGGAAACCTGCGCTACCAGAAGCCACGACGGCCGCCCTCGTCGTCAGCGCCTGGCCCTCCTCATGGTTCGAGCGCCGCCTCGAGCGGCGTCTGTGGCTGAGGAACCTGCGCTCCCCGATGGAACACCTTTTCCGCGATGTCACTGAAGACCGTATAGACCACCGGAATGATAAAGAGCGTTAGGAACGTGCTGGTGAGCATGCCGCCCACCACGGCCACACCCATGGGCCGGCGGCTCTCCGCGCCCGCGCCGAAACCGATCGCAATCGGCAGGATGCCCGCGACGGTCGAGAACGCGGTCATGAGAATCGGGCGCAACCGCACGCGGCCGGCGGCGAGCATGGCGTCCCGCGCCGCGACGCCTCGGGCGCGTTGTTGGTTGGCAAACTCGACGAGCAAGATCGAGTTCTTCGTCGCGAGGCCGACCAGCAGGACCAGGCCGATCTGGCTGAACAGGTTGATGTTCATGGCGGGGATCGGCCGGTAAAACCCCAGCACGCCACCCAGGTTCAGCAGCCACAACAGCCCGAACGCACCCACCATCGCCAACGGCACCGCCAGCATCACCGTCAACGGATGCACCAGGCTCTCGAATTGTGACGCCAGCACCATGTACACGATCACCAAGGCCAGCGTGAATACCCACCAGACCTCGCGCCCGGCGTCCAGCAGGTCCTTCGATTCCCCGGACCACGCGTAGGAAAAGCCCGGTGGCAAGTCCGTCCGCAGCAAGTCCTCGACCCGGTCCATCGCCGTTCCCATCGGCACCCCCACGGGAGTGGCCGAGATCGTGGCGCTGCGCAGCCGCTGGTAGTGCTCGATGGCGTTGGGGGCAGCGCCCGACTGGTGGCTCACCACGCTGCTCAACTGGATCAACTCGCCCGTGTCGTTCCGCACGTACAGCCGGTCAAGGTCCTGGGGCGTGAGCCGCGAATTCCGCTGCAACTGCACCATCACGTCGTACTCCTTGCCACCGAGTTTGATCCGGCTCAGGTCCAGGCCGCCGAAGAGGATTTGCAGCGTCCGCGAGATGTCCTCGACCGAGACACCGAGGGTCGCGGCGCGATTCCGGTCGATCGTGATGCGCAGCTCAGGCTTGTTCACCTCGAACGAAGACCGAACGTTGATCAGGAATCCGTTGGTCAGGAGATTCCCGACCAACTGCGCCGCGTAACGATTGAGCGCCGGCAAATCGTCGTGCTGCAACACCAATTGGAACGGTGCGCCAAAGCTACGCCCGATCGCCTTGGGTATCTGCGGGATGGCCACCGCGCCTTCGACGTCATTCAGGAATTTCATGCGCAACCCGCCCGGATCGTTGAGGACCTGCTGCACGCTGCGCTTTCGCTCGTCTTTGAGGGCGACAAAGACGATCCCCATGTTGGCCTGGCCTGGACCGTTGAAGCCCGGCGCCACAATCGAACCGTAGGACGCCGTTTCGGGCGTTTCTTTCAGGAACCGCTCGATCTTGCGCAGCATGCGGTCGGTGTATTCGCTCGTGGCGCCCTCGGGCGCGAGCACGAAGGAAAAGAGGCGGCCCTTGTCCTCCTCGGGCAGGAATTCCTTCTCGAGGGCGCGGTAGGAGGCCGCCATGAGCGCCAGCGCGCCGAGGCCCAGCAGCGAGATCAGCACGCGGTGGCGCAACGCCCAGGCCAGCGACCGATCGTAGGCATGATAGAGCGCCTGAAAGCCGCTCTCGAAGGCCTGGAACAGCCGGCCATGCCGCTGGCCAGCCACGGGTTTGAGCACCCGCGCCGCCATCATCGGCGAAAGTGACAGCGCCACGAACGCGGAAATCGCCACCGAACCGGCCATGGCAAAAGCGAACTCGGTGAACAACTGCCCCGTCGTGGTCCGCTGGAAGGCCAGCGGCAGGAATACCGCCACGAGCGAGACCGTAATGGCGATGATGGCGAAGGAGATTTCGTCCATCCCTTTGAAGGCCGCCTGCATGGGCGGGGTGCCCTCCTCGATGTGACGATAGATGTTCTCGAGCACCACGATGGCATCGTCCACCACCACCCCGATGGCGAGCACGAACGCCAGCATCGTCAGGATGTTGACCGAGTAGCCCATGAAATGCAGCACCGAGAACGTCGCCACAATGGACACCGGGATCGCCAGCGCAGGGATGAGCGTCGATCGCACGCTGCGGAGAAAAACGAAGATCACCAACACCACCAGCAGGAAGGCAACACCCAGGGTGGTCCACACTTCGTGGATGGCGCGCTCGACGTACACCGATTCGTCGTAGGGCACGATGATCTCGAGCCCCGCGGGCAGGCCCGGCCCAAGCGCCGCCAACTCGCGCTTGATCCCATGCGCCACCTCGACCGTGTTGGCCTTCGATTGCTTGACGATCCCCAGGAAGACGGCGGGGCGGCCGTTCGAGCGCGCGATGGTGCGCTCGTTGGCGACGCCGGATCGCGCGATGCCGACGTCCTGCAGCCGGATCACCCGCGCGCCGTCGTTGCGGATCACGAGTTGGTTGTACTCCTCGGCGCTCTTCATCTCGCCGCGGGTTTCAATGGTCATCTCACGGTCGAAACTCTCGACGCGACCGCTGGGCAACTGCACGTTCTGCCGCCGCAGCGCCCGCTGGACATCCAGGACCGTCACCCGGCGCGCGGCCATGCGCTCGGAGTCGAGCCACAGGCGCATGGCGAATCGCTGCTCGCCGCCGATCATGATCGAAGAAACCCCGGGCACCGTTTGCAGCCGGTTCTTGATCTGGTTCTCCGCGATGGTCGTCAACTCGAGCGGTGTGTAACGGTCGCTGTTGAGCGAAATCCAGATGGACGCATTCGCGTCGGCCTCCTGCTTGGCCACAATGGGCTCGCGGATGTTCAGGGGCAGGCGGCCGCGCACGCGGGCCACGCGGTCGCGCACGTCCTGCGCCGCCAGGTCGATCGGACGCGCCAGCTCGAATTCGATGGTGATGTTGCTGACTTCCTCGCGGCTTTGGCTGCTGAGGGTCTTGATCCCTTCGATGCTGTTGATGGCTTCCTCGAGCCGCTCCGTCACCTCGGTCTCGATCACCTGCGCGTTGGCCCCGGGATACACCGTCGTCACGCTGACGATCGGCGGGTCGATGTCCGGAAGTTCCCGCACCGGCAGACGGGTCAGGCTGATCAGGCCAAAGAGAATCAGCGCCAGGCTCATCATGGCGGTGAGCACCGGGCGGCGGATGCTGATGCGCGGCAGGATCATACCGGGGGAGGCTCGCTCGAGGGTGGCTCGTGAGTGTTCGAGCCGTTCACTTCGCGGCGGGTCCGCCGCCGCCCGCCACCGGAGCCGGCTCGACGCCAGAAACCACTTTCAGCGGGGCGCCTGGGACCACTTTCTGCACCCCCTCGACCACCACCCGCTCGCCGCCGTTGAGGCCGGACACGATCTCGACCAGGCCCGGCAGACGCAGGCCCAGTTTCACGGGCCGCAGTTGGGCCCTGGACTGCTCATCCACCAAAAACACGCGCGCGTTATCGCCGTCGAACATGAGAGCCACCTCAGGGACCACAATCGCGTTGTCGCGCAGCGTGAGGCTCAACTCGAGGGTCGCGAACATGCCCGGCTTCAGCGCGTGGCCGGGGTTCGGCGCGAGGGCTTTGACCAACGCGGTCCGAAACGAGGGATCGAGTTGCGCCGCCACGAAATAGACTTTCGCGCTGAACTTCCGATTCGCATACGCCACCACGCTCAACTCCAGCGTCTGCCCATCGCGGACCTGGCTCGCAAACCGCTCCGGCACGCTCACCTCGACTTTCATCGGGTCGAGGTCCACTAACGTGGTGAGCACCGTGCTCTTGGTGATCACCTGGCCGGGGCTGACCTGCCGCGCCCCGAGGACGCCGCCGAACGGCGCCGTGATGCGTGTGTCACGCAACTGCCGCTTCATCAGCTCGAGCGTGGCGCGGCTCATCTCGAACGTGGCCGCCATCTGGTCGAACTCCTGCGAGGAAACCAGCTTGTCCTTGAACAACTGCTGGCTCCGGTCGAAGTTCGCCTGGCTCAGCTTGAAGCGCGCTTCCGCCTCGGCCGCCATCGCGGCCAGCTTTGTCTCGTCCAACTGCACGAGCAGTTCCCCTTTCTCGACCCGCTGGCCCTCGGTGAACAGGATGGCCTGAATGATTCCGTCGGTTTCCGACTTGATTTCCACGTACTCGTTGGCCAGGAGATTCCCCACCAACGGCACCGTCTCCGCCACCGCCCGCGCGGTGGCCTGCATGGTGACCACCTGCATCACCATGCCTCCTCTCCCGCGCGCGCCACCCTGTTGCGGGCGGCACCCCGCCAGCACCAACGCCAGCGCCAGCCCCGCCAGCGTCCAAACGATCGTCACACGCCGGCCGCGCCTCGCCGGCCCGCGGGGCCCGCGCGTGCCGTCTTCCTGTTCCGTCAATTGAGCCGCAAGTCTCACAACATCTTCCTTCCGTGGTTGCCCCGCCGTGCCCCGTTCACCGCCGCCAGAGACCGTGCCTGGGCTCGAGCCCCCGCCCCGGCCAGAAACAGCTCGACAATCCGATTGGCCGTTTGCCGGTTCAAGGGGCTCCCCGGCAGCAGGAGGTCCGCGATCACGTAAAAGTTCATCTGGCCATACAGGCCGAAGGCGAGCTCCTTGCTGTCGAAGCGCTTGTCGAGCACCCCCTGCGCCAGCCCGGTCTTGATTAGACCGTGTACGAACTCGAAATTCCGCCGGCACTTGGTCAAGTAATCGATCTCCCGGGGCAACTCATCGGTGGCGGCAAACGCGGTGGCGAAGGCGATGCGCACGAGTTCCCGGCGCCCCTGGAGGAACTCGAACGAGGCCGCCAGGAGCTCCGTCAGCTTCTCGGTAAAACCCGGCGCCCGGCGGACTGCCTCGCGCATGACCGCGTAGCGCTGGTCATGCGCCAGGTCCACCAGCGACTGGTACAGCCGCGCCTTGCTCGGAAAGTAGTAATAGAGCGTGGGCTGCGTCACACGCGCATCGGCGACCAGGTCACGCACGGACGTGCCCGCATAGCCGCGGTCGGCGAAGCGCTTGAGCGCAACGTCCAAGATGCGTTGGCGAGTCTGGGTATCAGTACGAGCCATTACCTACCGAACGCTAGGTTCACTTCCGCTAACCGTCAATGCCTTTCCGGCTTTGGGCTTCCATCCCGGCCCGAAGCCGGGCATTCTGCCGCCATGATGTTGACGCCGCTCCTCGCCGCCCTGGGGCTGGCCTTGTTTGCGGGCGCCAGCTTTTTTTTCGCTTTGGCGGAAACGGCGTTGTTCACGCTGGGCAAGTGGCAAGTCCGCCAGTTGACGGACCGCCAGCCGGACCGGGGGGCGCTCATTGCCGGTCTGCTGGGGGCGCCGCAGGACCTGCTGGCCACGATCGTGCTGGGCAACACGGTGGCCAACGCGGCCCTGGTGACCATCGGCCTGTGGCTGGGCTTCGAGGAAGGCTGGTCGGTTCCCCGCACCTTGCCGTGGGTGTTGTTGCTCATCCTGGTGGGGGGCGAGGTGGTGCCCAAGACCCTGGGCGTGCGCGCGCCCGAGTTTTGGGCGGTGTGGGTAGCCCGGCCCATGCTCTGGCTCACGCGCGCCACGCGCCCGCTGCGCGAGATCGCCCAGCGATTGAACGCCCGCATCCTCGAGCGCGCCGTTCCCGCTTCCGTCAAGCCCCTCGCCGCGGCCGCCGACGAGGAGTACGCGGAGTTGCTCGAACTCGCCTTTCAACAGGGCGCGCTGGCCCAGTCCGAGAAGGAAACCATCCTCCAGATCATCAGCCTGGATCGCCGCACGGCCAAGGACGTGATGCGCCCCCGTGCGCAGATGCGCTGTCTGCCCGATGATCTATCCGTGGACGAGATGGTGGCCGCGGCCCGCAAGCTCAAGCATCGGCGGTTGCCGCTTTACGATGGCACACCCGATACGATCGTGGGCGTGCTCAACACGCGCGCGCTGTTGCTGGAGCCGCGGGTGGACCTGGCCGACGCCATCGAGTTTCCGTCGTTCGTTCCTGAGACCATCAACCTGCTCCAACTGCTCAAGAGCCTTCAGCGGCAGCGCCGCGGCCTGGCCGTCGTGCTCGATGAATACGGCAGCACCGCCGGGTTGGTCACCACCGAGGACATCCTCGGCGCCCTGATCGGCCGCATCCGCGGCGAAGACGAGGCCGAGGGATTCGTCATGGAAAAGTTGGGCGAAGGCCAGTGGCGAGTTAGCGGCGCCATGCGGCTGGAGGACTTCCGGCGCGAGTACGCCCCGCTGGGCGAGTCGCACGAAGTGGACACTATGGGCGGACTGCTGGTCGCCCAGGCCGGGATCGTCCCCGCGCAAGGCCAGTCCGTCATTTTCCGCGGCCTCCGACTCACCGCCAAGGTCGCCGACGAGCGGCGCGTGCGCGAACTGCTCGTCGAGGTCCTGCGCCCCTGACCATGTGGATCACCGCCGCCATTCTGCTGAGCCTCACGCTCTCTTTCCTGTTCTCGGGCATGGAAGCGGGGGTGCTGGCGCTGAACCGGCTGCGCATCCGCCAGCGGGTGCGCGCCGGCGACTCCTCCGCGCGGGTGCTCTATGGTTACCTCGAGCATCCCGAGGATTTTCTCTGGACCATCCTCGTGGGCAACACCCTGGCCAATTTCGCCGCGGTAAGCCTCGTGATCCATCTCTTGCACGCCCAGCTAGGCGAGCGGCAATGGCTGCTCTGGCCCAGCCTGGTGCTGGTGGTCTTTCCGCTCTACGCGCTCGGCGACCTCCTCCCCAAAATGCTGTTCCGCCAGTTCCCCAACCGCCTCTGTCTGCGCCTGGCGCGGCCGTTCCGGTTCGTCCACCTGGCGCTCTCACCGCTGGTGGCTCTCATGGCCTGGCTGGCCCGGCTGCTGCTGGCGCTCACCGGCGGAAGGACTTTCACCGGGCGGCTCTTCGGCAACCGCGAGGAACTGCGCATGCTCATGCAGGAGTCCGGGCAAGCCCTCAGTTCCGAAGAACGCACCATGATCAATCGCGTCCTGGACCTGCAGAGCATGACCGTGGGGGACTTGACCGTGCCGCTGTCGCACGTCGTGACGGTGACCCTCCTGACGCCGCTGAGCCGCGTGCTTGAACTCTGCCGCGAAGGCGGATTGAGCCGCCTCCCGGTCCGGGCCAGCGACGGTGGGCGCATCACGGGGTTCGTCGGCCTGCGCGCCACCCTCTACCGGGAGGACCTTGACCCAGCCCGCCCGACGGGGGATTACCTGCAGCCCGCGTTGTATCTGGATGCGGGTGTCCGCCTGGAAGTGGCGCTGCAACGACTCCAGCGCACCGGCCAGCGCATCGCGATCGTCCTGGGGCGCGATGGCCAGGAGATCGGCATCGTCACCCTCGAGGACATCCTGCGGTTCGTCTTCGGCGAGGTGAACCTCTGACATGAACTCCGAACTGCTGCTCGCGGTGGGTTTGAAGCTCCTGGCGGTGCTGGTCCTGGTCTTCCTCAACGGCTTCTTCGTCGCCGCCGAGTTCGCCCTGGTCAAAATCCGCGAGACCCAGCTCGACACGCTCATCGCCAAGGGCCAGCGCCGCGCCCGCATCGCGCGGCGCGTGATCGCCAATCTGGACGCCTCGCTCAGTGCCTGCCAGTTCGGCATCACCCTCGCCAGCCTCGGCCTCGGTTGGGTGGGCGAGCCGATCTTCACCGCACTGCTCCAGCCGGTCTGGCCGTGGCTGCATCTTGCGGGGCCGGAACACGCCGCCCTGCGACATGGCATCGCGGTCGTCGTCGGCTTTTCGGCCATCACGTTCTTGCACATCACGGCCGGTGAGCAAGCCCCCAAGTGGCTGGCCATCCAACGGCCTCTGCCGGTCACCCTGCTGGTCGCCCGCCCGCTCGAGTGGTTTCATTGGCTCTCCTACCCGTTCATCTGGCTCTTGAATCGGACCTCGCTCTGGTTGTTGCTGCCTCTGGGCCTCCAGCCCGGGGGCGAGGCCGAGGCCGCCCATTCCGACGATGAACTCCGCCTCCTGCTCGCCGCAGCCGAGAAAGGCACGGGCTCGGCTGCCCTCGGGCGGGACATCGTGCTCAACGCGTTTGATCTCCGCCAACGGATCGCGCGCGAGGTCATGCGCCCGCGCCGCGAGATCATCGGCCTCAACACCGCCGCCACGATCCCCGAGTGCCTCGAAGCCGCCGACCGCACCCGCTACTCGCGCTTCCCACTGTGCCAGGACGGAGATCTCGACAAGACCCTCGGGGTCGTTCACATCAAGGACCTCTACGCCGTCCGCCATCAGGCCCGCACCGCCGCGGACCTTGCCACCGTGGCGCGCAAGCTTCTCTACGTGCCCGAGACCGCCCGCCTCGAGCGGCTCCTGCGACTCTTGCTCGAGCGCAGGCTCCACCTCGCCATCGTCGTGGACGAATACGGCGGCACGGTCGGCATGGTTACCCTCGAGAACATCCTCGAGGAGCTCGTGGGCCAGATCCAGGACGAGTTCGATCAGGAGAAACCGCTCGTGGTCAAGACTTCCGATCAACGCTGGGATTTGCAGGGCAGCCTCCCCATCCACGAACTGGCCGACCTCATCGGCGTGCCGCTCCGCGAAGAAGGCATCACCACCGTCAACGGCCTCGTCACCCAACGGTTGGGCGGCTTCGCGCGCGTCGGCGACACCTTGACGCTCGGGTCCTGCCTGCTGCGCGTCGAGGAAGTCGATGAGCACCGCATCCTCCGCTTGAGCCTCGTGAAACGCGCCAGCGACCCGTGAGGGCGCCCAAGCGCGTTCGTCTCCCCGGCCCGAACGCCGCGATCCGTTACTTGTTCTCGGGTTTCCCTGGGCCTGCCTCTGTCGCCGCTCCAGGGCCCGGCCCGGGTTCTGGTCCGCCTTCGGGGCCGCCGGGAGGCGCTCCCGGCCGCGGCAGCGGCGCAGGCTGCCGTTCGCCGCGCCAAGCCAGGACCCCGACGACCGCGCAGACGATGACGCTCAACGCCACCGGAGGCCACAAACCCCGCATCGCACACCCGCTCGCGAAGACCGCCTGCAGCGAGAGCCACACCACGAGCGGATGGAAATCCGGCGGGTGTGGCACCGGCCGCTTCATCAGCAGCCAAGGGGTCGAAAAAGCCGTGAACGCCGCCGTGAGACCGAGCCAGGCGGCGAAGTTCAGCCACGGTGCCCCATACCAGTCCACCGGCTGCACGCCGGCCTTCCAGGTCCACCAGCGCTTCACCTCGACCGCGAACGGCTCGAGAGAGAAATCCAGGAGCATCGCCAACAGCGCCGACACGCCCAACACCCACGTCCCATACTGCCGGTTGCGCCGGAACGGCCGCAGGACGTTCTTGGCCACCCCGCGGCAGCTCAGCAGCACCACGATCCACAGAAACGGCACCGGCCAAACCAACAGCCCGAGAAGTTTGGGTCCAAACGCATCGGTGAACTCGAACGTCCCGAACGGCAGCCCGGTCTTCGCCCCCACCAGGCCGCCCATAGCGCCCAGGCCCGCAATCACCAACCCCACCGAAACCACGTTCTGCGCCGGCAACCGCCGCGCCAGTCCCACCAGGCACGTGCCCGCCGCCAGCACGAACACCACGCCCTCGACCCAGCGCCAGCCCGCGGGCAGTTCGAAACGCAGCACCAACGCCACCCACAGCAGCGCTGCCCCCACAAGAAAGGCAATAAAAAACGGACGGTGCAACACCTCCGCCCGCGGCGAAGGCTGCGGCCCGGGCATGCGCACGATGTAACGCATGGACTCCGCCGGAATTCGCTGTGTCGGGCTGTCGGGCACGGCGGCATCCTACCCGCTGGCCGCCTCAACGGAAGCAAAATCTAAGTAAACTTTCATTTCCGGCTTTCGTTCTTGACGCCTCATCCAATAGCCCCCGCTAATGGTGGGATGCTGATGACGCCAATCCGCCGCGCGCCCCGGAGCTGTTCCCGGGCGGCCTCCCTGACATTAGTCACATTATCTATTGTTGTCAACACAATGGCATTCGCTTATGCCGGTGCGCTCGAGGACTACGTCCGCCGCGGCGACCCGAGCTTCAATTGGAAACGCACCGAGCAGAAACAAATCACGAATGCCACGCTGGTTCATCTGGAATTGGTCTCGCAAACGTGGCGCGGCCAGTTCTGGAGCCATCACCTGATGGTGATCCGGCCGGCCCAGGTGCGCCATCCCAGCCTGGCGATGCTCTACGTGACGGGCGGCTCCTACAACGCCCCGGACGAGAAGGACCTCGAGTTCTTCCGCCTCATCGCCAACCGCGCCGGCGCGGTCGTGGCGATCCTCAACAAGGTCCCCAACCAACCTCTTTACGACGGGCGCAGAGAGGATGCGCTGATCGCCTACACCTTCGATCAGTACATGAAGACGGGCGACCCCACCTGGCCGCTGCTCTTTCCCATGGTCAAGAGCGCGGTGCGCGCCATGGACGCCCTGCAAGCGTTCGCCCGCGGCGAATTCAAGGCGCCTCTCGAGCGGTTCGTGGTCTCCGGCGCGTCGAAGCGAGGTTGGACGACCTGGCTCACCGGCGCCGTCGATGCGCGTGTGATGGCGATCGCGCCGATGGTCATTGACATGCTCAACATGCAGACGCAGTTGCGGTGGACCGAGAAGGTCTATGGCCGGCAGAGCGAGGAGATCAGCGATTACACCGACATCAACCTGCACCTCCGCCAGGACGAGCCGGCGATGGTCAAACTCCGGAGCTGGGTCGATCCGTACGCCTATCGCACCCGTTACACGATGCCCAAGCTGATCCTGCTCGGCACCAACGATCCGTATTGGACCGTCGATTCGCTGCGCCACTACTGGGCGGACCTCCCGGCGCCGAAGGTCGTGTTTCAAACCCCCAACGCCGGCCATGACCTCGCCGGGGGCAAGGACGCCGTCGAGACGCTGGCCGCCTGGTTCCAAATGATCGCCGACGGCCAGCCGCTGCCCCAGACCGAATGGCGCTTCCAACAAAACGGCGCCGGCGTCCTTGCCACCTTGAAGACCAGTGTGCCGGTCAAAAGGATGACCGCCTGGACGGCCGACTCGAAAGATCGCGATTTCCGCGATGACAAGTGGGTCAGCCATAACCTCGAGGTCCGGCCAGGGGGCGTCGAGGCAAGCTTCACCCTCGAGCCCCCCACCCAGGGGTATCGCGCCTGCCTCCTCGAGGCGACCCTCCTCTCCCCGACCGGCCACGAGTACCGCCTCTCGACCGAGGCCCGCGTAGTCCCCGACACGACCCCGTGATCGTCAGCGGAGTGCGTTGACGCGCCGTTCGCAGTCCCCTACCCTGCTGCCATGATGACGCGTCGAACATTCGTCCGCGCCACCTCGGGATTGCTGGGGCTGATTGCCCCTTCACGGGGACTCTGGGCCGCCGACGTTCCCGCGGCGAGCACCCCGCCAGGCCCTCCAGCGCCTCCGCGCATCGGGAAGAGCACGCGCGTTGCGGACATTGCGGCGCTCGAACCGGCGCAGGTCTTGACGGCTTCAGCCAAGACCTGCAAGATGCTTCAGTTCACCGATTTTCATTTCTTTCGGGTCACGGCGGCGGAGGACGAGCAGACCGTAGCGGATTGCCGGAGGAACATCGACCGCCATCAGCCGGACTTCGTGATCGCCAGCGGCGATCTTTGGCACGACAACCCGCAAGGCAAAGGCCAGGGCTACCTCGAATTCGCGCTCAAGCATTTCACCAGTTGGGGAGTCCCGTGGGCGATCTGCTGGGGCAATCATGACCTGCTGGACGATTACCAGAAGGGCCATGACATGCTCGAGTCCGCGGACCGCTCGCTGTATCGCGGCGGGGCCAACCATGGCGATTACCGGCTCGAGGTGCGAGCCCCCGGCGCACCCCCCAGCTCGGCGCCGGTCCTGGACGTCTTCTTTCTCAACACCAACGACGAAGGGCTCGGGCCCTGGCAGATCGACGCCTTGCAGCGGATGACGACGCACGTTGCCAGCCGCCGCCCCAAGCCGGCCCCCGCCCTGCTCTTCTTCCACGTGCCACTTCTCGATTACGAGACGCGCATCAAAGCCGACACCTTCACGGGCATCAAACTCGAGGGCGTCTCCCGCTACAAGGAGAACGGCGCGGCCTTTCCCGTCATCACGGCGCCGAAGACGATCCGGGCCTGCTTCTGCGGCCACAACCACGTCAACGACTACGTCATCAAGGCCCCGGGCGTCGATCTTCATTACGGTCGCTCGACCGGTTACGCCGGCTACGGCGGCGAGAAGCTCCGCAAAGGGGCCAAACTCATCGAGGTGGACCTGGCCACCGGCGCGTACCAGCAAACAACCGTGTTCGCCGATGGCTCGAAACCGGTCGGCTGGCGGAAGGCTCGGGCCGGCGCGGCAGTCGTCTGACCGTCGCTCATGGCGTCGCTGCTCCCAGGGTCGAGGCCGTGCCGGCGGGCCTGCTCGTTCCCGATGCTGCTCTGCTTGCTGCTCGCGGCGTTGCTCGACTTCGAGCCGGCCTCATGCGCCGAAGCCACCGATCGCCTCGTGTGGCGGCAAAAGGAGAATTCCGTCGATGCGCAGATCGAGGGTTGGCCATTGACCAGGCTGCTCGAACGCGTCGCCGCCAAGACCCGCTGGCAGGTGCTGCTCGAACCGGACACTCAGTACACGGTTTCAGCCAAGTTCACCGGCCTGAAGACCAGCGATGCCCTGCGGCGGCTCCTCGGCGGCCTCAACTTCATGCTCGTGCCCGCGGCCAGCGGACCCACGCGGCTTTACATCTACCGAACCTCGATGGGCGCGGCCACCGAGCTCGTGGCGGCGCCGGCGGAACGGACCGGTCCGGAAGGCGAATCCAGCGCCATCCCGAACGAACTGATCGTCACCCTCAAGGCCGATGCCAGGGAATCGATCGACGACCTCGCCAAGCGGCTGGGTGCGAAAGTCGTCGGTCGTGCCGACGAACTTCACGCCTATCGCCTGCGTTTTCAGGACGAAGCCGCCACTCGGGCCGCTCGCGAGGCCCTCGGGACTGAGCCCGACGTGAGCGCCGTGGACGCCAACTACGAGGTCGCACGCCCGGACCGGCCGGAAGCCCTCGGGGGCGGGCCATTGCCGCCGTTCACGCTTCGTCCTAAGGCCACGGTGGATGCCAACCGCGTGGTCGTGGGCCTCATCGACACCGCGCTCCAGACTCAGGGCACCGTTCTCAAGGATTTCCTGCTCCCGGCCGTGAGTGTTGCCGGCGCGGCTGAAGTCCCGCCCAACCAGCCCACCCACGGCACCAGCATGGCAGAGACCCTGCTCTACCGGCTTTCGCTCGCGCCCGATTCGGCCAGCGGCACTCCGGTGCGCATCCTGCCGGTGGACGTGTACGGCGCCGGCGAGAGCACCACGACTTTCGAGATCGCGCGCGGGATTTATGCCGCCATCAACGGCGGCGCTTCGATCATCAACCTCAGCCTGGGCGGCGAGGCGGACAGCCGTTTCGTGCACGAGGTCATCAAGTCCGGCCATGACCAGGGAGTCATGTTCCTCGCCGCCTCGGGCAACGAGCCGGTCACCACCGCCACTTACCCGGCCGCGTATCCCGAGGTTACCGCTGTCACCGCCACCAGCCGCAACGGCGGCCTGGCCTCCTACGCCAACCGCGGAGACTTCGTCTCAGCCGCCGCCCCGGGAACCAGCGTCATCCCGTTCAACGACCGGCCGTACGTGGTGGTGG
>Ga0233425_10005470_pt1 | contig 20027 bp, 18 predicted proteins | sample Watercolumn_Towu_2_FD_181712 | JGI IMG/M metagenome (GOLD analysis project Ga0233425, IMG submission 181712) | Freshwater microbial communities from Lake Towuti, South Sulawesi, Indonesia - Watercolumn_Towuti2014_140_MG | ecosystem: Environmental > Aquatic > Freshwater > Lake | place... | reverse complement strand
CCGGGTCATCTTACAGGATCACTCATATGAATTTAAATGATAACACTATCGAAGGTATCGAATATCCTGATCTTTATGCCTACAGCGTTCAGCATCATCCTGAAGCGGGACCGGGACCTTTTGATGCAAGATATATATTTAAAACTTTTTCCGCATATATTTCGGAATTTAAAAAAGCCGGTTTAACTTAAACATCAGGAAGGGGCAGTATTGCCAAGAAGAAAAGACATCAGCAAAATAATGCTTATAGGGTCAGGACCCATAGTTATAGGGCAGGCCTGCGAATTTGATTACTCAGGTACTCAGGCATGCAAAGTTTTAAAAGAAGAAGGTTTTAAAGTTGTGCTTGTCAACTCGAATCCTGCAACCATTATGACCGATCCGGAGTTTGCTGATGAAACTTACATCGAACCTCTCACCTGGGAATTTGTTGAAAAGATAATTAAAAAAGAAAGACCTGATGCAATCCTGCCTACACTCGGCGGACAGACAGGGTTAAACATCGCAGTTTCTCTTGCAAGAGAAAAAGTGCTTGAAAAATATGGTGTTGAACTTATCGGTGCAGATGTCGATGTGATCAACAAGGCAGAGGACCGTGAAGAATTCAAGAAGGCCATGGAAAATATTGGCCTTGAGGTACCCCCCAGCGGATATGTAAACAGCCTTGAAGACGCACTGGAGCTTTCAGGAGTTTTAAAATTTCCTCTCGTTGTAAGACCAAGTTTTACTCTTGGGGGAATAGGCGGCGGAGTTGCTTTTAATAAAGAGGAGTTTACCGAAATCGTAACAAGAGGGCTGGATTTTTCGCCAATTTCACAGATTCTTGTAGAGAAATCTGTTGCGGGCTGGAAAGAGTATGAACTTGAAGTAATGCGTGATAAAAATGACAATGTTGTAATCGTCTGTTCAATTGAAAACTTCGACCCCATGGGTGTACATACTGGCGACAGCATAACCGTGGCTCCGGCCCAGACACTTACTGATTCAGAATACCAGAACATGAGACAGGCCGCACTTGAAATAATAAGGGAGATAGGCGTTGAAACAGGCGGTTCGAATATTCAATTTGCTGTTAATCCTGAAAACGGAAAAATGGTTGTTATTGAAATGAATCCGAGGGTTTCAAGAAGCAGCGCACTGGCTTCCAAGGCTACCGGTTTTCCGATTGCCAAAATTGCCACAAAGCTTGCTGTCGGCTATACGCTGGACGAAATTCCTAATGATATCACAAAGAAAACTCCTGCATGCTTTGAACCTGCAATTGATTATGTGGTTGTAAAATTCCCAAGATGGGATTTTGAAAAATTTCCCGGAACTGATCCCACTCTGACAACCAGGATGAAATCAGTAGGGGAGGCGATGGCGATTGGAAGAACATTTAAGGAAGCTCTTCAGAAAGCCATACGTTCACTTGAAATAGACAGATACGGGCTGGGGTCCGATGGTTTTGATAAAATTGACAGGGAAAGATTGTATCTGAATCTCACCATACCCAACCAGGACAGGGTCTTTTATATCAAATATGCGTTTGAAATCGGCATGGATCTTGATGAGATATATAATCATACGAAAATAGATCCATGGTTTTTAAATAACATCTGCCAGATTGTTGAATTTGAAAAGAAATTTAAGGGCTGCAGCTTTGATAAAATTGACAGCAGCATGCTTATGGCTGCAAAAAGATACGGTTATTCTGACAGGCAGATCGCTTTTTTATGCAATTGCAGTGAGGCAGATGTATTCAATCTCCGCAAAAATTATTCCATTAAGGCCTGCTTTAAACCCGTAGACACATGTGCCGCAGAATTTGAAGCTTACACACCTTATTACTACTCCACTTATGAAACCGAAGACGAGTCAAGAAGGTCACAGAATAATAAGATTGTTATACTTGGGAGCGGGCCAAACAGAATCGGGCAGGGCATTGAGTTCGACTATTGCTGTGTTCATGCATCGTTTGCGCTCCACGAAGATGGCTATGAGACAATAATGGTTAACTGCAATCCTGAAACAGTGTCAACAGATTACGATACATCTGACAGGCTGTATTTCGAGCCGCTGACCTTCGAAGACGTTTTAAATGTCATAGAAACTGAAAAACCCCTTGGGGTGATTGTCCAGTTCGGGGGACAAACCCCGCTAAAACTTGCGATGCGGCTCAGCCAGGAAGGTGTCAATATTCTTGGAACCTCACCTGACAGCATTGATCTTGCCGAAGACAGAAAAAGATTCGGTAATCTGCTGGCCGGGCTCGGTATCCCGCAACCGCCAAACGGAACGGCAACAAATGCTTCTGAAGCTGCTGAAACTGCGAAGAAAATAGGGTATCCGGTTCTCGTAAGGCCGTCTTATGTTCTTGGCGGAAGAGCCATGAATATAGTTTATACCGAAGAATCTCTCATCAATTATATCAACAATGCTGCATTAGTCTCACCCGACAAACCGATTCTCGTAGACAGGTTCCTGGAAAACGCAATAGAAGTCGATGTCGATGCACTTTTTGACGGACAGGAGATTTTTATAGGGGGTATAATGGAGCATATTGAAGAAGCAGGAATACATTCCGGTGACAGTGCATGCGTCATTCCTCCTTTTACTCTATCCTCCGCAATCATAGAAACTATTAAAGATTATACATGCAAAATAGCAGATGCCTTAAAAGTTGTCGGTCTTCTTAACATACAATTCGCTATCAAAAATTCCACCGCATATGTTCTTGAGGCAAATCCGAGAGCATCAAGGACAGTTCCTTTTGTGAGTAAATCCATAAAAGTTCCTCTGGCTAAAATTGCCGCAAGGGTAATGACAGGCCGCAAGCTGAAAGACATTGAATTCAAAAGAGTTGACAGCCTTTCTCTGAACTATTTCAGTATAAAAGAAGCCGTTCTTCCGTTTAACAGATTTCCCGGATTTGATACAATCCTGGGCCCGGAGATGAAATCAACAGGCGAGGTGATGGGAATTGACAAAAACTTCGGAATAGCTTTTGCCAAGTCACAGATTGCTGCAAACCAGAATCTGCCGACAAGCGGAATTGTTTTTATAAGCGTAAATAATAAGGACAAAAACAACATAGTTCCCATAGCCAGACAGCTTCACAAACTGGGCTTTAAAATTATTGCAACAAAGGGCACATCCGATGTGCTCGAAAGCAGCGGGATAAGATGCGATTCCGTTTTAAAAATCAGCGAGGGCCGACCGAATGTCCTTGATATGATAAAAAACAATGAAATAAATCTGATCATAAATACTCCTGAAGGAAGCAATGCAAGGCGTGACGGCTACTTTCTAAGAACTGCTGCGGTTATGCAGAACATACCCTCCATTACAACACTGTCTGCAGCATCAGCTTTTGTCCAGGGAATAAAAGAATTAAAGTTAAATTCAGACATCGAAGTCAGAAGCATCCAGAATTATTAATTTATCCTATATATAAAATTTATGGAAGTTATACAGGGAGAAGTAGTATCAATTAAAAAATACGGGGACAGACTTTACAGGATTGAGATTTTTTCACCTTATATCTGCAAAAATGCAATACCTGCGCAGTTTGTTAATATCAAATGTTCAGACAGTTTAAATACTGATCCTCTGCTCAGGAGACCATTCAGTATTTATGAAACTGATAAAAATTTCAATGTTTTTTCTGTGCTTTTTGCTGTAAAGGGCAAAGGTACATTATTTCTATGCAACCGTAAAAAAGGAGATATTATTGATTTTACAGGACCATTGGGCAATGGTTTTATTCCTGAAAAATCCAAAAACAACTTTCTCCTTGTAGGGGGAGGGATTGGCGTTGCGCCTCTATACATGATAGCCAGAAATTTAATTGATAAAGAAAAATCCGTATTATTCATGGCCGGTTTTAAAGACGGGACCTTCTATTACTGGCAAAGAGACATTGAAAAGATTCTCAGAGGCAGTCTTTTGTTTACTGAAGACGGTTCATTTGGCCAAAGGGGCACACCTGCCGAGCATATAAGAAAAAATACCGGTATATTGAAGGGCAGGCAGGTAATAGTCTGTGGTCCGGTACAGATGCTTATTGAATTTCAGAACATATTCAAAAACAAAAATACGGATGCTTATGCTCTTCTGGAAGAAAAAATGGCATGCGGGATTGGTGCATGTTTCGGATGCGCAGTAAAAGTCAGATCAAAAAACGGAAGCTACCAGTACATGAAGGTGTGCAGCGATGGTCCCGTTTTCAGGTTGGGGGAGGTTAGTTTTGAATAGTTTTTTAAGCATTCCAGATCTGACTGTGAATCTGGGCAGAATACTTTTAAAAAATCCTGTAACCGCCTGTTCCGGTACTTTTGCCAGCGGAACCGAATATGCAAATTTTTTTGACATATCTATACTTGGTGCGGTAACAACAAAAAGCTTTTCCATAAATAAAATTCAGGGCAATCCGCCCCCGAGAATTTGCGAAACGCCTTCAGGTATGCTCAATTCAATAGGATTGCAGAATGAAGGCATAAAATATTTTTTTGATTTTCAGTTTGAAAAAATAAAAAAATCCGGTGTCAGTATTATTTTAAGTATATTCGGCCACAGTGCGGAAGAATTTCGGGAACTTGCTGCCAGAATTCAACCATTTGAAAACAGTCTTACTGCAGTGGAACTGAATTTTTCCTGCCCCAACATCAGCAAAAACGGGGCATGCTTCTCAGCGTTCCCCGACCAGGTCGGGCAGATTGTATCTGAAGTCAGAAAAATTTTAAATACCGGCATAATAGCAAAATTGAGCCCTAATTTTGATACAATCATCGGTTGCTCTTATTCGGCGGCAGAAGCAGGAGCAGATGCAATTTCAATAATCAATACACTTTCTGCTGCAGCTTTTGATATTGAAACTTTTAAACCAAAGCTCGGCAACATAACGGGTGGACTTTCCGGACCTGCCATAAAACCTGTGGCCGTGATGAAAGTTTACCAGCTCGCAAAGGAAAATATACTTCCTGTAATTGGAATGGGCGGGATATATTCCTGGGAAGATGCCATTGAGTTTATAATTGCCGGTGCAAGCGCTGTTGGCGTCGGAACGGCAAATTTTGCCGATCCTAAAATCTGCCCTAAAATTCTTGATGGAATTGTTGAATACCTTAAAAGAAAAAATTTCCACAGTATAAAAAGTATTACGGGTGCTGCAATAAATGTCCTGCAAAAAAATAAAAACGGAGTTTTAGAATGACAAAAAAATTATCCGGTAATTTAAGAATAAAGGACAGGCTTATTGTAGCTGTCGATCTGAGCAGAAAAGAAGAAATTATAAAATTATGCTGCAAAATAAATAACAGAGTTTCGACACTGAAACTGGGGCTGGAAGTCATTTATAGTAATGGCCTTGATGCTATAAAATCAGTAAAATCTTTTGGATATGATGTAATGCTTGACGTAAAATTGCTTGATATTCCAAATACAGTAAGCAAAGCTGTCCGCGCCATAACCGGGTTGGGTGTTTCCAAAATAACCGTTCACTCTACCGGAGGAAAGAAAATGATTGGAGCTGCCAAACAGGACGCTGTCAATGAATCCGAAAACCTTAAAATTAAACCACCGGATATATTTGCCGTGACAATTCTTACAAGCCTTGATGATATAGATCTGCACGATATCGGCTATAGGGGCAGATATCTGGAAACAGTTGAAAACCTTGCGGAACTTGCAATCTCAGGCGGTGCCGATGGAATCGTTTGTTCGCCTAATGAAGTAACCAGTCTGAGAGAAAAACTGGGCGGAGATTTTTTTATAGCCACTCCGGGCATACGTATGACTGACAACTGCTCAGGTGACCAGAAAAGATTTAATACGCCATTTTTTGCGATTAAAAATGGTGCGGATTATATTATAGCCGGCAGGCCGGTTACTGAAAATGCTGACCCGGAAAGCGCCGTTGAAACCATTCTTGAGGATATAAATAAAGCTCTATAAAATTAAAAATATTAAAATATAAAAAAGGAACAGGAATTGAAAATTATAAGCCAGCTTGGCAATACAGATGTCTATAAAATGCTAAAAGACACTGGTGCGATTCTTGATGGACATTTTAAATTAACCTCCGGCTATCACAGCAGGTATTACCTTCAATGTGCAAGATTGCTGGAGCATCCTTCTGTTACGCTCCGGTTAATAGAGTCCGGTTTAATGGAATATGACATTTTTTTTAACGGGACATACAGGAAAAAACTTGATACTGTTATTTCTCCTGCTATCGGCGGGATACTGTTTGGTTATATGCTGGCATTAAAACTTGACAGAAGGATGATATTTACCGAACGGAAAGACAAGAATATGGAATTGCGCCGCGGTTTTGAAATCCGTCCCGGAGAAAATGTTATAATCGCAGAAGACGTCATAACAACCGGAGGATCTGTCTTTGAAGTAATTGATATATGCAGGGCTTTAAAGGCTAACATCACTGCTGTAATAAGCATTGTTGACAGATCGGAGGACATCATTTTTAATTACCCCTATTTCTCATTTATAAAACTAAATATCGATAAATACCTTCCTGATGATTGCCCTCTTTGCAGGCAGGGCATGGAAATACAATATCCCGGCAGCAGAAAGCAGTAAAAATGTTTTCCGGTAAAAAGGGCAATTTTGATATTGCATTGGCAAGAAAAGTGAGAAAATTAAGGTCTTTGGCAAAAAAAGATTTAAAAGAGGGAAAAGTAACCCTGGAAAAATTCCTGGAAGCCGGCAACCCGCTTGGCGGCTACCTGGGAAACCTGAAAGTTTCTGATATTATCTCGTCGCTTCCGGGTTACGGCCCGGTAAAGACCGATGCCGTTTTAAAAAAACTTAAAATCAGCACATGCAAAAAAATAAACGGATTGGGAAAAAAACAAAAACTTTCTATTGAAAAATATTTTAATGTTAAACTTCTCAACAAAGGAACATGATGCCGGAAATTAAAAAAGGAAGATTGTTTGTTATTTCAGGGCCTTCGGGTGCAGGAAAAAGCTCGCTCATCGAAGATGCACTAAAAAGCCTCCCGGGATTTGTCAGGTCAGTGTCTGTAACTACAAGACCTGCCAGGAAAAATGAAAAATACGGAAGGAAATACATATATATCACAGAGGAACAGTTCAGAAACATGGTGAATGAAAATCAGCTTCTCGAGTGTGCAAATTACTGTGACTTTTCATACGGCACCCCGGCCAAAAGCGTTGAAGAAGAGTTGAATAAAGGCAATAATGTCATACTTGAGATCGAAGTCCAGGGTGCTTTACAGGTCAAAAAAAAAGATAAGAATGCCTATATGATTTTTATTTCTACACCGAATATTGATATCCTGGAAAAAAGGCTTAAAAAAAGAAATACGGAACGTGATAAAGAAATTGAAAAAAGGTTAAAAACCGCGCTTAAGGAGTTCGAGTACCAGAAACATTATGATTGCATTATAATAAATAACAATTATAATGAAGCCTTGCTAAATTTGATTCACATTTTACAATCACAAAGGGAGTACTGAAAACATGAATTTTTCAGATATTGATGCTTTAAATGTTGTTGGGGACAGTAAATATTCCGCCTGTATAGCCGTTGCAAAAAGAGCAAGGGAACTGGGCCTTTATTTTTCTGCCAAAAGAAATATGGAGAGGATTAATGTGGTGGCGCCTCTGGTTGAAGAACACATCGATGATCCGCTTGAACTTGCGATCAATGAAATGAAGCAGGGAAAAGTGAGTTTTACAAAAGTAAAAAATGAATCCTGACAATCTTAATATTTTTAAGAATAAAAAAATAATAGTCGGTATTACAGGCTCAATTGCAGCATATAAGGCAGCAGGTTTGTGCTCAAAACTTGTAAAAGCAGGAGCCGAAGTTTTTCCGGTTCTTACTCCCAACGCTGAACATTTTATTGCTCCTTTAACCTTCAGTTCAATAACCGGCAAAAAAGCTATTACATGCCAGTTTCAGAATGAGGAAAAAATAGCCCACATTTCACTTTCTCACGCAGCCGACCTTATAGTTATCGCTCCGGCAACAGCTAACACAATATCAAAAATTGCAAACGGCATTTGTGACAATTTTTTGACAACTGCTGTAATATCCGCAAATTGCCCGGTGTGCATTGCACCTGCAATGAACCAGTCAATGTACTTAAATGATGCAGTAAAAGAAAATATACTGAAATTAAAAAATACCGGTAAATTTTTTATTGTTGAACCTGAAACGGGAAAACTGGCCTGCGGTGAAGAAGGCGCCGGCAGACTGGCGGAAGACAACGTTATAATAAACAGATTGTCCGAGCTTATTGAATTTAAAAGGGACTTCAGCGGAAAAAAAATATTGATAACTGCAGGGGGTACAAGGGAATTTATTGACACTGTCCGTTTTATTTCTAACATTTCAAGCGGAAAGATGGGTCTCAGCATGGCAGAGGAGGCATTTTTCCGTGGTGCACAGGAAGTTGTATTGATTTCTGCATCTTCCGGACAGGTTCCTCCTTCAGGCATTAATTTTGTGTTTGCAGAAAATTCCGAAAAAATGCTTTCAGAAGTAAATAAATTTCTTGAAGGTACGCATATTATTGTGATGAGCGCAGCAGTCAGCGATATCGTACCCGAGAGGAAGTATGATTATAAATTGAAAAAAAATGATGATATAATATCCAGATTAAAATTCAGGGAAAATATAAATATCCTTGGGACAATTTCCGAAAAAAAGAAAAAGAACCAGTTCCTTGTCGGGTTTTCTGCCGAACATGGCGAGAATGTGGAAAATACAATCGGTAAAATGAAAAACAGAAACATAGATATGATGGTATTAAATGATATTTCAAGAAGCGACATAGGGTTTGAAAGCGATTATAACGAAGTAACTGTGATAACCAGTGATGAGGAACAGATAAAATTTGAAAAAAACACAAAAAGGCTGATTGCCCGAAAAATCTGGGATATAATAAAAGAAAAAACAAAACAGATCAATTGGTAAAATCATTATATGGAGGATAATTTGAATAAAAAAAACATTTCTTTGTTCACTTCAGAATCAGTAACAGAGGGTCACCCTGATAAAATGGCCGACCAGATATCAGATGCAGTTCTTGATGCTATAATTTCTGAGGACAAAAAGGCAAGGGTTGCAGTGGAAACCCTGCTCAAAACCGGAATAGTGGTTGTTGCGGGTGAAATTACAACTGATACCTATGTTGAAATTCCTGATATAGTAAGAGAGGTAATTAAAAATATCGGTTACACAAGGGCAAAATACGGTTTTGATTATGAAACATGTGGTGTGATTACCTCCATAGGAAAGCAATCCTCCAATATTGCCCAGGGTGTCAATAAATCATTCGAGGCCCGTTCCGGCAATGGTTATGAAGATGATATAGACCAGATTGGTGCAGGAGATCAGGGCATGATGTTCGGTTTTGCATGCAATGAAACACCGGAGCTGATGCCCCTGCCAATTCAGCTTGCGCACCAGCTTGCCCACAGGCTGGCCGAGGTCAGAAAAGCAGGAATAATGTCGTATCTAAGACCTGACGGGAAGACCCAGGTTACAGTATTATATGAAAACGGAAAACCTGTTTCTGTAGAAACTGTTGTGGTTTCATGCCAGCATGCCCCGACAATTGATATAGACGCACAGATTGCCCCTGATATCAGGGAATATGTAATAAAACCTATTATTCCTGAGAAATATCTCTCAGAAAAGCTTAATCTTTTTGTAAATCCCACAGGTCAATTCACAATCGGCGGTCCCATGGGTGACACAGGTTTGACAGGAAGAAAAATAATTGTCGATACCTATGGAGGATACGCAAGACACGGCGGAGGGGCATTTTCTGGCAAGGACCCTTCAAAAGTTGACCGTTCAGCTAGCTATGCAGCAAGGTATGTGGCTAAGAATCTTGTTGCAGCGGGAGCTGCAGATAAAATCGAAATAGAGATTGCGTATGCAATAGGAGTTGCCCATCCTGTTTCAGTGATGGTTGAAACTTTCGGCACTGAGAAGACCGACAAAATAAAAATTGAAAAAGCAGTCAGTGAAATTTTTGATTTAAGACCGGGTGCAATAATCAGGGATCTTGACCTTATGAGACCCATATATAAAAAGACTGCTGCATACGGCCATTTTGGAAGACACGACAGGGATTTTACATGGGAACGACTTGACAGGGTCGATGCAGTAAAAAGCCACCTGGGTTTAAAATGAAATATGCAGAGGTTTATATAGATATTAAAACCCCTGAAGTTAATCAGCCTTTCGATTATGAAATACCAGAAAACCTTATAGATGAAGTTAAACCGGGGTGCCCGGTACTTGTACCTTTCAGGAACAGAAGAGAAAAAGGGTTTGTTTCAAGAGTCAAATCCGCTTCAAAAATTAACACCGGACAAATAAAACAGATCGAAGAAATTATCGATGCAATTCCTGCCATCAGTCTGACATCACTGAAACTGATTCACTGGATGAGTGTCTATTTCATTCAGCCCCTGAGCAAAATAAAGGATTTATTTGCCCCTCCCGCCGGAATAAAAAAAATCAGGAATTTTCTTAAAAAATATGATGCTGATCCATCCGTCTTTCATGGAGAATCCTGCGCTCCGGATATTTGTCCGGAACCGGAAAAACAGGTTGTATTTCCTGAATTGGAAGAATCAATTAATTCCAGAAAATTCAAGGGTCTGCTCATACATAATATCCTCAAGGATCAGAAATCGAATCTTATCAATACGCTATGTGTAAAAACTTTAAATACCTGCAGGAATGTTATTATCCTCGTGCCTGAAATTCAAATTGCGGAAGGTATTTATAGCAGGCTTGATAACGCATTAAAAAAGCTGGCATGCATTTATCACTCTGAGAAAAGTGAACCTGAAAAACTGAGAATATGGTATGGAGTATTTTTTAACAAGTACCCCATTATAATCGGCACAAGGTCCGCAGTTTTTTTACCTGCAAAAAACACAGGGCTCATAATTATTGACGAAGAGCACGATTCCTCATATAAAGACATGTCAATTATAAGGTACGGGACCAGGGAAATTGTTCTGAAGTTATGCAGGCTGATGAAAATACCTGCAGTTTTTATCAGCAACACTCCTTCGGTATCCAGTTACCATAAGTTTAAATATACCGGCGAAATGCAAATAATTGACTGGGGTAGCAGAAACTGCACCGGTTATGATTTTAAGAAAATTATAGCAGATTTGACCGGACAGGATTTTATCATAACAGGTGAGCTTCATAAGAATATTTTCGATACTGTTAAAGAAGGAAGCAAGGTATTGCTATTCTCAAATAAAAAAGGGTACAGCAGCTTTATTATCTGCAAAAAGTGCGGATATATTCCAAAATGTGAAAGATGCAGCACTTCATTGAAATATCACAGGCAGAGCAACATTTTAATCTGCCATCATTGCTCAAGAAAAGAAAGCTTTTCCGGAATTTGCACCAGATGCGGAAGCAGAAACGATCTTTGTTTCAGGGGAACAGGTTCTGAAAAAATAGAACTGTCGCTGAAAAAAAGGTTTCCCGATGTTAAAGTATTCAGGATTGATCCTGAATTATTCAAGGACACGGAGAGCAGGATAGGGTTTTTTGATGAAATGAAAAATACAAATCCCGCAATACTTATAAGCACATCCGCGCTTCTGGGAAATATAATCGGGAGCAGCGTTTTTGAAAATATAACACTTCTGGCGGTCCTTGATTTTGACGGTTTGTTTGCAATGCCTGATTTTCACGTGAATGAAAGAGTTTATCAGCTTCTTTACAAACTGGGATCGCTGCTTAAAAACGACAGCGGATCGAAGTTTATAATCCAGACCAGAAATCCAAAGAACCGGATATTAAGAAATTTCACAGACAATAACGATGACGCTTTTTTTGCAGAGGAACTTGCAAGCAGGAAGGAGCTGGATTATCCCCCGTTTTCAAATATTATAAACATCGTTGTTTCCGGAATAAATGAAGATTCGGTTGCGGCACATGCTGAAGCTCTTGCATCAGTTATTGGAAGCATCAGCAGCACAGATTTTATGATGCTTGGCCCCAATCCGGCTCCTTTTTTAAAAATCAATTTAAATTACAGATGGCACATAATCATAAAAACAAAAATGCTGCTGCACTTCAATTCAAAACTGCTTAAAAAGCTTAAGGGCTTTAAAAAAGATAAAAGCATAAAAATAATTGCAGATGTGGATCCGTTATGGATTTTGTAAAACAAATTAAACTGTATTAAAATAATATACTGGTTTTTTAATAATCTTGAAGTTCAATATAACATGGAACAGGAAAATTTTTTATGGCAATTCAAAAAATCAGAAAACTTGGTGACCCGGTTTTGCGTGAAAAAAGCAGGCAGGTCGATTTTATTGATAAAAACATATTAAAAATAGTTGAGGATCTGCTGGATACAGTGTCCAATGAGGAAGTTTCAGGAGTGGGCCTTGCAGCTCCACAGATCGGAATTTTAAAAAGAATAATTGTTGTGTTCACCGGAGAAAATTTTGAGGCATTTATTAATCCTGAAGTAAAAATACTGGACAATAAACAGGCATCGGAACTTGAGGGCTGCCTTAGTATATACTCTGTAAAAATCGGGGTGCTCCGTCCCGAAAAAGTACTTTTTAAAGCTATAAACTTAAAGGGCAATAAAGTGGAAATTGAAACAGAAGGTATTTCCGCCAGAATATTTCTTCACGAAGTCGATCATCTTGACGGTATCCTGTTTATTGACCATCTAAAACCCGATGAAAGAAAAGAATTTCTGTCAAAAATCACAAGGGGCAACATCCTTTGAAAGTTATTTTTTTTGGTTCGTCAGCTTTTTCTGTGCCGTTTCTTGATGCGGTTTTTAAATCATCCCATGAGTTGACGGGAGTGGTAACCGGAACTGTAAAAATCAGGGGGAGGGGCAATCTTCCGGCACCGGATCCGGTAAGCGAATACTCTCTTTCGAAAGGTTTAAATATCTATGAAATGGACAAATTTGACGATAGTTTTTACAAGTGGCTTAAAAAAATAAACTTCGATTATGCCGTAAGCATTTCGTTTGGAAAAATAATTCCTGTAAAATTTCTTGAAATAGCCGGAGAAAGAACCATAAATATTCATCCTTCGATGCTGCCGAAATACAGGGGTCCTTCACCGGTAATTTCGACACTGCTAAACGGCGACAGCCGGACAGGAATAAGTCTTATTAAAATAGCCCCGGAAGTTGATTCGGGAGAAATTTATATGCAGACCAGCTATCCGGTTAGTACGGAGGATTACAAAGAAACACTTGAAAATAAAATAATAAATATCGGCACCAGAATGCTGCTGGCACTTCTTGATATTCTTGATTCCGGCTATGCTGCAACTTTTCCCCAGGATTGCAGCGGAATTTCATATACCAGATTATTCGTCAAAAACGATATGCGAATTGACTGGAATAAAGATGCATCAGATATCCTGAATAAAATCAGAGGATTTGGTTTCTCTCCGGGATCTTTTACCACTTATAACGGAAAAATCATAAAGATACTTCATGCATCGAAAGTCCGGGTAATTAAAAATTCGGCACAAAAATATTCCGCCGGTCAGGTTATTTCGGCAAACAGGGAAGGGCTGACCATTAAATGTTCCGGAAATTCCCCAAAAAATATAAGAACAGAAGAAGATAACCCTGCCTTTGAATGCATATCAGTAAAGAAGCTGAAACCTCAGGACAGGGGTATTATGGACTATACCGAGTTTATAAACGGATACAGAATCACCAGCGGAAATTTTTTTGTATAATTTTTTTTGCAGTTATGAAAACAAGAAGTGCCTGCTTAGAGATTCTAAATAGATTTACTGAAAATACAACAGGTGATTCGAGCTTCAAGAGTATTTCAAACACATTCCTGAAGGAAAATAATTTTTCCGATCTTGATAGAAGATTCATTTATGAAATATCAAAAGGCACCGTAAGAAATCTGGTAAAAATTGACTACACCTTAGAGTTATTTTCCAGGATAAAACTGGAGAAAATCGATCCTGTTATTCTTAACCTTCTTAGAATATCAGTTTTTCAGCTCATGTTTCTTGACAGGGTGCCGTCTTACTCTGTACTTAATGAAGCAGTTGAGATTGCGAAAAAAAATTCAGGATTATATGCTTCAAAATTTGTAAATGCTGTATTGAGAAAGATAAGCGATGATAAAGATATAAATTCGGCTGTAAATCTTCATATAAATTCCTGCATTAAAAACTTTAATGAAAGAATCGGCATCCTGCATTCTTTTCCGTTGTGGATAATAGAGTACTGGGGTAAAAACTTTAAATCAGATAAAATTGAGAAAATTTGTTCAAGCCTCAATGAAGAAACATACAATTATATAAGAATAAACAGTTGCAGAATAAATAAAAAAGAATTTTCCGGGAATTATCTAAAAGATGAATCAGTGGATCCGTCAGAAATGAAAGATCTTTTCAGGTGCCATAAATCTGCGGATTTATTCGATGATACGCTGATTTTAAAAAGCCAGCAGGATTTAGACAAAAAAGATGCGTTCAAAAAAGGCCTGTTCAGCGTGCAGGATTTTTCATCGCAATTTGCGGTCAAATCTTTTTTAATGCCGGAAAAAAATCAGAAAATACTGGATTTATGCGGAGCACCCGGGGGGAAGGCAACATACGCTGCAGAGATTACAGGAGACAGGGCGGAAATATTATCTGTTGATAAAAACAACAGGAGAATGGCTCTGTTTAAAGATAATATTCTGCGTCTCGGACTTAACAGCATAAGTTTATTCACGGCCGATGTTTCAGCCAGGAACTACCTCGGCGAAAATAAGAAATTCAGGGAATACTTCGATAAAATATTTCTTGATCCGCCTTGCTCATCTTTTGGAACAATTTCTAAAAATCCTGAATTGAAATATACAAAAAGCAGTGAAGATGTAAAAAAGCTGGCAATACAGTCCCTGGAAATGCTTGTCAATTCAGAGATATATCTCAGACCCGGCGGTTCAATAATATATTACACCTGCACAATATCCAGTATTGAAAACGAGGATGTGGTAAACGGGTTTTTAAATAGAAATCCCGGAAAATTCCATCTGATTAAAATATACAATATTATGCCCCACTGCTTTAAAAGTGAAGCAGGATTTATTGCAGTGATTAAAAAAATTAAATGAAAGAGTTAATGAATCTATACTGATTTCTTGATTTTGCCGGCTTTCAGGCATTTTGCGCATATTCTTACTCTTTGAACCCTGCCGTCAATTTCAGCTTTGGCCTTAATTATATTCGGTTTAAAAATCCTTCCGGTCTTCTTGTGAGAATGACTCACATTATTGCCAAAAACAGGCTTTTTACCGCATATCGAACATACATCAGACATAACTATCTCCCATAAGACTGCTGAATAAAAACTTTAAAACAGCAGATTTTATAAATTTTTTGTAATTGCAAATTTTTTAACTTAACAATAAAACGGAGGGTATAATAACATTTAATTTAACAATTTACAACATAAAACAGTCCGGGTCAGCAATTAAAATTTCATGACAAAAAGTAAATACTGGCCCAGGATCCGATCAGGACTTCAAAATTTTTTTTAATTGCTGTCACGAAATTTTAGATGATTCCTTTTTAAACAATCAAAATACTATCCTATATCATAATTAAGTATTGCGCTGACCTCGTTGCTGTCCATATTCATTACATAGGGGATTCCTGAGATGTCGCTTGCCTCTGGGGTGAGCGACACCAGGTCATCTCTGTTTACAAACTCAAGGGAAAATTTTCTTGCGCCGCACATAAGCTGCTTCAAGCCCTGGTCAAGCCGTTTGAAATATGTCACCAGCCCGATCGCAGAACCCGGAATGTCCTTATATCTTGACCCATACTCTTTGCTGAGATTTGAGGCTTCAATAAATATGGTTTCCATATTCTCTCCAAATTTCTTAATGGAAGCGGGTATTTCATTCCCACTGATCTTATTGGATATGGTTTTACCAACCATACATGCTGTAATCGGAGAACGTGCCATGCCGACAAGTTTGAAGTAAGGAGCACCAAGTGCGAGACCCTTGTATACCTGGTCTTCAAGGGCAAAACCACCTGCGATTGCCAGATCAGGAATATATTTTCCCCTGTCTGCAAGTTCTTTTACCATTCTATAAGATAGACACTGCAGATAAAGCGTCGGTATGCCCCACTCGTTCATCATCCTCCAGGGGCTCATACCTGTACCGCCGCCAGCTCCATCGATTGTAAGAAGGTCTATTTCTGCTTCAGAAGAATACTTTATCGCCCTGGCAAGAACCGATGGCCTGTAAGCTCCGGTCTTTAAAAAGACTCTTTTAGCCCCAGCTTTTCTTAAAGCAGCGACAGCGGCATGGAAATCTTCCCTATTGACCATTCCGATCCTGGAATGTCTTTCAAATTCCTTAAAGTCCCCATTTTTAAAAGCATTTTGTACATAAGGATCAAGCGGATCCGGAAGAACTATATAACCCCTTCTTTTCAGCTCCATTGCTTTTTCCAGGTCATTTATCTTAATTTCGCCACCAATGTTCTTTGCACCCTGTCCCCATTTAAGTTCAACAGTTTCTACACCCAGCTCTCTTATAGCATATTCAAGGACCCCAAACCTTGTGTCCTCAACATTTGCCTGGACCACTATATCTCCGTAACCATTCTGCCATTCCCTATAGAGCTTGACCCTTCTTTCCAGTTCAGGGGATCTTTTTATTTTTCCTTTATTGTCAAATTCAGATTCGGGGTCAACCCCACAGACATTTTCACCAATAGTAAGAACAACTCCTGCGATAGCCGAACCTATTGCAAGCCCTTCCCAGTTATTTTTTGCAACATCAGTTGAGCCAAGACCGGGAATGATTATAGGTGATTTTAACCTCAGGTCTTTATTTCTGCCTATTCTGGTTTCAGTGTTTACGTTTGTAAATATGGCTGTATCACTGTCGGATTCAATACCATATGCACCAAAAGCGCTGCCCATGATATTAAAATGTGAGAAGTCTATGGGGTTGTCTTTCTGTGATGCCGCAGTGATCTCGCCGAAAGGCTGGGGATATATTACTTCGGACCCCCTGTATGCAGATTTTCCTACCTCGCATAAGCCAAGACACCCTTCTATGCATGATACGCATAACCCTGAAACAGGGCTGTAATCATTCCCATAGTAATTCCTTGTGCCTGTAGCTGCAGATGCATTTAATCGTGAATAGGTCATTTTGCTCTCCTTTTTTGATAATAATCATTCCAAAAATAAAAAACACAACAATTATATCAAGCTTACAATGCTTGAATTGTTGTGCTACACTGCTCTTTCAGGGCATCTTTGCCCCTGGCAATATTAAGTTTTTAATCTATTTTTAAAAAATCAATCTCAATCAGTATACAAAATCTAACTTTTTTGTCAACTTTCCGAATCTGCAAATCAGCATCTAAAATTCCGTGATAGCTTTTTTTATATTATCCTTATTCATGCTGAGTTTAAAAAAGAAACAAAAAGAAATATAATTAAGTCTATTATTAAGAAAATAAGCGGGCAGGTTTAAAAACAGCAAAATTAAAAATTTGTCTTAATATTTATAGATTCTGGTGGAATTATGGAAAAAAATCTAAACAATGATGCAAAAAAAATAATTGATACTGTGATTTCATATTTCAAGGAGAATGAAACCAAAATAAATAACCTGAATGTTTTTCCTGTACCGGATGGAGATACCGGAACGAATATGCTGCTAACTCTTAAATCCATACAGCAGGAAATTGCAAATACTGATAACAATGATCTTAAAACTATTGCCGATAAAGTATCCTTTGGAGCCCTGATGGGGGCAAGAGGCAATTCAGGCGTAATTCTATCCCAGATTCTTAAAGGATTTTTTGATGTAATTGTCCGGGAAAACAATATCAATCTTCCTGTTATCAGGGAAGCTGTGAAATCCTCCATGGAACTTGCTTACAGCTCGGTACAGAACCCCACTGAGGGCACAATGCTCACAACAATAAAAGACATACATAAAACAATGGAAGGAACAAATGGCAGCTCACTTCATTATATAAAGCTTCTTGACAATATAATAGATGAAACCGAGAAATCAGTATTAAGAACAACATTTTTGCTTCCTGTATTAAAACAGGCAGGGGTTGTCGATGCGGGCGCCCAGGGTCTTCTTGAAATACTGATCGGTTTAAAAAAGGCTCTGGTTTCTTCCGAAGGCAGTGCCATCAATAATAATGGTTCCAAAATCGACCCTTCGGATTCAAATGATGTTTTAACAGATCAAAATAAATCTGAAACCGACGAAGAAAACAAAGGCTTTTCACCGGATCAGATAAGCTCAAAGAAGCTTGATATGATATCCGGCATAAAAAATATCTACTGCACCGAACTGATGATAAGGGGTAATAATATAAACATTTCCAAGTTAAGGGAGGACATAGAAAACCTCGGGGACAGTGCACTGGTAGTCGGGAACCCTAAACTTGTAAAGGTTCATGTTCACACAAATTTTCCTCAGAAGGTTCTTAACCGGACCATCAAGGAAGGTACACTTCATGAAATCCAAATAAATAATATGATAGACCAGAGCAGAATGGCAGCAAACATCAGCATTTCAGAAGAGGCTGAAACCGTAAGCAAGGAGACGGGTATAATTGCCATTGCCAACGGAGACGGATTTTCTGAAATATTTAAAAGCCTTGGTGTTGACGTAGTGATAAAAGGCGGCCAGAGCATGAATCCTTCAACTTATGAAATAGTAAAAGAGATAAATAAAATTGACAGTAAAAACATCATTCTGCTTCCAAATAACAAAAATATCATACTTACGGCCAACCAGGCCAAAAAAATCCTCAAACGCAATATCCATGTAATACCTTCTGCCACAATACCCCAGGGGATATCTGCAGCGCTTGTGTTTAATCCGGATCTTGATATTGAAAGAAACACTGAAAACATGAATAAAGCGATTGAAGGTATAAGTACCGGCGAAGTTACAACAGCGGTAAGGGATGCAAACCTCTATGTAGGGGAAATAAAAAAAGGTGCCTTGATAGGTCTTGCAAATGGTAAAGTGAGAGTAATATCCGAAAATTTGACGGATTGCGTTATTGATCTTATTAGAGAAATGTTTTCAGGCAGAGAGGAAGTAATAACCTTTTATTTTGGTGAAAATATCAGCACAGAAGATAACAAAATTATTGAAAAAAGATTGAGGGACTGTTATCCGGAAATTGAAATTGAATTCCATAAGGGTGGCCAGCCTCTTTATCCGTATATTTTTTCCATTGAATAATTTTTTAAACCTTAATATCCGGGTGAAAACCAATAAGAATAATTTCAGGAAAGTACAAGGGTTTCAGATTAAAGCTGCCTTCGGATTATGAAATCAGACCCACGCAGGACAGGGTAAAGGAGAGCATTTTCAGCGTTATATCGGACAGAATAAAGGGATGCAATTTCCTTGATTTATTTGCAGGTACGGGTTCCATGGGTATTGAAGCAATCAGCAGAGGGGCCAATGAAATTTATTTTGTCGATAACAGCTACAAAGCTATCAGAATAATCAATGATAATATAAGCAAGTTAAAATCTCTAAAGACGGATTTTAATGCTGGTTACAATATCATAAAATCTGACACGGCGTCTTTTTTGAAAAAACCGCTGAAAATAAAATTTGATATAATTTTTATCGACCCTCCATATAAAATAACGGCACCGGAAATGACCTTAATTTTCAAATTGCTGCGGTCAGGAAATCTGATCCATAAAGACACGTTATTAATTTATGAATATTTTTCCAAAAGAAACGTGGAAGATGAAATTTCAGGACTAAAAGTTATAAAAAATTCATTTTTTGGTGATAAAATAGTATCCTATCTTGCAGAATGAATAAAAAATTATTATATTTTATTATGCAAATTTTACTTTTGCATAATTGACAGGTTATTAAAAAAGAAGATAAGAGAATAATGACGGACAAAAAAGAGAAAAAATTGATAAAAAAAAATACGGATGGCGGTAAAACTGCAATCTGTCCGGGAACTTATGATCC
>Ga0233425_10005469_pt1 | contig 20030 bp, 19 predicted proteins | sample Watercolumn_Towu_2_FD_181712 | JGI IMG/M metagenome (GOLD analysis project Ga0233425, IMG submission 181712) | Freshwater microbial communities from Lake Towuti, South Sulawesi, Indonesia - Watercolumn_Towuti2014_140_MG | ecosystem: Environmental > Aquatic > Freshwater > Lake | place... | reverse complement strand
CTCCTTGACTCCTTTTCTGACGGGATCTGTCATACCGATAAGACCGAGCCAGATAAAATCGTTTTGCAAATCAGGCTCCTCTCCATCTTCGGTATGTTGATATGCAACTCCAAGCACCCTTAAGGCGTTTCCGGCCATACGCTCATTTTCTGCCGCAATAGTAACCCGGTCTTCGTCTGTAATGGGGAGGTTTTTACCATGCCGTATTTGCCGCGCGCACATTGCCTGCACTTCCATGGGACTTCCCTTGAGGGCAACAAATTTTCTGTTTTTATGAGACTGATGGACGGTAACCATGAAATTACGCCTTTCTGAGCGATGGTATATTTTTAACAGAGGAAATTTCTCCCTCAGGGCTATAATATCAATCCCTGCATGTATTGCCATAGTAATAAAGGCGCTCTCTGTCGGAGACCCCTTTAACACGTATTCTCCGTTTTGATTGCAGACCTCGGTTTCATTGCAGAGGGTGGTTGCCTGGATGAGTTTTAAAAACTCATCACAGGTAAAAGGGTTTGCCGGTTCATTATGATGCAAGAACTTGCCGTTATCCACACACACACTTTTCGCGCCGGCATATATCTCAACCACGGTCATCCTGTTCATGGTGATGGTTCCCGTCTTGTCAAGGCAGATGGTCTGCACCGCGCCAAGGGATTCAACCGCGTCAAGGCGGCGAATGACGACGTTGAGTTTCCTCATATTCATAATTCCGAGGGTAAGGGTTGTTGTTGCTACCGTCGGCAATCCCTCGGGGATAGCGGCAACTGCGAGGGATATGGATGTTTTCAGCATTTCCAGCAAGCCGTAACCCCTCAAAATCCCTATCAGAAAAACTATTCCGCACGCGGCGCCCCCTATGGCAACCAGTTGGCCGCTCATTTTATGTAATTGTTTTTCCAGGGGAGTGTCAGGTGGTCTTGCTTCTCCGACAAGGGTTTGTATCTTGCCAATCTCGGTAAATCGTCCGGTTGCCGTTACGATTGCATACCCCTGCCCTCCGGTGACCATGGTGCCTGCGTACACCATATTGATTCTGTCTGCGACAGCAATATCTTTGCGGGCATGGTCCGTTCTGAGAGTCTCCGGAGTCTTCATAACCGGGAGGCTTTCGCCGGTGAGCGCAGACTCGTCAACGCTGAGAAGGTTGGTATCAACGACCCTGCAATCCGCCGTTATATACACCCCGGCCCTGAGGGCCAGAACGTCTCCTACAACAACCTCTTCCGCGCGAATTTCTTGTGTGACCCCGTTCCTGATAATAAGAGATGACGGCTTGATTAACCTCTTCAGGGAGTTAATTATTTTCTCCGCCTGATTTTCCGTTATGCAGCCGATGGTTGCGTTGATGGCAATGACGCTGAGAATGACCAAGGCGTCAATTACCCCGCCCGTAAATATCGAAAGGCCTGCGGCAAACAGGAGGATAAGAACGGGAAGCGACCTGAATTGTTCTCTTATGATACTGAACCACGACCTGGGTGGTGATTCAGGCAGGACGTTAAGGCCGTATTTCTTTAACCGCATCCCGGCAACGTCATGGGACAATCCGGTATTTATATCGGTCATGAAATGATGTAGAACAGCATTGATATCTCTGAGATGCCAGGGTTCCGTTATCTGGTCTTTAGCGTTGACGATATGTTTTCTAAGATTTTTTATCCTGCGGACGTCGGGGTCTCCCGCTCCGGAGCGTCTTTTACCGGGAGACAGAAACTTTCCATTTCGTTTTTTTTGGTCTCTTGTCCCGATCCGGTGATTGCCGTTCTTCTTGTGGTACTCACTCACAACGCCTTCAAGAAGAGCCGCGATTGCAGTATGAGTACTGGAAGAGTGGTAGAAGATCAGGATGTTTCCGGTCAATATATTTGCAGAAATCCCCTTTATTCGGTCATGGTTCGCAAGACTTGATTCAAGGTGTATCTTCAGAAGCCCGGAACAATAGAGACCCCCTACTTTAAACCTTGCTCTTCCATGAACTGATGTGTGGACAGGTTGTACCAGGGTGTGTTGCATAGGTTGCCTTTTCTGATTCTCCAAAAATCGCCAAAAACGAGAGAACTATTCTTCCTTGGTTTCGGAAGGCTCAGAATATCCGGAAGATGTGGAGCGGCCTTTTTTCTTGGGTAGGGAGGCGCCCGCAACTTCCTTTACCCCCTCTACTACGCCAATGAGTATGCCCTTGACGGAATTCACCGCGGTATTTCCGATGGCGCTTGCCGCCTCTATTGCATCGTTCACAGCCACCTTTGCGGCCTCTTCGGCATTTCCGCCAATCTCTTTGGTTGCTTCGATGACGCCGTCCACTGCCCTTCGCGCCACGATGGCGACGTCCGCTCCTGCTTCATACGCGCCCTTCAATGCCCCTTTCACCGTCAGTTCTGTCGCCGTGACGACGTCGCCGCCGATATCATTTATCCCCATAACGATTCCCTTTGCCACGCTTTTGGTGCTCACCGTCAGGCCAACTCCCACTTCCGACGTGGCCTCCACGGCCCCTTTCACTACGTCTTTGGTGACGGTAACGCCTTCGCTCGTCACGTCTTTTGTTGCTTTAAAGGTGTTGGAAACCGTGTTTCTGACCAGGGAGACAATTTCAGCCTCAATTTCGTTTATCCCCTTTAAACAACCCACGATGCCATTTTTTACCTGTGTTCCAATCTTGCCCAAGCCTTCTTCCTTACCGCAGGTATTGCCGGTAGATTTGGTGTTTTCCATATTTTATCTTCTCCAATTATTTAAGTTTAGGAATTTCAAGGTAATGCCGTAGCGCGGGGGTTCATCCCCCGCCATTGCCGGCCTTTATGGCCGGCGCTACAAAGTTGCCGAAAGGCCTAATTTTATCGTAATCCTGTTTTCGCATACCTTCATCGGGCGGGCCTTTTCCAAAAGATGTTCAGCGCATACCAGAACGCGGCGTCCCAGGGAATTGCCCGCCAATTACCCTTGCTTATCTGTATAGCGCAGTGAACCACCAGGACAATGACGACAATGATCTGAATATCCAATTCATTTCCGGTTGCCGTTTTTACCTGTTTGTCCAGGGCGTTGAATTGTGTTGTTATTTTATTCAGCAGCGGTATTGGCGCGTCGCCTTTCAGGAGAAAGATCCCTTTTTCCTCCGCGTAGCGCTTAATTGATTCGAAGTCTGCCGAATGAATGAAAAGAATGCTCCCGGTGACGGCGTTAATTTCAAGCGTTTCTATTCCTTTGTATTTTTTGAATTGCTCACACAGGTGGGTAAAATACCGCGTGTCTGCGCGCTTTGAAGGCACTTTTACCCGCAGGCGGCGGAAACTCCGATGACTCAAATAGGCATCAGGAATCATGTTTTGGCTCCTTCACCTTGCGGGGAAACGGGGGACTGCTGTTCCGTCTCTGCTTCCGCTTCGGCTTTTGCCTCTGCCACAACGTCCTCCGCCACCTCTTTCACCTCTGCAAGCGTTTCCCTGCCTTTTTTATACAATTTTATGCTGCCTTTTATAGTTGACTTTGCCAGGGGTTTTGCCATTGCCGCAATTATAGGAATAACAATGGGAGCGATAATGGCTGCTCCGATGCCTATTGCCAAACCGACAACGATGTTTTTCCCTTTGAAATTATCGAAAAATGCCATGCGTCATCTCCTGTGAATTCAGATAAATGTGGTTAAGAGTGATACTGCAGTATGGCCTATTCTGGAAACTGCAGTGTGGATATAGTAATCGTTTGATATTGCGCGTGACGAATCAAAGTGGCCCGCTTCTTCAAGCATGCGGATAATCATGTCTTCCGAAATCTCCCGGGAATCGTAATTGATTACGATACTGCCCGTGACGGTATTGATTTCGTAAAAAAGTATGCCGGGCTGTGCGCTCAACAATCGCTTGATTTCTTCGGCAATAAACCTGTTTTTCTTGACGTGGGGCGTTTTAACCCTCAATCTCCCCGGAATGTGGTGCAAATAATAGCTCATAGATAACTCCTTTCTTCCCCGCATATAAAATGCACGGGAAAGCACGGGGAAACCGCCTTCCCATGTTCTTTGCAACTACAATATTTTATAAAAATAGTATAAACGTTGAGTGTTAAGGAAATATTGAGGAATTGTGAATTTTGTGTTAAACTTTACAGAAAACGGTTATTGAGTTAACTCTAAAAATCAGGAGCACGTTATTCCCCGAATTTGTAACCGATTCCTCGTATCGTGATTATACGGCTTGCAAAGACGTTTAATTTTTTTCTTAAGGAGGAGATGTGTGCATCTATTGTGCGGTCAATGACAAATGTCTCAGACCCGGAAACAGAAGCGAGTAGTTGATCTCGCGTAAATACCCGTCCGGGGTTGCTGGCAAGCCGGTGGAGCAGCCTGAACTCTGTGAGTGTCAACGGAACGGGTTCATTATTTATGGTCACCTCATGTTTACACACATCAATGGTAAGGTTGTCTATTTCAATATACTCTTTTGTTGACGAAACGTTTTTTGTCCGTCTGAGAACTGCCTGCGCGCGTGCTACAAGTTCTTTGGGACTAAAGGGCTTTGTCACATAATCGTCTGCGCCCAACTTCAGACCCGTCGTTATGTCTGACTCTTCCCCTTTTGCGGTTAACATGATAATCGCAGTATGGGAAAGCGCCTGATCCGCTTTTAATTTTTTACATACCTCAAGGCCGTCAATCCCGGGTAGCATCAAGTCCAGTATGACAAGCTCCGGTCTTTCTTTTCTGGCCAGAGACAGCGCATCTTCACCATTATAGGCAAATACTACATTATAACCCTCTTTTTCAAAGTGGTAGCAGACCAGTTTTACCAGGTCTTGCTCATCATCTACCACAAGGATCTTTTCTTTTGACATAGGATTATCTAGAAGCTCTTTGTTGCAATAACGTATTCATGTGCCTTCTGCTTGTTTCCTTTGGTCTATCAAAAAAACGCTTCCTTTCATCGTTTTCGCCTTTTTCTTTATTTCAGCGGCAACCTTGCCTAATTCAAGAAATGAATGAAACCGAGAATTCTCGTTTGACTCGACCACCGCGAGCGATATGGACATCAAAGGAAACTTGCATTTTTCATTTTTTCTGTCCAGGGTTTCTATGTAACCGTTTTTTATATCAGTCTCTGCATAGAACGTGGGTACCATGGCGTCAAATTCACGGATAAATCTGGCGCATAATTCTTGTATTTCTTCCGGATGAATAAGGGCAATAAAATCATCTCCGCCGATGTGTCCGACAAAACCGATTCTTGAAACAACGAATATCTCCATAATAAGGTATCCCGTCTTTTTGATTACCTCGTCACCCTTGCAAAATCCATAATAGTCGTTATAAGCCTTAAAGTGGTCCAGATCAAAATACACACAGGCGAAATCCTGGGCGGCCATTATCTGTTTTTCCACAAAGGCCCTTATGGAAACGTTTCCTGGAAGTCCCGTCAACGGGTTGGACTGGGTTGCATGTTTTATTTTTAAGATGGTCATCCTCTCAAGCAACGCGTGAACCGTGGAAACGCCATAATATTTATTGCCGTCGGTAACGGTAATTATGTCGTAAAGCATGGGAAAACCTCTTGAGAGGGCCTGTTTTGCAACGGAATCAACGTCCTGGTTTTTGTCAACGGCTAAAAAAGCCGTGTCCATCACACACGAAACGGGACGATTATAAAAAAGTTCGAAACCAAATTTTCTACTCAACCGTGAGAAAAGCCTTGTTTTCATGACAAGCCCCACGGGAATTCCGTCATTTACAATCGGTATGCCAAGCACTTCAGAATGTTGATTAAACGTTTCTACCAGCTTCCCAACCTTCGTGGTTGAATGAAAAATAGGGGCATTTACAGACACCATGCTTTCAACCCCTGTTTCATCCGAAAAGACTTTCTCGTTATGAACGTGCGGATGTAAAATAATTTTGTTTTTAATGTAAGCGGGAACGGATTGCAGTGTTGAAGATGGTTTACCAAAAAGGTAGCCTTGTCCCCAATCAATGCCAAGCATTTTTATGGTTGTATATTCATCAAACGTCTCTATGCCTTCAGCCACAATTTTTGAATTCAAGACCCTGTGACACATCTCCACCAGCATCTTTACGATGGCCTGTTTTTTAAATGATTTATCTATGTTCTCAACAAGGAATTTGTCAATTTTCACTTTCTGTGGATTTATTTCCGAGATAAGCCGCAGGCCCGCGCTTCCAGACCCCAAGTCATCTATAGCTATTAAAAACCCCTGTGATTGATAGTGCGATAATGCCTGATAAAATATCTTTGAGTCCTTTATGAACGTCCTTTCAGTAATCTCAAGGACGATGTTATCCATTTCAAACTCAAATTCCTCAATGAATGCCTTCGTTTTTCCCTTGTCATGCTTTGTGTAGGCTATACATGCCGCATCTATGTTGATAAATAATTTGACCGGTTTTGTATTGAGTCCCAATTTTTTAGCGTTCATAACGGCCTTTTCCCTGCACAACATGTCCAGGTCTTCCAGCATCTCAAGTTTTTCAGCAACTTCAAACAGGTATACTGGATTTTCAAACATACTTGCCTCGGGACCCCTGCTTAACGCCTCATACGCTACAACGTCTCCCGTGGTAAGGCAAACAATAGGTTGGAATTTGGTGAAAATCAGTCCATTCACTATAATGTTTCTGAATTCTTCTTCCAATTCTTTGTTGATACCCGATTTTTGATTTGTATCGGGAAAGAAAGCGATTGCGGATGCCATAGTACTCCCCCATTCCCATGAATTAGCCGTTTTCATCTCGTATCAGAGATTTCACACATACGCCTAATTTCTTATCTTCTTTTTTTGCCTGATCCGCCAGCCAGTTACAAAGCTTTTGCTGGGTTTGCACCACCAGATGCAAGGTGGCACCGCTCGCGACAAATTCCTTTCGCAAACGGGAAATATCTCTTACAAATTGCCTGTGCCCGGTTTTTGGGAGGGAGTAGCATCCGTAATTATATCCAATCATTGCTTCTTCGTTCCGCAGTCTCTTCACATAATAATCCAGATATTCAAATACTCTGTCCAATATCTTCTTTCCCTTTCCCTCGTCCATGGCGTCGAGCAAGTCATTTGCCATAATGAATAACCACCTGTGCGGGCAATCAATAGTGTCTGTGCCGGTAACCATGTCTTTACCTCCTTAGTATTGTGTTGATAAATTTACTGAATTAAGAGAGGAAAATGGCGTTTTGTTTATCAGGCGTAATGGGTATTTTTTTCAGCTTTCTGATCGCCCGGACGTATCTCCGTCCGTTCATTATCGCATCGTTATATTCATATCTTTTCAGACAGGACACACACTCAATGTAATTATCGTGCTGCCGCAGATTCGGCAGAGCAACGCTCACATCAGTACACACCCCCAACTCAGGTGATTGTCTGACAACCTGAAAATTACTTGTAAAAATTTTAAAATCCTTATCATTGCCACATTCGGGACAAACAAAAAACGTGTTCATTATCATAATCGTCACTCCTTTCGCTAAGTGCTAAGTATCAAATTAAATCCTTGCGTTGGAAATTAAATCTTCAGTAAATTTCTTTTGCGCAATAGAGACAGTTGCGCTACCGGTTTGAAATCCTAATACTATTAAACAACTTTTCTATGAAGGACGTATAAAGAACGTGTTAATTTTATGTTAAGTTTGCAACGGGTCAGGGGTGTTTCATGCTGGGAGAATATTTGACGGAAAATACCCTCATGACGCACAATACCAGGACAAGGACGGCTATCGTGCCCAGTTTGTATAGATTGAACTCCTTGAACCAACACGCCATGATTTCCGTGAGCATGACCACGATAACCGTATCTATAATATAGGTCACTTTTACGCGGCCTTCGGAAAAATACGCCAAAGTGGTTTTGAATATCTCCAGCAGGGCAAGGATGGTGAGGGCGTCTATGATAATAACCCGCAGGGCGTGTTCTATGTCCTTGCTAAAGAGGAGCCGCAAATGAACCATCGTAATGACAACCCCGCCCATCATACCGGAAAGGATGGTCAGGATGAGGAGGCTGAGTACCCATTTTGCCAGCTTTTCGTAGAACGATGAAGGATCAAATTCCGCCCATTTCCGTTCTAAATAAGTTGTCAAATTTTCTAAGTTCATACCATTTTATCGCGGCTAAAATTATGTATAGAAATTTAAATTTGCCACTAAGTCACCAAGACACAAAGTTAAAATCCTTTAGTCTCTCCGCGTCTTTGCTGCAAAAGCCTGGTGGTTTCTTGACGAAAAATTCTCCGAATGCCCCGCTTTAAAGGTGTTTAAAACACGAAAGTATTTTACGCTTTGAATATTAAGATGCTGTTAAAGGATTGTTAAACTTGTGTTAAATTTGATGTTTAGAATTTCAATCTTTGAGATTCTCCCGCTGGGAGGGGTGAAGGGAGGGGGTAGATAGTCTTCTGGAAAATATACTCAAGAGGCTTACCATTTGTGATTTGTAAACAATGTTGCGCAAGTTCAACACGGACAAACAGAGTTTGTCCGTGCCACTCTCTTATTAATTTAAAATTCACATTTTATGAGCTTCTTGAGCATTGTAGAGATGCAAAGCGTTCGACTAAGCTCACGACGAAGTCTTGCGACTCTGCGTCAGTGTTGTAAAGAAAAGCACCTTTGTTTCAGAAAAGCGGCATGTCGAACTACCCTCGTTCACTACCGCCCTGATACCTTTCAACGGCGCGCTCATATTCATCTGCTCTGGCGTTAAACCATTTCCCGATATATCGCGCAATCCTGGGGTTTATGGAAATACCAAACATGACCTGCCGGATAATTGCATTGGAGGTCTCCCTCGATATTTCATCCCCAAGGCTTTCATCGCTGTTAATAGCGTGTGTTATTTTTTTTGGTATCGGAGACCTTTCATAAAAAAAATTGGCAACAAGCTCTCCCTGCGCATTGAACCCGCCGTGAATGCCATTTATCGCATATACGCTGTAATTCGGTGAAACTTCGTACTCAAATGCCACTTCCGCACGTTTTTTTTCGACCATACCGGTTTCCCCTCTTTCTCGGACAGAAAATTATGAAAATACCCAAATAACGCAGGTCATATTTAACCAATGACCGTTTCCTATAGCAAGAGAAAACATCTCTTCTCAGATTTTTCAGGGAGTCCAGGGAGGTTTCTTCAAAACGGAGAATTCATTGTCCCTGCTCTGAAATGGCTGACGAAGCCGGAGGGCTTTCCGCAGCGTCTATGAATACGTCCATCTGCTGACCGATATAGATCGGAAGGTCTGTCTGTTCAATACTGTATATGACCTGCAGCACCCGTGTATCCACGCGTTCACTGCTGTCACCGGTGAGGGATTTCTTTGGGACGACATACGGTTCAAAACGCACAAATTTCAACGAGGCCTTTATATCACGATTACCGCGTAGAAAGGCTATTGCCGGTGAACCGGCACGCACACGCCACGCATCATTTTCATCCACATCCACACGAACATTCAACGGCTGAACATTACCAAAAAGTAGAAGGGGAACTTCCGTAACTCCGGCGGGTGCATATTCACCGATTCGCATTTTCATCTGAATAACCTGGCCGTCATACGGCGCACGGACAACGATCCTTTCAAGGTTAGTCTCGGTTTCCCGCAGTTGCGCTGTCGCCGATGTCACCGCAACTCTGGCGTGAATCAGCTTAGCCTCGGCAACTTTTACTGCATAGCGGTTTCTATCAAGCTCGTCTGTGCTGATAACCTGTTTTGACGCCAGAATATCTGCCCGTTCCAGTTGATTTTTCAAATCCGCCAGAGACGACTTGGCAACCAGGACATTCGCCCTGGCTTCCTTCAATAAAGCCTGCCGTGTTTTGCGCTCGGCCTTTAGATCTCTGTCATCAAGCTTAAACAAAGACTCTCCGACCTTTACTCTGCTGCCAACAGATATATAAATTTCGGTTACAATACCGCCGATAGGAGTTCCTATTGCTATATTTTCGGTGTTGGCCTCCACAATGCCTGCTCCTGCCACAGACGATTTGAAGGGCGGAGAAGCCGGCACGACCAAAGGGAGCGCCGGCGGAATTTGTTTGCCGCCTCTGACAACCATTACGATGGCAAACAAGAGACCGAAAGCGGCAATGCCGGGAAGTATATATTTCCTGATCATGGCGTTTTATTCATTCTTTATTTATCTGAAAAATTCCGCTGAAGGTTTTCTACGCTAATAATGCGGCCGTCATCCATTTTTGCTATCCGATCGGCAAATTCAAAAATACGTTCATCGTGGGTAACTACGATAAAAGCGCAGTCAGCGCCAACCACCATTTCACGAAGCAGTTCCATAACTTTATAACCGGTTTCATGGTCAAGCGCGCTGGTAGGTTCATCACACACAATAAGTTTGGGATTATGAAGCATCGCCCTTGCTATGGCTACACGCTGCTGCTGACCTCCCGATAGTTCTTTCGGAAGCGAGGTTGTACGATCACCCAGACCGACACGATTGAGCATTTCCCGCGCTCTTTCAACTGCCTCGCGTCGTCTGACCCTGTTAATGAGCAAAGGCACTGCCACATTCTCGGCGGCTGTAAGCGCCGGAACCAGATTGAACATCTGAAAGACAAATCCTATATTCCTCCCCCGATACTCTGTTCTTTCGTTCGGATTCATACGCATAAAATCATGGCCAAAAACAACACATTCTCCGCCGTCCCGATCCAGAACACCGGCAACGATGGAGATCAGGGTAGTTTTACCGCTGCCGGAGGGTCCCACCAGCATCATAAGCTCGCCGGAGTTCACTTCCAAATCCACGCCGCTGAGCGCATGCACCTGAGTATTCCCGACACCGTACGTCTTGGTCACATTTTTGCAATATACAGCGGTGCTGTTTGTATCAATCATGCCTTAACCCTTAAAAACTATCGCCGGTTCAAGCCGAACCACTCTCCACATACTGACAACGGCTGATATGGCGCAAATCATCATAACTGCAACAGCGCTTATGCAGAGAAGCTGCCACGGCAATCTGAACGACAGCTCTGTGTGGCCGGATAAAAATCCCATACACGTTGCAAACCCGACCCCAAGCCCGTATCCAATCGCACCAACCATGGCAGCCTGAAGCAATATCATCCGCAGCAACATGAAATCCGATGCGCCCATTGCTTTCAGAATCCCCAAATACCGAATATTATCCTGGGTAAAATTATAAAAGGTCTGTCCTGCAATAGCGACGCCAACAATAAAGCCCAGCACAACAGTAGTGCCAAAGTTTATCGGAATGCCTGTGTACTTCATAAAATAGCGCACGGTCAGCATTTCAAACTCATCCTTCGTGTATGCAGCCAAACCGGTTATCCGGCGGATTCTTCTGCACAGTTCATAAACATCCTGGCCTGCCTTCGCCTTGACAAGGACAAAAGACATAAGTTTGCGCTCACGCGGAGCGAATACGGTTGCACGTGAAAAAGTAGTATAGACGACAGGCTGTGATTGAAATGTTCTCTGTACCTTGCAAATTCCAGCAACAACAGCCCGGTGGTCGTTCAATTCCATAGTGTCTCCAATATCCAGCGCCTTTCGCTTCCCGTCCGGCAAGACCTTTGCCAGCTTGCCTACCGCGCCGACGCTATCAACAATAACCGCATCGCTGCTGCGCAGATCCGCCAGTTGTCCCTTCAACATCACCGGAGGACCGCCGATGAGTGTCTCATCGTCAAGCCCCACAACAATGCACGTCTGAAAGGTTCCATCCCGGAGCCGTGCCTTCAGCAAACCTTTATACATCGGCACAGCCCAGGCAACACCTTCCACGCCGCGAACGCGCAGCGACTCCGTCTCTTTTAACGGTTTGAGATCGTCTATATACTGCACCTTCGGATCCATTACCCAGATATCGGGAAACGAGGTATCCGTCAGGAAGCCGTACGTACGCGTCATTAGCCCCATGAAAATGGATGCCTGCTGAGTAATGAGCAGTGAAGCAAACGTCAATCCTACGATCATGCCGATATATTTTGCCCGATTCCCCATGAGCATTTTCAGCGCGATATAATTCATTGCTTCAAACGCCTTCCGCTACATCTCCAATACAAAAAATATATCCAAATTTTTGCCGCCGCAAAACGTCCCTCTTCTACACGTACTGTTTCAGCGGCCTATACCATACCAACAGGGTTTTGATAATATCCGCACTGCTGATTCATTTTAACGAAAAGACGGTTGAGTTTATTTGTTTTAAAATGATCAACGTACAGAAAAATATATTCACGCACATAGGTGCGGAGGTCCCATTTCGGATCATGTGCGCGTTCGAATTTCTCAAATATTTTCAGCGCTTCCCTGACGTTTAGCCCTTCGGCAGGCATATAATAATAATCCATCGCCATATCCCACTCCGGATTTTTGTAAACAGACAGGCCAAAACGTTCCGGCTCCGCGGCTACAGGACTGTATTTCCCAAGAGCGAAAGTCGTAAAACCGACAGAATGTATATATTCTTTATTTTCATGCAGAAACCGAACACTGTCTTCCGCTTCCGCATGACTTTCTCCGGGAAAACCGAAAAATCCCATACAGTGATTCCATATTCCTGACTCAGCCGACATTCGCAGAACAGTTCTGATTGTTTCAAGATTCGTTGCCTTGCCCATAAGTTTTAAAACTCTTTCATTTCCCGACTCTAATCCAAAGTGGAGATATTTACAGCCAGAAGCGGCTGCATCCTTCCAAACGCTTTCATCCAGAAAAGACTCTTCAAACCGCAGGTGGGTAGTCCATGCAATATCCAGCCTTTCCTCAATTAGTTTTTTGGACAGTTTCCGAAAGAGAGACGGCGGGTAGGATTCATCGGTAAAGTGAAAATGCCGGTTACCATACTTCATTTTCAAAAATTTTATGTCACTTACTATCTGATCAACCAGTTTGGTGCGGAACCCTTTTGTATAGCCCTGAAAGTGGTCACAAAAGGAGCACTTTCCCCAGTAACAGCCACGGGTAGCCAGATAGGGCAAAATAAGTTCCGGAACAAAATATTTATCCAACGGCAACCCGTCAAAATCAGGCGGAGGTAATTTTGTCAAATCTTCGGAATATACACGGGAATTTATATGAACCCCTCTTTCATCCCTATACATCAGGTTGGGCAATTGCGAAAAATCTTTTTTCCCGTTTTCAATGGCATTGATAAGCTCCAAAAAAGCGTGTTCCCCTTCAAAAAGTACGGCTGTATCAAACAGTGCAAACAGTTCGGGTTTTTCCGCAAGAATGTCACGCAACCGTGTGATGATATTCCCTCCGAGTGTAATATGGACGGCAGGATATTTTTCCCTGATCATCCTGCAAAAGGTAAAGGCGGGAATTATCTGTTTCCTCTGTACCACTGAAATACCGACCACGCCGGGCTGTTCCTTTTCGATAAGAGGATCAATAATATTCCGATACACATCCCTGTAGACGTTGGTCTGGTCGTCTTCTACGGCTCTGAGGATTTCTCCTGACATAAACGGCTTATACACCAGATCGGTCTCCAGAGGGGGAAAGCAAAGCTTTGCCGGATAATATCCCAGAGAAATCACCGACATGATTTGATGCAAACAACTACTTGCCCATTCAAGCTTATCTATATCATAAAAATCCATGCTCCTCAGAATTGACCTGGCTTTCCTGGCGTCTTCCATAAGCAGAACAAACCGCTCTTCAGTGCATGCAAGGATTTGGCTCCTGAGCGCAAGCAACTCTTCACTTAAACCTTCTGTTTCCAGCATGCACCGGAGACCGCGAAACCTCTCGTTGATTCTTTTTTGTACGAAATGCAAAAAACCGCCGCTGAACATCATTTCGTACATTTCCACGTTGACATCCTTCAGGATTACCTCATGGCCAGCAGGACGCAATACGGAAGCAAGGGAGGGGAGGCTCAAATAAGGTTCAGACGGAAGCCAATCGGGTGGAAAAAGCAAAATTACTTTCATTGCCTGTATCCATGAATATTTTGTTCCTGAGTTTTTTACAAATACAGTTCTCGATTATTTCAGGATTTATGAATTATGAAGTTCCTGAACATTACATTAGGTTGCCTTTAGTGATTTTTCGTTGTAGAGCGCGGAGTCTCTTCGCTCTACAACCGCAACTTTGAAATTTCTGTACATTTAAATACATTGCATATCAATGGCATCCTTTTCCGTGCTCAAGTCAATTTCTATAGGACTGATTTTGTTCTTTTTATCATTGAATAACAGTTTTACCCTGGGTTTGTTCAGGTGATCTCTGTTCAATGACACTACATAACCGGTAAAATCCTTACATTTGCCATTCTTTATTCTAATCTCTGAACCCAAAAGGTATTTCGGCGTAACCTCTAAAAAACAATTCACCAATTCTTCATTGAATTGCGTCCGTGCACCATCCCTGATGAGTTCATACACCAAATCATGGGGCAAGGCGGGGCGAAACGGCCTGTCCGAAATGCATGCATCGTAAAAATCAGAGATAGCCGCTATCTCGGCCGGCAAGATGAGCTTGTCTTCACCGGTAAAAACAATGTCCTCATGATCGATCTTATTATTGCCTTTCAATCCACGCGGATAGCCCATGCCGTCCTGCCTCTCATGATGCTGATACGCAATGTGTGCGGAGACATAACCCACTTTATCACTTTCCTTTAACAATTCGTACCCATAGACAGGATGCAGTTTTACCGCATTATACTCCTCCTCCGTTAATTCTCCCGGTTTGTTCAGAATACTTTTCTCAATAAATATCTTTCCGATATCATGAAGAAATTCACCCACGGCTATTTGCTCCAGCCTTTTTTTGGTAAGACACAATCTTTTTGCAATAACAAGAGAAATAATAGCCGTATCAATAGAATGCTCGTACGTATAGTTATCATGACTCTTTATCGTATTCAAACCAGACAAAATGTCCTGCGTCATGATTTCTTCGAGAAAAAATCTCATGTTATAACAAAGATGTTTAAATTCGTAGCTTTCCCGAAAAGATTCTCTGATTTCTTCATTGTTGATACGATCAATAATTGATTCAAAAGCGTCGCCTTTCTTCTTTTCCACGGCGCTGTCGACCACCTGAAACGTTCGAATAATATCCTGTGTGGTCGTAACACGTGTTTTTTCTGACACCGGGTCTTTTATATCAATATCCCTCGTATCCTCATCCTCGATGTACAACGACATATAGCCTCTTCTCGTAAGGAGGTCTATATAGCCCTTTGTCAATACAACCCCCTTTTTTAATAGCACCTCATAGTTTTTCCCAAAAATTGTCTTTCCCAAAATCATTCCCGGCTTTACGTCCGTCAACCATTTTTTAATCATAAATAATTACCCTGCGCCTTTAACAAAAATGCAATTGCAGCCTGTGACGTATAGTTTTACAAATTATAAATAATATATATTCGTTTTTGAACTAAAATAAAACACCGGCTCGTTCTCTTTCTGAGACCGCTTTGTATTTGTTTTACATGACATATCTAAACCATGCATAAAAATAATCATGATGAGGGCGGCAGTGTATGGCATTGTTTTGTGTTTAAGCGGCTTAACTACCACTTACAAGGGAGCATTAAAAGGATGGCTATGAGATATCAGAAGGCTTTGGGGAGGGTAAACAGCAGAATGACAGAGGTTAATTAGCAGTTGAATCTTTTTGTTCGTTTATTACCGGGGTATGCTTCTTAAAATAACCCGCGCCGGACTTCCGTCTCCGTCTTTTATCTTAAGCGGCAACGCCAGCAATTCATAATCTCCTGCCTCCACATCACTCAAATCAAGCCCTTCCACAATAATAACGCCATTTCGCAAAAGAACGTGATGTGTATTGGCAGGCATATTCCCGTATTTCTCAATCGAAAGATAGTCGATGCCCACAAGCTTTACCCCACAATCAACTAAATATCGTGCGGCATCTTCCATGAGATAAACAAAATCCTTTTTAAACTTCGGAAGTTTCCAGCAGGCGGAGTTGACCGTTTTAAAAATAATCCTTTTGTTACTTTTTATTTCTAATAACTTTACGTCTTCCAGGCTGATCTTTTCGGTATTTTTTATATCAAATACCACGACATTTCCTATCAGATAATCCAATGGAATCTCATCGACTTTGATTCCATTTTCTTCAAAATGATACGGGGCGTCAATATGAGTGCCGCAATGAGTGGACAATCTTAATTCCGATACATTACAAACGTTGCCTGCGGAAATTGCGCTTATTTTTCTGAGGCTTAGAGGCGGGTCAGAAGGCCAGGTAATCAGTGTATCCGATATGGTAAGCGTAATATCGTAAAACTTCATTTCACATTTTCTCATTACGCAATTTTATTTCCGGCGCTTTTATATACCATAAAGCGGAATTATTTACCTTCAATATCCGTCTGACAATTTGCGCCAGGAAGAGAGACTAAAAGGAGACTATAGGTGTCTTACCGCAACGGAATATACCATGTTACATCAACGGGAGGTAAGGGTTGCCGCCAAACGGAGCATTTCATTTTTGTTAATATCAGAAGTAAGGCAATAGGTAGTCCCATTTTCTTCCCACAATACCGAATTGAATCCCTGTCGATTCCCTATATAATACACTTTCGGCCCGAACAATGCCTTTTCAAGATTTTTGGTTGGAAGTATTTTATTCTTTACAATCTGAAGAGACAGCTTATTGCCCCCCTTGTTGAAGACGACACACGAGCTATTTGTGCCACAAAGCTTGACAGGCACTCCGCCTACAGCACGAACTCGCATGACATCATTAGGGAAGATGGCTGTATTGGCTGTTTTATTATAGTCCGCGTAGTTATTGCCTTTCTCAACAACAGATGTTTCTTCATTAAACACCAAACGGTTGTCGTTTACCGCTACAACATGATTCTTTACTACATTATCGACAATAAATGCGGAATCGGTTTGGAAATGATTGGTATAATAAAAAATACCACCTGCAATAGAAAGAAGAACTGACGCTGCAATAGCGTAGGAGCGGGAAGAAAAGGGTACGATGCGCTTTGTAGTGCGGTTATAAACACCCTCTTCAGTTTTCTGCACAACAAACGCATTGTCTACATCGATAGAATGAAGCTCTTTTAAAATCCTGCTTTTAAGATACTCAGGAGCCGTTACATTCACACAGTATGCTTTTACTAAAGAACGATACTCCTTTTCAAACTCGTATTTTTGACGACAATTATCACAATGTTCAAGATGTTTCTCCATACCTCCGGAAAGAGGTTTCTCCAGCTCGTTATCCACAAATTCATGAATATATTTGACAAATTCAACACAAGACATTATTTTCCCCTCTTAATATATCCCCTATCTTCCGCATATTTAAGCAAACTTTGCTGTAACAATTTTCTCCCCCTATTTAACCTTGACTTTATCGTCCCGATTGGCACGTTCGTAATTTCAGCAATATCTTTGTACGGTAGTTCCTCCACGTCGGAAAGCAGGATAACCTCCCGATATTCTATCGGCAAGTTATCTATTGCGTGCTTCACATCGTCATCCATCAGATTGCCGAGATCGGCGTATTTGCTTTCCAAAGTGTCGGTTAATTCGCCGGATTCAGATTCCGGCTTATATGCCAAACCTGTATTAACCGACTCAACATCTTCATACATAAATTCGCTTGGCGTGCTTATCTTTTTTCTGTATGTGTTAATAAACGTATTCCGGAGTATTTTAAAAAGCCAGGCCTTGATATTTGTTCCCTTTTGAAAGCTGTCGAAAAAACGATACGCTTTCAAATACGTTTCCTGAACAAGATCTTCCGCTTCTTCTTTATTAAATACCAATCGCAATGCCATATTATAAAGGGAATCAATATGTTCGATTGCAATCTCTTCAAATTCTTTCCTATGTTTATTTTCTTCCTGCATTGCCTAAGTGCTTGTTTTCTTTAAACAATAAAATAATTAACAAAGTTCCTCACAAAAAACTTATTTTTTCATTTACTTTGATAATTTCGGAAATAGTATATCAATATAAATTATGTAACCGCAAGTGAATATAATATTTGAGCGAGGTACCGATTTCTGATAGTATTAGTTGTGAAATTCTTGAGACAGTTTTTTAAAGGTATGAAAACGGCTCCACCGCAATGCCGTGGAGAGGGTGGTTTGGATCCGTAGTCTTACGGTGGTTTATCCACTGATAGTCCTGCACTTTTTCTCCATTGAGAAATGTACGTAACTAACAAAGACGGATTCCCAAATAATTATTATAGATCCTAAAAACGATACCTCAAACACGCACATGGCAGAGCCATTATTTAGACTTCCGGCATCTTAACAATAAGTTATTTTTTACGCAAGAGGAAAAATCATACATGACAGTTTTTCTTGACATAAAATTTTCATGGGATTAACATAATAAGCATGAAATTAGGCGCAAGTTACTTTGCCAATCGTATAATTCGCCATGTCCGGGAGGACATGAACAAAATGGCTGATGATGGGTGTAATTTCGTTGTTCACACTATGAGTGAACACGATATTACTTATCATGCAGGAACAATGACCGACATTGTGAAGGCAAGCCAGGAGGCCGGGCTGGAAGTCTTTCTTGACCCCTGGGGTGTAGGACGCGTGTTTGGGGGAGAATCCTTTTCTACCTTCGTAAAAGCATACCCCAACTGCAGACAACAATTAAATTTCCCTGAAGGTGAAATAAAGATATACAAGGCGTGTCTGAATTCAAAGACATTCCGAGACAGCATGGCGGCATGGATAGACCTTGCGGCAGAAACCGGAACAAATGGAGTATTTTGGGATGAACCGCATTTATTTTTTGGAGAGTTTTCGCCTCTCTTTGGAGGCAAAAAGAGAGATATCTGGGGGTGTACCTGCCAGACATGCCAGGGCTTTTTTAAAGAGATATACGGCTATGAAATGCCCGTGGATTTTACAGACGACGTGAAGTCGTTTCGGCAAACAACCATCATCAATTTTCTCGAATATCTGGCAAACATTGCAACAAAAAAAGGTATGATAAATTCAGTTTGTTTATTTCCCACAACAGACCCCCGTTACGGCATTTTTGAATGGGAAAAGGTCGCCATGATTAAAAATATGAATATTTTCGGAAGTGACCCATACTGGTATGCATACAAAAAAGAGGTAACGGAATTTGTGCAACAGGTATCTGACGAGGTAGTCACACTTTCCAAAAAATACAATAAGGATCCCCAGATATGGATACAGGGATACAGGGTGCCGGCCCAGAGAGAAGACGAAATTATAACTGCTGTGGATGTGGCGTATAATTCGGGTGTCCGCAACATAGCCACGTGGAGTTTCGAAGGGACGGATTGCATGACATTTGTCCGGTCGGAACGTCCCGAAGTAGTCTGGCAGAACGTTCGAAATGCCTACTTGAAATACAAAAATAAATAAACCTTCCCATAGCAACTCTGCTTTTATACCACCGGGTATTACTTGGACTCATGAATGCTAAAATAGAAAAAATTGCAAACCAATCTCTTCAGGGTAAAACCATCAGCCGCGATGATGCCATTTACCTTATGCAAAGAGAAAGCGATGATCTGTACGATGTATTCTACTGGGCAAACCGGATTCGTTTAAAACATTTCGGTCATTCCGTTAAAGTTTGTGCAATTGTAAGCGCAAAGCAGGGCCGGTGTACGGAAGACTGCGGTTTCTGTTCACAATCCGCTCATTATCATACCGACATAGAAGAGTATCCGCTTAGAGACAGTAACCAGATACTCGATGTTGCCAAATGCGCAGGGGAGGAAGGGGCAGGCTCACTGGGCATCGTCACAAGCGGATACAGCATAAACAACTCCGGAGAATTTGGCTCTATTTGCAGGACAGTGACGGCAATCACAGAGAATACCCGCATTCACCCGCATGGCTCTTTCGGCATACTCACAAAAGAAATGGCTGAATCTCTGGTGCGATGTGGACTAAAAAGAGTTAATCACAATCTGGAAACATCGGAGAGGTTTTTCCCCACTATATGCTCATCGCATACCTATAGCGACCGGATACATACCCTTCATATCGCAAAGGAAGCCGGACTGGAACTATGCAGCGGCGCAATCTTC
>Ga0233425_10005468_pt1 | contig 20031 bp, 14 predicted proteins | sample Watercolumn_Towu_2_FD_181712 | JGI IMG/M metagenome (GOLD analysis project Ga0233425, IMG submission 181712) | Freshwater microbial communities from Lake Towuti, South Sulawesi, Indonesia - Watercolumn_Towuti2014_140_MG | ecosystem: Environmental > Aquatic > Freshwater > Lake | place... | reverse complement strand
CTCGTCCTCCGCAGCGTCACGAACCTCCCGAACGACTTCTACGTGAAGCTCGACGCGCTGGTCAGCAGCGGCCGCGCCCGCGTCCGCGCCAACCCGCACATCTCCACCGTCAGCGGCCAGCCCGCCGGCATCTTCATCGGCCAGCAGCGCTACCTCAGCACTCCGGTCACGATGGGCGACGGGGAGGGCTTTCAGACCAAGAACTCCATCGACGCCGGCGTCCGCCTCGACATGACCCCCCTCACCGGCGGGCAGGGCGAGATCATCCTGCAGATCGACGAGGAGATCGGCACCCTCGGCGCGCCCGACCCGACCACGGGGCTGCCGGACAAGTCCAGCCGCTCCGCGCGCACGGTGGTCCGCGTCAACGATGGGCAGACCATCGTCATCGGCGGGCTCCAGCAGGAGGAGACGCGCTCGGTCCGCTCGCGGGTTCCGGTGCTGTCGAGCATTCCGCTCATCGGCGGGCTCTTCAAGTCCAAGCGCATCGACAAGACCCAGACCGATCTGGCCGTCTTCGTGACCCCGCGCATCCTCACTCCCACCGGGCACCGCCCGGCCGAGGAGGAGCGCGCGCTGATGGAGCGCTTCGACATCGCGCCGCCGAGCGATGCGCCCCCCGCGAGCTCCGACGCGGCGCCGGAGGGTCGATGAGCCTCAACGCGCCCTGTCCAGGACGGCGGCCGTGGGCCGGTAGGTGGCCGATCCACGGTCTGCTGCTGCTTCTCGGCGGCTCCGCGGCCTGGGCGCAGACGGAAGTCTACTGCAACCTCACCGAGGTCAAGATCGACCGCCTCAGCAACGCCACCCGGGTCACCCTGACCACCGACGGGGTCGTTCGCGGCACGTTCGATCCGGACGACTTCCGGGTCCCCGAGGGCAACGACTACCGACCGCTACGACTGCGGTCCTTCCCCTTCCGCCTCGTCAATTGCCGCACGCGCCTGGGCAGCTTCGTGGACGTGAGCGCCTACCCGGTCAGCCACCTCTCGCTGAGCATCCCGCGCGAATCCCGCGAGGGCGTCGGCCTGGATGTCGAACTGGTCCTCTACAAGCGTGGCAACCTGAACTCCATGTGGCTGGGTGAGGACTGGTACGGCGATTGGAGCCCCGATCCGCCGGGCGTGCGGGCCGAGCGCTCCCGCGACGGCCACAGCATCGTCATCCTCGTCACCAGCGACCGCCGCTATGAGCCGGAGCCCTCGCGCGCCGAAGTCGCCCCCAGCGAGTCCTCCCTCACCGTGACCGCCGACGAGGCCGGCCGCATCAGCGTCCGCGCCCTCAACACCCCCCTCGGCGACGTGCTCCGACGCGTCTCGGAAGAGACCGGACTGCAGATCGCGGTGCGCGGCGGAGCCAACTACCGCGCCAGCCTGGCCGTCAGGGATGTGGCGTCCGACGCCCTTCTGCGCGCCATCGCCCGCGCGTATGGCCTCAGCGTGCGCTCGGTCGGCGGCATCTGCTACGTCACGGAGGGCTTGCCGACCGAGGTTGATTCGTACTGGGCCGCTCCCACGGCGTCATTTCGCGTCCAGCACCTTCCGGCAGAGGAGGCCGTCGAGCTCCTGCCCGACTTCCTGCTCCGCTATGTGCATGTCAGCCAGGGCGACAACGCCCTCGTGGCCACCGGACCGCCCCAGCTCCTCGACAAGCTGGAGGCCGACCTCCGCAAGATCGATCGACCCACCCCCCAGATCTGGCTCTCGGCGATCCTCGTCGAGGCGGTGCGGCGCAACGCTCTCGACGCCGCCTCCGAGCTGGTGCTTGCCGACGGCCACCAGGAGTTCAGCGTCAGCGGTAACACGGGCCGGCTGGGCTACCGCATCGTCGACGGTCGCCTTGCCGACCTGCACGCGAAGCTCCGCGCCCTCGAGGAGAAGGGCGCGATCCGTACCCGCGTCTGCCCCTCGGTCACCGTGCGCAGCGGCGCGCGCGGCGAGCTGTTCCTCGGACGCCGGCAGTTCTTCGCCTTCGCCCGCCCCCGGTACAACGACGACCGCATCTCCCAGGAGGTCGTCCTGGAGTCGGCGGACATCGGCTCACGCATCCGCGTCCGGCCCTGGACCGGCGATGGCGAGCACCTGACGATGGAGCTCCGGGTGCAGGCGAACACCATCCTCACGATCGACAATCAGGGCCTGCCGCTCGTCGCCACGCGATCCGTGGAGGGCGCCATCCAGACCGTGGCCGACGACACGGTCGTCGTCGGCGGCCTCGCCCTGGAGACGGCCGAGGGCCGCCGCCGGCGCGCCCGACCGCTGGACCTGCTGTTCTTCAACGATCTCGTCCGCGCTCGCGCCCGCACCGACAACCTGACCGACGCGCTTGTGCTGCTAGCGGCCCGCGCCTCGTACAGCCCGCGCGACCTCGCGCCCACGCCCGAGCAACGCGCCAAAGGTGGTATTGGCTGAATGACTGCCCCCGCCCACATCCGGCTTCGCGGCTCAGTGACCCTCCTTGCGCTCATCCTGCTCCCGGTGCTCGACGGCGCCGGCGGGGCGCAGGTGTACTACAACCTCACCTCCGTCGAGGCCAAGCCCTTGACCAACGGCGTGCAGCTGATGGTGCAGGCCGACGGCCTCCTCGACTGGCAGCCGCCCGACAAGGACTGGGGCAAGTGGTTCGAGCAGCGGGAGAGGGGCGTCACCGAGCTGACGGTGCGCTTTCCCGGCGCCCGCTCCAAGCTCGCCGACAACTTCATCGATGTCAGCGTGCCGCCGGTGAGCTACGTGCAGGTCTCCGTGCCCCAGGACGCGCCTCAGGGCATCGGCCTGGAGATGCGCGTCGTGCTCAGTGAGTCCGCCAAGTATGAGAGCAGCACGGGCGAGAATCGCCAGTCATTCATGCTGACCTTCCACAGCGAGCGCACCGTCGAGCGCACCACAACGACCGGCGGCGGCGCCTCGACCGCCGGGAAGCAGACCGGGCTCGAGGTCAGCGTGCAAGACGGGAAGGTGTCGGTGCGCGCCACGAACGCCGACATTCACGAGGTCATCGGCGAGGTCGCCCGGCAGGCCGGGATCAACGCCGCCGTCGATGACGCCGTGAAGCACAAGGTCAGCCTGCGCCTGAGCAACCTGGAGCCGCTCGCCGTGTTGCGTGGCATCGCCAGCGGCTACGGCCTCGCGCTGTCACAGGACGGCGACGTCATCATGATCTCCGAGGGTGTGCCGCGCGACATGGCCACCTACAACCGCTCGGAGACGGCCTCCTTCCCCATGCGCTTCTTGCGCGCCGGCGACGCCCAGAGCCTGCTGCCCACCTTCCTCTTCAGCTACCTGCACGCCAACATGGAGCAAAACGCCGTGGTGGTCACCGCTCCAAGCCAGATGCTCGAGAAGATCGAGAGCGACCTCCGCCGCGTCGACGTTGCACCCCCGCTGATTATGGTCGAGGTCCTGGCCGTCGAACTCACCGATACGCGCGGCCTCACGAGCGGCGTGCGCTGGAAGTACTTCGGCACCAGCGACCGCGCGACCGTCGATCCCCGCACCGGCGCCGTCGAGTACCGCGTCGTCGGCCCCGAGGACTTCACCAATCCCTTGACCGGCGCCCTCGTGGCGCCGACGCGCGATGTGGCGGTGAACCTGGACGCCCTGGTCGCCAACGGGCAGGCGAAGATCCGCGCCAACCCCCGCATGGCCGCCGTGAACGGTCAGGAAGCCGAGATCTTCATCGGCGCCCAGCGCTTCATCAAGGTGAATTTCCTGCAGTGGGGCCAGCAGCAGGAGCGGATTCAGTCCGTCCCCGTGGGGGTGAAGCTCCAGGTCACGCCCTGGACCGGCGGCAATCGGGAGATCACCTCTCACCTCGTCGCCGAGGTGAGCAACATCGTGGAGATCGACCCGCAGAGCGGCCTGCCGCTGCTCTCAACCCGCCGCGCCGAGAGCACCGTCCGCGCGGCCGACGGGGAGACGATCTTCATCGGCGGTCTCACCCAGGAACAGCAGGAGACGCGCAAGAAGAGGATCCCCGTCCTCGGCGATCTCCCGATTTTCGGCAGCCTCTTCCGGCACACGTCCAAGACGTCGGTGAAGACCGACCTGGTGCTGCTGGTGACGCCACGCCTCCTGACCGAGGAGGGGCAGCTGGCGGACGCCGCCCGCGAGCGCGCCATCCGCGACCAGTTCCTTGAGCCTGGCGACTTCGGGGCAGTGCCGCCCGACGCCGCGCCGAACTGAAGGGGTGCTGCCGCGTCTACTGCGGGGCCCACTCCTGCGGCTCCGGACGCTCCCAGTACACTGCCTCGCCGAGCACCTTCAGCGTCTTGGCCTCGTAGGCCGTCAGCTTCCCGTCGCAGGCCACGTACACGACGCCGTCGTCGGTGACCACGACCGGCATCGGCGCCGGCATCTGGAAGCCCCCCGGCGGCCCGAACATCATCGGCCCGCCGAACATCGCGCCCCCGGCCTGCGGCTGAGGTTGCGCGGCAACATGCCACACCGCGGCCACGACCAGCAGCACGGTCAGCGCCAGAGCCATCTTCGCCAGCTTGGTCCTCATCATCGCGTCAGTCCCCTTCCTGGGAGGGCAGTCCGCCGGCCGCAACTCGCCCGGCCCAGCCTTCTTCGCGCCTCCGCTGCTACGCACCTGTTTGACCCCCGCCGAATGCAGCGAGGGCCCGGCGTTCTGCCGGGCCCTCGTGTCGGGCATGTTGGCCTACTGGGGCGGCGGCAGGATGCGGATCTCCAGCGCTGTCGCCCGGCCGTCCCTTGGCGGAGCCACCAGCGCGGCATCGATGGCCAGCCCCACCTTCAGGTCGGCCGCCGTCGCCGGCTGCCCTGCGACCGAGTACTTCGTGGTCGCGGTGACCGCCACAGTCACGTCCGGAGGCTGCGCCCCATTGGGGTTCAGGAACGGGGTCAGCACGATCGCCTGCAGCGTGCCGCCCTCGCCATTCAGTGCGGCAATCGTCCCGCCCAGGTGCGCGGGCAGAAGGCGGACCTCCACCGCCACGCCCTGGTCGTCGACGATCGGCGCCTGGAGGATGACGTCGACCGGGAGACCGATCTTCAGCTTGTCCGGTGTGACGCGCCGGTCGCCCGCCCGGTAGACCGTCCGCGCCGTCACCCGAACACTCACGGGCGAGGGCGGGTCTTGATCGGGCGGCGCGAACGGCTGCACCACGATCGTCCGCAGGACGCCGTCCACCAGCCGCAGGCGCCGAACCACCCCACTCACCCGCGGCGGAAGCACTCGCACCTCAGCCGCAGTCACCGCACCCTCGGTTGGCGGGCCGAGCGGGATCACCTCCACCGCCATGCCGACCTTCAGGTCGGCGGAGCTCAGCGTGCGACTGCCCGCGACGTAGCGGGTGGCGGTCGTCACGAGCACGCTCAAGTTCCCCTTCGGCGGTTGCCCCGGCAACGGCGGCGGCTCCAACTCAAACGACTGCAGGGCGCCGTTGCTGACGTTCAAACTCACGATCCGGCCGCCCAGCGGTCGCGGCGGCGCCTCGGCCGACGTGCCGTCTCCACTGGCGGCCGACAGGCCGTCGGTCAGATCGCTGCTGCCGCCGCAGCCCCCGACCAAGAGGCCCGCCCACAGCAGTCCGGTCGACAGTAGCACGGCTGATAGAGCTCGGGTCAGATCGCGCGGTCTCATCTCTGCTTCCTCCGGTCCATTCGGTAGTCGGTTCGAGCCCCCCGGCCCTCCAACGCGCTCCCCCAAGCCGGAGCGGAGTCGACCCGACCCCTACGGCCGCCCTCCCGGCGCCGGCGGCCCGGTCTGCGGGCCGGGCGGAGGTCCCTCGGGGCGCGCCGGACGCTCCCAGTACGTCGCCTCGGCCAGCTTCCGCAGCGTCTTGGCCTCGAACGCGATCAGCTTCCCGTCGCAAGCCACGTACACAACCCCATCGCCCAGCACCACCACCGGGGTCGGCGTCGGCGGAGGCATCATCGGCATCGGACCCATCATCCCTGGTCCACCAGGGCCCATCATGCCGGGTCCGCCCGGGCCCATGCCCGGTCCGCCCGGCCCCATGCCGGGGCCTCGTCCGCCGGGTCCGCCGGGTCCGCCGGGCCCGCCCGGGTTCGGCCCAATCTGGGCGACCGCCTGGAGCATCAGCGCCGGCGACAAGACCAGAACCGCGATCACCGTCATTGTGCAGAGGGTGCGTCTCATGGGAGTCTCTCCTTTCCGCAGGGCCTGTTGGCAAGGCCCCTTCTCTGCGTAGCCGACGCTATCCTACCCGCGCCGGATGACGATCTGCCTCGGGCGGGGATGACAGAACTGTAATCCTCGCCCGCTTGTCGGGGGCAGACGGCTGTGCTACCATCGCGGCATGAGGGTCCTGGTCGCCGAGGACGAAACGAAGATCGCCCGCTTCATCCGCCAGGCGCTGGAGGAGCAGGGCTTGGCCGTCGACCTGACCGGCGACGGCGACGAAGCCTACCTCCGCGCGACGACCCAGCAGTTCGACGCGATCGTCCTCGACATCATGCTCCCTGGCCGCGACGGGCTCAGCATCCTCCGCAACCTCCGCGCCCAGGGCCACGCGACACCCGTGATCCTCCTCACGGCCCGGACGGAGCTGAACGAGCGCCTCGAGGGCCTCAACCTCGGCGCCGATGACTACATCACGAAGCCCTTCTACGTCGAGGAGCTGATCGCCCGCATCCACGCCGTCACACGCCGAGCCGAGGGCGAGCGCCTGACCATCCTGCAGGCGGGCGATCTCGCCGCCAACCTCCTCACCCGCGAGGTGACCTTGTCCGGTCGGCCGGTGGAGCTGACCACGCGCGAGTTCAGTCTGCTCACCTACCTCCTCCGCTCTCCCGGGCGCGTCTTCCCACGGACGCAGATCCTCGAGCATGTGTGGGGCTACGACTTCGACCCCACAAGCAACCTCGTCGACGTGTACATCCAGCGGCTGCGACGGAAGATCGACCCCGACGGCAGCCGCACCCTCATCGAGACCGTCCGCGGCGTCGGCTACCGCGTCCGGCAGGCCTGAGAGGCCCCGAGCCCGATGAAGCCCCGCTCCTTCGGCGTTCGTCTCGCGCTCCTCTCCGCGGCGTTGTCCGGCCTCGTGCTGGCGGCCTTCGCCGTGTGGGCCTGGATCGCGGTGTCTCGCGTCAGCCTGCAGGCCATCGACCGCGAGATCCTGGACCGCGCCGCGCCACACCTCGCGACCCCTCACGAGCCCCAGCACTGGCGGCAGTTCGAGGCGACCCTCCCGCGCATCTACGGCGAACGCGGGCGAGGCTCGGTCATCCTGCTCGTCCGGGGCCGTGCGGGGGAGGTGCTCTGCCGCTCGCCGCACTGGCCCAAAGACCTCTCCGACCGGGAGTTCCGCCCGCCGGACCCGGGCGATCCCGCCTTTCGCCGCCCACCGCCCCGGGGGAGGCCGCCTCGCCCTCTGGGACCGGCTCCGCTGCCGATGCGGCCGCCCGCTCTCATGACCCGCCGCGCCGGGGAGGACCGCTGGCGGCTGGGGGTCCTGGCCAACCCGGAGGTCACGCTGGTCCTCGGGATGCGGCTCGACGCGTTCACCGCCGATCAGCGCCACGTCCGCGACGCCTTCCTCATGGCCTTGCCCTTGGCGCTGCTGCTGATCGGCGTCGCCGCCTGGCTCATCGCCCGGCGAGCCCTCCGGCCCGTGCACAAGCTCACCGCCGTCGCGGAGAGCATCACCGCCGGCGGCCTCGACTACCGCATCCCTCTCGGTGGCGAGGACGCCGAGTTCTACCGCCTCATCACCGTCTTCAACCGGATGATGGACCGGCTCCAGCGCAGCTTCGCTCAGGCCGCGCGCTTCAGCGCCGATGCCGCTCACGAGCTGAAGACGCCGCTGACCGTCCTGCAGGGGGAGCTGGAACAGGCGGTCCAGAACGCCCTGCCGAACTCCGAGGAGCAGGCCGCGTACAACGAGCTCCTCGAGGAGGTGCAGCGGCTGAAGGAGATCGTGCGCAAGCTCCTGCTCCTCTCCCAGGCCGACGCCGGCAAGCTGCCCCTGACCCCAGAGCCCTTTGATCTCGCCGCCGAGGTCGAGGCGGTGTGCGAGGATGCCGAAGCGATGGCGCCGCATCTGGAGATCGTGCGCGACCTGGAGACCGGCCTCCAGGTGCGGGCCGACGTCGACCTCATGTCGCAGGTCTTGCGCAATCTCACGTTGAACGCCATCAAACACAACCGCGAAGGGGGGCGCATCGAGTACCGCCTCCGCCGGGCCGGCTCAACCGTGCGCCTCGCCCTGGCCAATACCGGCGACGCGATCCCCCTCGAGCATCGAGACCGCATCTTCGAGCGCTTCCACCGGGCCGATCCCTCCCGCAGCCGCCGCGTCGATGGCGTCGGCCTCGGCCTGAGCCTCGCCCGCGAGATCGTCCGCGCCCACGGCGGCGAGCTGACCCTCGCCGACAGCGGCGAAGACCTGACCGTCTTCTCGCTGACCCTGCCGCTTACCGATAGCCGATCACCGGTCACCGCTCTCGGCGACACCACGAGGACTGCCGAATGAGGCTCCTGGCCATGGCACTCGCCCTTGCGCTCGGCTGCGCTTGCGCCGCCCAGCGCACCCTCCATGTCGCCGACTTCGGCGCCGTTGGCGACGGGGTCACGGACGACCGCCCGGCGATCGCCCGCGCGCTGGCGCAGGCGGCGCAGACACCCGGTCCCGTCGTGATCCGCTTCGACCGGAAGACGTACTGCATCGGCCCGCGCGAGGACCACTGGTGTAGCTTCGACCTCCACCAAGCGCGAGACCTCACCCTCGATGGCCGCGGCGCCACGCTCCTCCTGCACCCGCACAACTGCGGCTTCCTGCTGGATGAATGTGAGGGCGTCGTCCTCCGTGACTTCCGGATCGACTACGCGCCCCTGCCCTTCACCCAGGGCACGGTCACGTCCCTCGAGCCCGAGGGCGGCGCCTTCACGGTTCGCATCGACGACGGGTACCCGGTCCCCGATGAGACCGCCACCGACCTGCGTCAGGGCGCCTTCATCGAGCCGACTCGCCCGCGCTACACCGGACACTGGCTCTACGTCGGACGGGTAGAGCGCCTGCCGGGGGAGGAGCAGCTGATCCGCATCGTGGCCAAGGCGGGAGATGAGGGCCGTGTCACCGGCGCAGCCGTGGGGCAGCGCTTCGTGTTCGGCTTCTCGTACATGACCCCCCAGAAGCGCGACAGCCGCTTCCGCGTCGGTCAAGAGCCGCACAATCGGGGCGTCTATCTCTCGAATCCGGCCGGAACCATCCAGCTCATGCGCTGCCGCGACTGCCGGATCGAGTCGGTGGATCACTACGCCTCGATAGGGATGACGTACCGTCTGACCGGCTGCGATGGCATCCGTCTGCGGGCCGTCCGCATCATCCGGAAGCCGGGCACCGATCGGCTCGTCGCCTCGCTCTCCGACGGGATCCACTGCAAGAACAGCCGCGTCGGCCCCTTCATCGAGGACTGCGTCTTCGAGGCCCTGCTGGATGACTCGATCAACCTCTCCACCATGACCGATGACGTGATGGAGCGCCTCTCACCCACCACGTTCCTGACCCTCTACAGCGACATCGCCTGGTACGACACGCCGCTGCGGGCCGGCGACACGGTCCTCGCCTTCGATCCCGTGAACGCCCTCTACCTCGGCGAGGCGAAGGTCGCACAGGCCGAGTTCATCAGCAGCCACCAACGCCGCGTGACCCTCGACCGCGAGATCCCCGGCCTCATCGACGCGAAGGCCGTCGACCGCGGCCGCGCGACGCGCTTCTTCGTGAAGGTAAGCCAGGGCGCCGAGGTGCGCGACTGCCTCTTCCGCAGCCAGATGAAGACCGCGATGGTCTTCCGCACGCCGGGGCTGATCGAGGGGAATCGCGTCGAGGACTGCTTCTTCGGCGTCCACTGCCACAACGCGCCCGACTGGGGCGAGGGCCCCATGCCGGGCGACCTCACGATCCGGGACAACACCTTCGAGCGCGTCGCCTTCGCCGCCATCGCGGCCCTGCGCATCGGACAGGCGCCGCTCGAACCGGCCGGCGGCCCGCTGCGCATCGAGGGCAACCGCTTCCTCATGGACAACGGCATCGCCATCCGCCTCACCAGCCTCCGCGACCTCACCCTCCGCAAGAACCGTATCCGCATGGCCGCCTCAACACCGCCGCACTACCCCGCCATCCAGCTCGACGACTGCGCCGACGTCACCACCGAGGACCTGCGGGTCACCGACCCCCGCCCCTCCCTCAATCGCTGATGATCTTCGGCGTCACGAGCACCAGCAGCTCCCGCTGCACACCTGAGTCCTTGTGCTGGCCGAACAGACGACCCTTGAACGGCAGGTTCTCCAGCAGCGGCCCGGCCGTGACGCGCCCGGCCGGATCGACGCTCAGCTTGGTCTTCCCCTTCGTGATCTCATAGTCGAACTGCTGTCCGAGCCCACCCAGGATGACGGTTTTCCCGTCCTGGGTCACAACGTTTGTGAGGAGCTGACGCGTCTCGCCCTCCTCCAGTCGCAGCGGGTCGGGCCAGAACGTCATCGCGTGCGGCTCGCGGTCGAAGGTCACGTCCAGCCGCACCCGGCCCCCCGGTTCGACCCGCACGTGGACACATGCCACGCGTTGCGGGTCGCCCTGCGCATTCGGCTGAGGGTAGCCCACCAGCTGCAGCGCGTAGTCGCCGGCCGGGATGTTGTCCAGCTGCAGCCGGGTCTCGGGGAAGTTCACCCAGCGGATGCCGATGTCCCGCAGGGGCCGTAGGTTGACGTCGAGGAACCGCGCCTCGATGGAGACCTGTCTCGGCGGCACGTCGGCCTGAACCTCGCCGTCCGTCGGCCAGTCCACCTGCACCTCCACCGACCCCGCCCCGCCGGGCAGGCCGCCCTCGCCCCCGCACCCGGCCAGGACGGTCAACGCCGCCAGCAAGCTCACCACTGCCGTCACTGCGAAGCCTGGTCTCATGTTCGATCCCTCCTGCTCACGTCGAGCTCGCCCTGTCCCAGCAAGAACCCCTCCGCTGATCCTGCATACTTCCACCACTTTACCAGTGTTCCTCCTCGGGCAGGACTCTGCTCATCTCCCAGAGAAACGCCCTGCCCCATGGGCGACGAACCCTCCCCCGATCCTCTCGTCGAGCGTCCCCTCCGGTGGGCCGTGCCGTTGGCCATCGTGATCGCGCTTGCGGGCACGGGGGACATGATCTTCCGCGAGGACGTCCGCGTCCTCTACGAGACCAACCCCGACATCGTGTCGATCCTGGCGAATGCGCAGCGCGCCGGTTCGGGGGACGTGCTGGGCTGGTGGACCGGCGTCTGGATCGAGCGCGACTCGCCATACTACCGTCCGCTGGCGAGCATGTTGTTGTACGCCGAGTACCTCGCCTTCGGGCGCGCGTGGCGGCCCTTCTGCGTGGTCAGTTGGCTCATGCACGCGGGCATCTGCGTGCTGATCCTGCTCTTTCTCACCGGGCTGTTCGACCGCTGGGCGCCGCGCTGGCAGGTCCTGCCGGGGCTATTGGCGGTTGCGTGGTTCAGCCTCCCCTGTGAGACCACAGTTGATGGCCCCCACTGGGGCAACCGCGGTATCGCGCGTGGCCTGATGCCCTACTGGCCCGCCCAGACCGACCTCGGCTGCCTGCTGCTCGCGCTGCTCAGCCTGCTGATGTGGGACCGATGGCTCGCGGGCGGACGGCGGAGGACGCTCATCGCCGCCCTGGCCGCCTTCCTCGGCGCCCTCCTCTTCAAGGAGCACGCCGTCATCCTGCCCCTGCTTGCGGCGGCCCTGGCCCTCCATCGCGGCCGATCCTGGAGGCTCGCCGGGCTCTCCGGGGGGGTCGGCCTCTCGATCTCCGGGCTCTTTCTGGCCATCCGTGCTCTTCTAGCCCCGGAAGCGTGGGGCCCAGCCTACAGGGGCATGGGGCATCTCCTCACCAAGTTGGTCGCCTACCTTTGCGAGCCCGCGCTGATCGCGGCCTACAACGGTCACGCCTGGCTCATCGTCTCCGGCGGACTCGCGACGGCCTGCCTCGCCCTCGCGCTCTACGTCCCGCGGCGGCTCTACCTGCACGCGTTCGGGCTCTTCCTGGCGATCTTCCTCCCGCCCCAGCTCCTGGCGGGGAACATCGCGCTGCCCACACTGCCCGAGTTCGCCTGGCTCCTCGGGCGGATCGCCCTCACCGGCCTCCTGCTGCTCCTCCTCTGGGACCAGCGCCGTCGCGGCCCGGCGCTCTTCCTCGGCGCCTGCCTGCTGATCGTCCACCTCCCGGTGCTCCACGTCACCGGCCCGCACTATTACTACTGGCCGGTCGCCTGGTGGTCGATGCTCAGCGGCGCCCTCCTTGCCGGCCTCCCGGAGGCCCTGCGCGCCGCGAAGGAGTCCTGGCGGTCGGTCTGAGCCGCCGCGCGGGGCCGCCGGCAGGTCCACGCACCCACCGACGAGAACTCCGGTTCGCGCGCATCAGTCCAAGCCGGTGAGGTGCCGTTCATATGACCCCTCGCGAACGATTCCACGCCATCCTCGCACATGAGCGACCCGACCGCTTGCCCTACACCTTCGGCGGGCCGCGCGCTTCCACGTTCGCCGCCTGGCGCAAGCAGGGCCTCTCCGAAGCTCAGCAGACGAGCTGGCACTCGTTCGTCGGCGAGGACGGCGCCACGGGGATCGGCTTTGATTGCGGCTGGATCCCGCCCTTCGAGGAAGTCACCCTCGAGGTCCAGGGCAACAAGCGCATCTGGATCGACGCCTGGGGCGTCAAGCGCCTCGACGCGATCGTCCAGCCCACCGAGGGCTTCCAGACCCGGAAGTACCTCGAGTTCCCGGTCAAGGACCCCGCCGACTTCGCGGCCATGTGCGAGCGCTTCGACCCGCGCGATCCCGCGCGCACCGGGAACGGCGACTGGCGCAATCAGCTCGACCGCTGCCGAGAGTCCACGCTCCCCGTGAACCTCACCGTCCCCGGCCCGTACTGGCGAACGCGGGACTGGTGCGGGTTCGAGGGGCTCTCAATGATGGTCTACGACCAACCGAACCTCGTCCACGAGATGTTCGAGTTCTGGGCCTGGTTCCTCATGGAGCTCCTCGACGAGCCGCTCCGGAGCATTCAGATCGATGAGCTGGTCCTCAATGAGGACATGGCCTTCAAGGGCCAGGCGATGCTCTCGCCCGCGAAGATGCGCGAGTTCCTCATGCCGCCCTACCGGAAGCTGTACGCCTTCTTCAAGGAACGCGGCGTGCGAGCGGTCGTGATGGACTCCGACGGCTACAACAACCAGATTCTCGATACGATGTACCCCGAGTGCCTCGATGGCATCCAGCCCATCGAGATCGCCGCCGGCAACGACCCCGAGGAGATCCTGACCCGCTACCCGGGCATCTTCATCCACGGCGGCATCGACAAGCGCGAACTCCGCTTCTCCCGCGAACAGGCCCGCGCCGAGATCGCTCGTCGCTATCGCACCGCCCACCGGCTCGGCGGGTTCATCCCCCACGTCGACCACGGCGTGCCGCCCGACATCCCGCTGCGGAACTTCCTCTACTTCGTCGAGCTTGCCAAGGGGTTCGCCCGGGGGGAGGACCTCGAGGCCTACGAACCGCCCGGAGAGCTGGAGCAGCAGCTCGGCCCCATCGAGGAGATGTTCGACTCCCGCAGCGCGATCGCCGCGGCCTACGCCCAGGAAGAGCAGGAGAGCTGACCGCTCAGCCTTCCCCCGCGTTGCGCGTGGAATGGACAACGCCCATCCACCGGGGGCGGATGGGCGTTGCTGGTTGATCGCGGCGGGTGCGGCTACGGCTGCCAGCCCTGAGGCGGGTTGGAGGCCACGGAGGGGTTCGCCGAGCCCGTCTCCTTGCCCCACTTGGCGTGGCCGTCGACGAAGCCTACGTTCACGCCCTCGTTGTGCGGCGCGTTGGCCGGGATGCGGTTGGCGATCCCGCCGGCGCAGCCGGTCCCGCTGGCGCAGGTGTTGGCGTACTGCGCGCGATTCCAGTCGGGGACGGCCGGGTGGTTGGAGTCCATGATGAGGATCTTCTGCGACGGCGTCTGGACTTTGGCCAAGGGAACGTATTGTAGTGCGTTGAGAGCGGCGTATGAGGGGTAGAGCGGGAAGGTCTGCGCCCAGTAGTTGTAGGTCGTCCCCTGCTTCAGGTTGCTCGGGCAGGCGCAGATCTGCGAGTTCTTGACATAGGGCTGGACGGCGGTCGGCCACCAGTCGGCGCAGGGCCGCACGGACTGGTACCCACCACCCATGCCGAACAGCTCGTCATAGTCCTGCACATACATCAACAGACCCAGGCTCAGCTGCTTCACGTTGCTGAGGCAGCTGGTCTGGCGGGCCTTCTCGCGGGCCCGGGCAAAGACGGGGAACAGGATCGCGGCCAGGATCGCGATGATCGCGATCACGACGAGCAGCTCGATGAGCGTGAACCCACGGCGCATGTCAGTTCTCCTCAGTGTGGGATATCCGCTACACAGCCACGACGACGACCTTGTTCGGCATCACCTCCTCTTCTGCCCGGCGCGGCCCTGCTTGCACTCCTGCAGCAGTCTGTGTACGGCTGGCTGATCAGGCTGAGCCTGCAGCAGGATGCGGCAGTCCTCTTCCGCCCGGTCGTACTGCCCGAGACGAGTCAGGCACCCGGCCCGAATGAACCGCGCCTGGGTGTCGCTCGGGTCGAGGGTCAAGGCGCGCGTCGCGGCTTCGACGCCGGCTTGATGTTGGCCCAGCAAGGCGAGCGACACGGACAGCGCGGTCCACGCCTCGGGCGAGGAGGGACGCAGTTCGGTCGCCGTCTGGGCGGCGGCTCGCGCGGCGTCCGCCCGGCCCTGAGTGTTGAGGCAGACCGCCAGAATCGTCAGGGCTCCGGCATTCGACGGCTCAATGCGCAGGACCTGCTCCACATTCGCCAAGGCCGAGGCGAATTCCTGGGTATTCACCTGGGCCGACGCCAGCAGGACGCGCGCGGCGGTCGAGGTGGGCTCGGCAGCCAGGGCGCGTCGGCAGGCTCCCATCGCCGCGGCCATGTTACCTTCCGAGAACGCCTGCTGAGCGAGCGCAAGTTCCGGGGCCGCGCCCCCGCCGCCGGCGACTTGGGCCCGGCGGAACGCGCCCTGCGCCTCGGCGGGGCGCCCAAGGCGGGTGAGGCACTCCCCCATGCCTACATGCGCCTCGGCGGACTGTGGGCTCAGGGCGGCCGCCCGGCGATACGCCCCGAGGGCGCCGGCGTCATTCCCCATGGCCAGGAGGGTGTCGCCGAGGCTGAGCTGCGCATCGAGGGAGTCGGCCAAGGGGCGGGGGAGGTCGTCGTACACCCCCAAGGCCTCGCTCGTCCGGCCCTGCACACGGAGGCACGCGGCCAGAGCAAGGTGGTGCTCGACGCGATCGGGACGCAGCTGAAGCGCCAGCCGCCACTCGGCCTCTGCCTCGCGGAGCCGGCCCTTCTGCTGCCAGGCGCCGGCGAGGTCGGCATGGCCCTTGCCGGCGTCGATCCGACTGATGCTGTAGAAGTCGTAGTTCACCATCAGCCCACAGGCTAGCAGGCCGGCAATGACGCAGCCGAGGGTCCGCACGTCGCGGCGGCGGGCCAGCTGCACCATCTCCACGGCGGCGTAGGCGGCGAGCAGAGCGAGCGCCGGTATGAGTGGGATGCGGTAACGATCGCAGACGAAGAAGGCGATGACCGTCAGCGAGTACAGCCCCACAAAGGCGAGCCCGGGGTAGAGGGCGCGGCGGCGACGGATGAGGGCCAGCCCGCCGCCTACGAGGCTGAGGGGCGCCAAGAGGCCGAACGGCGCCCAGATGGGCCCCAGTGGCCCCACCAGCGTGCGGAGAACCGAGGAGGACCATCCAGCGGCGTAGATGAGCGTGTTGTTCGGCTGCTCAAACCCGTTCCAGAGGATCAGGAGCTTGCGCAACATCAGCCGCAGCCACGCCCCGGGCTGTGTCCCGATGAAACCCAGCCCTTGTCTATACCAATAGGCGGAGACCTCGGAGGGCCGGAGCGGACGCCCCTCGGCCTGCTCCGCGAGGGCGATGGTATCGTGGTACCCGCCCCACCAGGTGGCCCGCGTGCCGGGGACCACGGCGGTGACGCCGTCGGACTGCGGGTTGTTGCCGATGAAGAAGTTCACCCCGCCCTGCGACGCGATCAGCACGAAGTCGCGCCCCACCAGGGCGTTGTGCAGCGTCACCGGGAGGACGCACAGCCCCGTCGCCGCCAGGAACGCGAGGCCGGCCCGGGCTCCAGGGCGGAGGCCCAGTCGCCAGAGCGCTGCACCGACCACGACGGGGACGAAGGCGAGGATGTTCGGGCGCGTGATCGCGAAGAGCCCGAGACACGCCCCGGCCGCCAGCCAGCGGCCAAGGCGCGGGGCGGTCGGCTCGAGGGCCCAGACGAGGCTGAGCAGCAGGAGGGTGGCCAGGAAGGTCTCGAGCACCGGCAGCAGCAGCTCGCCGTCGAAGTAGATCAGCGGCCCATACAGCGCCGCGATGACCCCGGCCAGGACCCCGGCGGTGGGCCCGATGCACCGGCGACCGAGGTAGTACACCAACATGCAGCTCAGCGACCCCAGCGCGAACTGGATGACCCGCGCCACGAGGTAGTCCGGCCCGAACAGCCGGTACAGCGACCCTAGGAAGTACGGGTACAGAGGCGCTCGGAAGAAGGCCTCGTCTCCGAGCCACTTGCCCGCCGCCAACTCCCGCGCCCACTGGTCGTGGTAGGCGGCGTCCATGATGGGCGAATCGAACAGCGGGCTCGCCTGCGTCTGGAAGAGGTACGCCGCTCGCACCGCGAAAGCCAGCGCGAAGAGGCCCAGGGGGACGAGCCGGTACGGACTGGCCGTGGACACGGGCGCGAGCAAGAGGCGGCTCCCAGAAGACCCGGGTGCGGCGGGCCCGCAGGCAGTGCCGGGCGTCTTCGGCGGGGAGTTCGGCGGCACCTGCGAGGCAGGATGCATCCCGCTCTGCCCCGAACGTGGCCGCAGCGGGAAGGAGGGCGGCTCATGCTTCCGCAGGCGATCACGGTTGTGACCATCGTCGGCGATGACTTCCACCTCAACGGCAGGCCCACATACGAGGGGCGGGCGTGGGAAGGGTGTCGGGTCGAGGGGCTCCTGATGAACGCGCGGATGGTGCAGGGCGTCTTCGAGGACGAGAACCCCGAGACGCGGCAGCTGTGGGCCTATCCGGACACGGGCGCATGGGACGCCGAGCGGAACACGCGGGAGTTCATCGCCGCGATGCCGGTCTGGCGCGCGCATGGGCTGCTCTCGTTCACCATCGACCTGCAGGGCGGAGGACCGATCTACGGCAAGCCCTTCCCCTACGACCAGTACGTGAACTCGGCCTACGATCCGCACGGGAACCTGAAGCCCGCGTACATGGACCGGCTGGGGCGCATCCTGCGGCGGGCGGATGAGCTGGGGATGGCGCCGATCCTCTCGCTGGCGTACTTCGGCGTGGATCACCGGTACATCGAGGGGCAGGACGCGGTGCGGAGGATGGCCGACAACGTCATCGACTGGCTGAGCGAACAGGACTTCCGGAATGTGCTGATCGAGATCGCCAATGAGCGGATGGGCATTCAGACAAGGGCGGGCGAGGTCTCGGCGCTCGAACTGATCCCGCGAATGCGGGGACGCTGGGCCGCCCAGCATCCGGGCGGGGAGCCCCTCTACGCCTCGACAGCCCACGGGGGAGGCGGCGCGCTCCCGCCGCCGGCGCTGGTCGAGATCGCCGACTTCGTGCTGCTCCACGGGAACGGGCAGTCGCCCGAGCAGCACGTCACGATGATTGAGGCCACGCAGCGCACGATCGCCGAGGTGCGCGGCCGCCCGGACGCGATCCCCATCGTGTTCAACGAGGCCGGGCCCTGGTGGGAGACCGACCAGATGGACAAGTGGATGCGGGCCATGCAGGAGTGCGTGAAGCGGCACGTCAGCTGGGGCTACTTCAGCCAGGGCGCTGGCGAGCTACAGGACCGCTTTCGAGTCGATGAGCCGTACATCACCGGCTACCAGACCCCGCCGGTGAACTGGGGGATCAACACCGAGGAGAAACAGCGGTTCTTCCAGGAGCTGAGCGCGATCACCGGGGGATAGCGTAACCACGTCGCCCATGGAACGTCGAGGGAAGGAGAGACGCCGAGCGAAGGGGGTTGGGGTATGCGCTGGTCAGCGGCTCTTGCACTGGTGTTCCTGTCCGTAGGCCTCGGGATGGCGGGCTGTCGCGTCTCGCGGCCGCCGCAGGCGCACCTGTTAGTCCCCGCTGACGCCCGCGCTCGCGATCCACTGGCCAGGAGGATGCCCTATGATGACCCTGGCGACCTTGTTCGGAAGCTGCCGTCCGGCGCCGAGAGTCTCCTGGACCGCAACGGGTTCGTGGTCTTGGGGGACGTGGAGAACTGCAACCTCACGAGCGCCTATCTCACATGTGTCGGCACGAACTTCATCACCGCCGACGCGGTTCTCTACGTCTTCCACTGCCTGTTCCGTGGGGGCCTGAGCAGCTACGAGAAGCAGAGGCTGCTTCCCCTGGCGGAGCAGCTGGCCCAGTGCGGGCTGGCAGCGGCCAGGCAGCAGGCGCAGGCGCGGGCCGACGACCCGCTGCTGCAGGAGCCGACGCGCCGCAACGTCGTGCTCTTCGCGGTCGCGAAGGCGCTGCTGGACGGCCAACCGCCGACGGATGAGCCGGAGGAAGTCGCGGACCTCGTCCGCAAGGTCATGGAAGCCCGCGAGGCGGGGCTCTATCCGAACGAGGACTACACCGTCTACGCGCCGCGCGGCGTCTACGCGGGCGACCCCGATCTGGTGCGCTACTTCCGCGCGATGAAGTGGATGAGCCGCGTGCTGCTGCCGATCCTCCCCGGCCGCGCCGATCGGGAGCCCAAGGCGAGCGAGAAGCTGCGGCAGGCGTATCTCCTGGGCTGGATTCTAGAGCAGGAGCCGGTGCGCCGCGCCTGGCGGCGGCTGTACGACGAGGTCTCGTTCTTCATCGCCCGGCCGGACAGCTTCACCCCAGTGGAGTTCCGCCAGGCCACCGGTCGCCTGCCCGGCTTCCCCAGCGACGAGTGGGTGGCCGCGGTTCGGCGCGAGTTCGCTCAGCCCAAGTACCCGGAATCGAGGATCGCGCCTGGCCCCCAGAGCAGCCCGGGCGACGCGCCGCGCAAGTACGTGCAGTTGATGGGGGAGCGGTTCATCCCCGACGGGTGCATCCACCAGGAGGCGTGCTTCCCCCATGTGGGCGGGCGCACCGTGCCGAAGGGGCTCGACATCGGGTACGCGCTGTTTGGCAGTCTGCAGGCCAAGACGCACCTGCAGCCGGAGTTCGCGCAGCACCCCGGCCTCGACACTGCCCTCGACCGCCTCCACGGCGAGTTCGCCACCTATGCGGCGGAGGAGGACCCGACCTCGATCTACAGCGGCTGGATCGGCGCCGTGCGGGAGGTCCTGAACCCGCCCGAATCCCCGCACATCGCCGCCTTCTTCCACAGCGACCCGTGGCGCGACAAGTCGCTGACCACGGCGCTGGCGTCCTGGACGCAGATGCGGCACGACTTCGTGCTCTACGCGAAGGAACCGGCGACCCCTCGTTGCGGCGGCATGGAACTCCTCGTCGAGCCGGTACCGGGCGCCTACTACCGCTTGGCGGTCCTTGCGGAACGGCTCGACCAGCGCAACTTCGCCGGCATGGGGCACTTCGCGCAGCTCTGTAGCGCACTGGAGAAGGTGTCACGGTGTGAGCTTGCGGGGCGCCGGTGGCAAGAGGCGAGCGACATCCCGGACAAGGGGCAGTGGGGCTTCTGGCTCGGCGCCTTTGTCCAGTGGCTGCTACACAACTTCGCACCCATCGTCAGCGACGAGCGACCGGCGGTTGTCGTAGACGTCGTGACCGACTCGAACCCTCCCAACGAGGTGCTCCACGAGGCAACCGGCCCCTTCAACCCCGTGATCGTGCCAGGCAAGTACCAGCCACTCACAGGCTGGGTGCTGAGCTACTACGAGTTCACGGAGCCCCACTTCACACGCCTGACGGACGCGGAGTGGCAGGGCCGCGTGGCCCGGGGCAAGCACCGCGCCGCGCGGCCCGCCTGGGTGAAGAGCTACATGC
>Ga0233425_10005467_pt1 | contig 20033 bp, 15 predicted proteins | sample Watercolumn_Towu_2_FD_181712 | JGI IMG/M metagenome (GOLD analysis project Ga0233425, IMG submission 181712) | Freshwater microbial communities from Lake Towuti, South Sulawesi, Indonesia - Watercolumn_Towuti2014_140_MG | ecosystem: Environmental > Aquatic > Freshwater > Lake | place... | reverse complement strand
TGAAGCTGTAGAACAGCGCCTCCTGCGCTACCGTCCGCTCGCCCATCATCGGCCCGTCTCCGCTTACTTGCCGAAGATTGAATCAAACCATCAGCGCGACTGCAAGCGAGCCTTTTTCAACACAATCAGGCATCATAGCGTTCGCCCGCGCGCGGGCCGGTCGGGTCATAGCCATAAGCGGGCTGGTTCCAGTGCCAGGCATGGGCCGAATGGTTCGACACCGCGAAACGCAAGCCGCGCGCGCGCGCGGCCTTTTCCCACTCGCCGATGATATCCCGTCGCGGCCCCACCCGCATCGTGTTCCAGCGATGATATTTCGAATCGTAGGTATCCAGATTGTCGTGATGATTGGCCAGCGCCATGAAATATTTGGCACCCGCCTTCTTGTAGAGATCAAGCAATCGGCCGGGATCCCAGCGATCCGCTTTCCACAGATTCTGAATCTACATGAAGCCGACATCGGCCGGGTGACCATAATGTTTGAGATGATGGTCATAGGCGCGTGAGCCGGGCAGATACATGTCGCGGGCATACCAGTCGCCCGCCTCTGGCACACACTGCGCGGTCCAATGCGCCCACATGCCGAACTTGGCGTCACGGAACCAGTCGGGCACGCTATAGCCAGCGGTCAGCGACTCCCAGTCCGGCGTGAAGCGCGCTGGCGGCGGCACCTTCAGCGCACGCCCGGCCCCCATCGTCTGCGGTGCGGCGGTGACGGCCGATGCCGCAGCAGGCACCAATGCCGCCGCGATCCCTCCGCCGATCATCTCTCGTCTGTTCGCCCTCATCGCCCTCTCCCGCCATCAATCGCGAGACGCATCGCCGGCATTTCCCAAGGCCATTGGAACGACCTCGCTACCGAATGCGCCGCTTTCTACTCTCTCACGTGAAAGCCTTATCTTATATGCGCGACGTTAGACCTTTGTTTGTTGGAGTTGGCAAGGGACTTCGGGCATTCAGTTCATGCTCACACAGCCAGAAGGGTTGGGCCGACCAAGCCGTCGGCTCAGGCTTGGCATAGTGATGCGTTCGGACCGGAAGTGCGCCGTATTCAAGGAGCAATTCGGCATTTACGGCATGTGCAGGGTCTAGCGGCAACTGCGGCGCGAAGGGTTGAACGTCGCCTGCGAAACCCTTGCCCGCCTGATGCAGGCAATGAGCTTGGCCGGCGTGATCCGCAGCAAGCTGGTCCGCACCACTGTCAGCGACAGCGATGGGAAAGACGATATGTCCGGGGGACATTTTGCCCAAGCAGCGCGATGCCCGCCGGACCGGATCAACCGCCAGTTCCGTACGCCGGAACCGATCATGGTCTGAGTGTCGAACGTCACCTATGTCGCGACTTGGGCGGGGCTCATTTACGTGGCGTTCGTGATCGACACTTACGCTCACTGGATCGTCGGCTCGCGCGCCGACTTGGTGCTAAACCCCGAAGAACAAGCATAAAAACCACCGCGAAATGATACGGGCGGTTGTGGCAATCAAAGATATGATTGCGGGAACAGAATGACTTCGCAGCCACAGCAAAACCTAGTTATATGAATCGATTGTCCATTTATCTCGCGATAGGTGCGAGCTCCCCCCCCCGATGCATGTTGGTCTTTGACCGCGGACGCCTATGCAGCTTCTTCCATTCCGCAATGGCGGCGGAGCGGCCGTTGACTGTTCTGAACCACGTTGTTCGCTCAGCGGCCAACCTACTGCCGGACACGGCAGCCGAGCTCATTCCTGGACGCCCCGTAGCATCGCAGGCCGTCCGTCGTGATTGCCTTCGGCGAGCTGTGCAGCTTCAACGCCTTGCGCATGAAAGCCAGCGCGGCCCCCTTGTCGCGCGCCTTCGTGACGTTGCTCTCGAGCACCTCGCCTTCGTGATCTACCGCTCGCCACAAGCAAACCGTCTCACCGTTCGGCCTCACGTCCATTTCATCGGAGTGCCAGGGCCAATGACGAAAGTCCTGCATACGGCTTACCCGCTGGCGGCGGATGTCCCCGGCGAACAGCGGCCCGAACCGGTTCCACCGTCAATCCCGCGCTCGAACAGCAGGTGGTCCGCGTTCCGCAGGCTCAACGGAAAGCGTGCGTACATCAGCACAACCAACCGGACTACCTGAGGCGATGAGTTGAAACGGCGAAACGGACTAGGCGGCAACGCCCTCGATTTCCGGCTCATCCGTTATCAATATCAGCCGCCCGCCCGACCTGCCACGTTGGTTTGACGCAGCCTTACGGGAGAGGCGGCATCGCTGCGGCCGTCTTCGCGATGTCCGCCCGCAATGCGGCCAATTGGCGCAGATTGTCATCGCGCCCCAGAACTTCGACAAGCGGATTATGGTCGCCGGGGCGCTCACCTTGGCCATCGAGCACGGCAAACCAGCTCGCCTCGCGGAACAGTTCGTCGCTCGACAGGACGATTCGACCAGAGGCTTGGAAATGCCCAAGCTTTTCCGCCAGCGTGTCGGGGATCGCCATTGCCCGCCGCTCGCGCCACATCGGTTCGTCGCGGCCGGTGGTGGTGTGATAATGCAGGATCAGGAAATCACGCACGTCGAGCATCTCCTGCCCGAATACCCGGTTGAACTGCCGCGCCAGCAGGGGCGAGCAATCAGCAGCCGGGAAGAGCGACAACAGCTTGGCGATCCCGCTCTGGATCAGGTGGATGCTCGTCGATTCCAGTGGCTCCAGGAAACCGCTCGACAGGCCGATGGCCACGACATTGGCCCGCCACGCCTCGCGCCGCATTCCCGGGGTGAAGCGGATCAGGCGCGGTTCGGCAATGGGCGGCCCGTCCATTCCGGCGATGAGCGAGGCGCGCGCCGATGCCTCGTCCTGGAAGCGGCTGGCAAAGACATAGCCATTGCCGACCCGGTGCTGGAGCGGAATGCGCCAGCGCCACCCCGCCTCGGCTGCCGTCGCGCGGGTATAGGGCGTGCGATCGCGCTCCGCCGCGCTCGGTGCCGCCCAGGCCCGGTCGCAGGGCAGCCAGTGCGACCAATCATCCAAGCCCACGCCCAAAGTCTGGCCTATCAACAGCGCGCGCAGCCCCGAGCAGTCGATGAACAGGTCGCCCGTCACGACCTGCCTGCCGTCCAGCGTCAGCGACCGAACGGAACCACTTTCGCCATCCTGCTGCACCGACGCGACGACGCCTTCGATGCGGCGCACGCCTGCGCGCTCGGCCAGTCCGCGCAGATAGCGCGCATAGAGGCCAGCATCGAAATGATAGGCATAGCCCAGCGTCGAGAGCAGCGAACGGCGATCGGCCACGGGTCGCGCGAACCGCCCGGCCAGTGCCGCCTGTGCGGTCAGCGAATAGGCCTCGCTCGGCGCATCGTCGCCATCAGCGCGGCCACGGATCAGGCGGTGGAAGAACATGGCCCCATCGCCCGGCGGACCGAACGTACCAAAGGGATGGAAATACCGGCTTCCATCCCCGTTCCAGCCGACGAACTCAATACCGAGCTTCACCGTCGCCTTCGTCTCCGCCATGAACTGACGCTCGTCCAGACCGATGATCTGGTTGAACCAGTGGATGGTCGGGATAGTGGCCTCGCCGACGCCGATCGTGCCGATGGCGTCGGACTCGACCAGCGTGATGGCCACCCCCTGCCCCGCCAGCGCCCGCGACAGTGCAGCGGCCGTCATCCAGCCCGCCGTTCCCCCGCCCAGGATCACGATCCGGCGAATACGCTTGTCCGTCATGGTCGCCAGCCTAACCGATGATCCCCGCGCCCGCGAGCGTCATCGGTTAGCGCAGGCGACCGCCCGCCCCGCCGGACGGTGAAGCGCAAGATAGACGGTGCTCCACAATTGCGCCGCATTAGACTCGTCGACATCGGCGCCCGCCGCACCGAAGGGCACGACTTGGTACCGGCCGTCGGCATAGCGCCACGACCATAGCTCGGAGCTTTGCACGCTGCGCGTCGCCTCGATCCCATCCCATAGGCAGGATTGCGCGCGGACAAGCGAGGCGCGGACATCGGCGGGCAGATCGCGCCGCTCCAGCTGTCGGGCCAAGCCCGCTGCGACCAGTGCCTGTTGCCAGCTCCACACCACCGTGCCGTGATAGGCGTTGGGCGAGAATTTGCGCTGGATCGCCGCGTCGGCAAAGGCCGGATTGGCGACCAGCATTCCCACCCCCGTTCGCAGCCCGGCTGGAAAGGCATCGGTGAAGCCGCTCGCCATCACCTTCAGCGCGCCGGCCGAGGGCCGGGCGAAGAGCAGCGCAAAGCCGGGATCGCTATGCTGCATCGGGATCGGCCGCCCGCCTGCGTCGAGCGCGATCGCCGGGAAGCGGACCGGCGCATCGCCGATCGCCGCCAGCGCGGGCGCGTCCGGCACGCCGATCATGCGCGCATAGCGGCTGACGGCCCGGCGCGCCTCGGCGGGGGGCAGCGTGACGTCGAATAGCGGAGGCGCCTTGGCCCGCCAGATATCGGCCACCGCCCGCGCCTCGCGAAAGACCTGGGCGTCGCTAGCGGCAAGATACGGACGGAGCAGCCCGCTCGCCTCCAGGGCCGCCGCCGAATCCAGCGCGGCGGGCACGAGCACGGCGTTGACGTCATAGGGCAGACGGCCGCCCGCCAATCCATCGTTGCTGTCCCGCCATTCGCCCGCATCCATGCCCGGCTTCAGCGAGATCAGCTTCGCCGGGACCGGATCACGGGCAAAGGGCTGCGCCTGGCGCAGGACGAAGCGCAGATTGCGTACCATCCGCGCGCCCAGCGTCTCTCCATCCGCCCGCTGCGCCAGGAACGCCGCCGCCCGCGCCCGCCCTCGATGATCGTCGAGCAGCCACGCCCGCGCGACGGGGGCGAGCATATAGTCGCTATCGACCATGTTGTAGTTATAGATCGGTGCGTCCGACGAACTGCCATCGGCCTTGCGATGGTCGAGGATCGCGAACTCGCCGATATCCTCCTCATGCGCAACCTCGCCCTGCGGCGACAGGCGTGCCAGCACCGAGAACAGGCCCGTTTCCACCGCCGCAGGCTGCAAAGCGGGCATCAGGAGACGGACCGACATCAGCGTGTCGCGCCCGAAATAGGTGTCGAACCGCCACGATCCGGCCAGGAATTTTTCGGCATAGCTGAGGAAGGTGAGCGCGTTGCGCGCCCCCTGATCGGGCTGCGCCGTGGCGTTGAGCAGCTCTGCCCCGCCGCGCGGGGTCAGCGGCGTCTCACCGGTCAGTGCCGTCACGGCGAAGCGTATCCGCCCGCTCTTACCCGCCAGGATCGCGCCGTCCTCGATCCGGCCATCGGTGACCGTCATCGCCAGGTCGTAACCCGCCGCGCCGTCCAGCCGGTCGCGCGACCAGCGGATCATGTCCGCCGTCATCCGCGGCGGAGTCAGCACTTCGGCGGGGGCGGTGCCGAGCGCCTGGAAATCCCGGATGACCCGGATGCTCGACAGCACGGCTTGGCGCGGCACCAGCCGAGCCGCGTCGATCGACACGGCGAAGCGCACGCCGTGGAGCGGGCGCCCCTTGGCGTCGCGTAGGGAAACTGGCTGCGGCTGGCCCTCCAGCTGCCACGCCGCGTCGCGCGCCAGGGGGTCGAACCAAAGAGCCGTGCCGCTATTTCCCGCCGGAAAAGCGACGAGCAGGCGGGGTTGCTTGCCCGATCGCAACACGACATGCGCGGCGACCGGACCGGCGCGCGTGAAGCTGTTGACGTTCAGCCCCTCGCGCAGTGCATAATGTTCGACCGGTGCCGCACCGGTCAGGCCCAGCAACGCGGCCAGACCCAGCGACAGCCGCAACCCCACCGTCACCCTCACAGTTTGAGCGTCGCGCTGAACAGCGCATTACGCCCGACGATGGCGCGGCCATAGAAATAGCCGTCCACGATCGTCTGCGTCTGGCCCTGACGCGGATTACCCTCGGTAAAGCCCTTCACATCGGTCAGGTTGTCGACGCTGACCGACAGGTTCAGCCGCGGCGTGGCGTCTATGCTCGCACCGATCGAGAAGACCCCGTAATCGGGCAGCGCGATGCCGTTGCCGCTGTCGGCGAAAATTTTGCCGATGTATTTGTACCGCCCGTAAATCTCACCCAGGCCGCCCGGCAGGACGAAGGACGGCGTGACGGTCAGCAGCTTCTTGGGCGTCCGCTCAGGGGTATTGCCGTCATATTGCGGCTGGGCGACGCCGTTGAAGCGCAGGTTGCTCAGCTTGGGGTTCTGATAGACGCCCTGTACGTTCAGGCTGAAGAACTCGACCGGACGCAGCGTCGCGTCCAGCTGGACACCGTTGGTGAAGTTGTCGGCCAGCGCATTGCTCGCCTGTGCCGGATTGGCCGGGTTGATGAACTGATAGGATTGGTCGCGGAACTCGGTGCGGAACCCGATGACCGAGGCGTTGAAGCCGTTCGCCTTGAACCGCACACCGCCCTCATACAGGGTCAGCTCGGACGGGGCATGGGTGCCGCCGGTGTCCCCGCCATTGGTCTGGAACCCATGTGCGCCGCGCACATAGAGCGCGACATGGTCGGTCAGCTCATAATTGATGCCCGCCGTATAGGCCCAGTCGGAATAATTGGCGGTCTGCCGGGTATAGCTGCCGTTGAAGGTGCTGCCGACATTGTCGTACAGCCCCGGCGTTCCGGCGGGCACGGCCGCGTTGACCGAAGCGGTGTTGCCGATGTCGACCCGGACATGCTGGTGTTCGTAGCGCGCGCCGAAGTCGATATGCAGCTTGTCGCCGATGGTCAGTTCGTCATTGAAATAGGCGGACAGCGACGTGACCTCGTCGTTGAAAATGCCCTGACCCCAATTGCCGTAATTGACCATGCCGTTGTTGGTCAGCGATCCCAGCACGCCGCCCGCCGCATTCAGCGCGACCATGTCGTAGACGTTGGAGTCGTTGCGCACGTCATTCAGCACGGTTGCGACCGCCGACTGATTGTTGGAACGGCGGACATTGTAGACCATGCCGCCGACGGTCAGCGAATTATCGATATTGCCGCCGCCGAAATCCCATTTCGCGCCGAAGTCGCTGCCGAAATCCTTGGTCGACAGCGTCTGGTGGTTGAGCACTGTCTGCTGGAGCAGGCCATTGCCGTTCAGACCGTTCAGCGCGGCGGTGTTCGACGCCGCGATCACCTGGCCCGTGCGGATGTTGCGCAGGCCATATTGCGCGACGCCGGGAAAGCGCAGCGCCGCGACCTGGAAATAGGGCAGCGACGAACCCTGGATCGGGGTCAACCCCGCAAGCGGCGAAGAGGCGGGAGTCAGATAGTTGAGCGCCGAGGTCAGGCCCGCGGTACCCGACCCGCTGCCAGGAAAGATGCCGTTGAAATCATAGGACCCGTCCAGATAGCGCGCGCGACCAAACAGGCGCAGGCTGGGGCTGACGGGCACCTCGACGTCGATACGATAGGTGTTGGCCTTCACATGCACGCCCTCGGCCGAGCTGAACCGACGCAGGCTATTACCGGTCGCGGGCGCATCGGGCACGAGGAACTGGGTGAAGCCGCGCCCGCCCGCATCGTCGCGCTTCAGGTCCAGGCCGGGCACGCTGCTGATCGTGCCATCGGACGCCACGCGGAACGGCATGTCGGCATAATAGGGGAAATGCTTGTCGCCATGCTTCACGGTGAAACGGACGAGCCCGCCACCCGAGAATTTCTTCTCCAGCATCGCCTTCACATCATAGGCGTTGAAGGTGAAGGGTGTGCGCCGGACACCCTTTTGCGAGGTGACATAGCCGCCGACATTGAATGCCCAGCCATCAGCGATCGGCGCGGAGAAATAACCATCGGCGCGCAGGTCGCCATAAGTGGTGCCGGTATAGCGCACCATCGCCGTAGCCTTGTCATGGTTGGGCTTCAGCGAGATGAAGTTGATCGTCGCGCCCGCGCCATTGGGGGCCAATACGCCCGACGTACCGCCCTCGACCGCCTCCAGACGATTGATGGTGATGTCGTTCTGGAAATAAAAGTCCGCGCCGCCGCCGCCATAGAGGATCGGCATCCCGTCCTCTTCCAGCGTGATGAAGGTCTGTCCGCCACCGCGCAGGCCGCGCACCGAATAGTTGTTCGAGATCGGACCTGCCGTCCCCTCGACGAAGACGCCAGGCACCAGTTCCAGCGTCTCGGCCGTCGAGCGCGGCGCCTTGCGCAACAGGTCGGCCGCGCTGGCCAGCGTGACGTTGGACGAGGAGTTGAACAGCGTCCGGCGGTCCGAGGTATTGCCGGTGACGATGATCTCGTTCTGCGCCCCATCATCGGCCTGTGCGGTTTCGGCGGGGGCATTGTCGCCCGCCATGGCCGTGGGCGTGCTGCCCGGCCGAGGCCCGCCATCCTGCGGCAGGGTATAGCCCACCGTCCGCGTCGCCGCCGCAGTGTTCGCGCCGATCACCGCCGTCCGTCCGTCGAACGACACCAGCCGCAGGCGGCTCGGCCCGATCAACCGCTTCAGCCCTTCCTCGATGCTCAACTGCCCTTTGACCGCCGACACGGTCTGGCCGCGCGTCACGTCGCTGGGGGCGAGAATCTGGATACCCGCCTGTTGCGCGAAGCGGACCAGGCCGGTCGTCGCAGCCTGACGGGGAACGTCGAAGTTGCGGACCGTCGACTGCGCGGCGACGGCGGGCGACGCGATCCCGGCGGCGATGGCCACCATCGACACCAATGAAACGGTCAGAATCTGGCTGCGCATGACACCCCTCCCTAATTTTTTGACGCGCTTCATATGGCGCTGATCCAAGGATGCGCGGCCGCGCCGTTTCCGTCGCCACGGCCCGAAATTTTTCAAAAGAATTTTACTGGGGAACGATGCGGGTCACATCGCCTTTGCCCGGCGCCTCGCGGCGCTCGACCCGTCCACCGACCATCGCCGCGCTGGCGGCCGCGAAACCGTCGGCGTCATAGATGCGGAACCAGCCCACGACCCGCCGCCCGGCAAGCGACGGCGCGACCTCCAGTTGATCGTTGTTGTAGCGGTTGAATTCCGCCACGGCCTGGCCCAGCGTCATGTCGTCGAGCACGATGCGCCCCTCCCGCCACGCCAGTTGCTGGTCCGATGCCTGGGGCGCCATCGCCCGCACCGCCATCCGGCCCGGATGCAGGATCGCCCACTCGCCCGCCGCCACGCGGCGCGGCGGGTCGGCGCTGTCGACCGACCAGATCTTCACCACACCCTTCGTCACCACGACCCGAGCCGCTTCGCCCTCCCGCCGGACATCGAAGGCCGTGCCGACCGCCTGGACACGATAGGGGCCGCTGGCCACCACGAAGGGTCGCTTCGGATTATGCGCGACCTGGAACCAGGCCTCGCCCTTGCGCACATCGATATGCCGCTCGGCGGGGGTGAACGCCACGCGCAAGGTCGTGCCACTGTTGACGAGCGCGACCGATCCGTCGGCGAGCGGCATCCGCCGGATCTCGCCGATCCGCGTATCGATCCGCTCCGCCCGGTCCGGCCAGAAGCCAAGGCCCAACCCGGCTACGAGCGCCGCCGCCAGCGCGCCGCCGCCCCATCGCCGCCAATGCCGTTGATCACGGCGCGGCACCCCATCCTCGTCGTAACGCCCTGACAAGGCACGACCACGGTCGAGCAGCCCCAACGCCGCCGTCGCGCGCAGGAGAGCCCCCCTGTGCCGCTGATCCTGCTCCAGCCAGGCCGCCAGCCTGGCCTCTTCGTCACCATCCAAGCCCCGGTCGATCGCCGCGGCCCAGCGACAGGCGATGTCGTCGATCACCGCCAGCCTCCCGTTTCCCGGCGGCCCGATCGCGCTTTACCGGGTTCGCGGCGACGGATCGGCAGCTCGGCCTTTTCCTCGTCGCTCAGCTGGTCCAGGATCCGCTTCAGGCCACGCGCGACATCGTTTTCGACCACGGTTTCGGAGATATGCATTCGCATCGCGATGTCGCGCTGCGCCATGCCGTCGATCTTGCGCAGCCGGAAAATCTGACGCGCCCGGTCCGGCAGCGCATCGATCAACCGCTCGATCCGGGCCAGCATATGCCGTTCGGCGACGATCTCTTCGGGCGAATGGGACAGATCGGGTGCGCTGTCCAGTTCAGCCAAGCCGCTCGCTGCGTCGATGCTGACCACCCGCTCGCGCCTGATCTGCTCCAGCACGACATTGCGCGCGGCACGGAAGAAATATCGGCGCGGGTCGTCAATATGCGCGAACCCGTCGAGCCTGCTAATCCGGCAATAGGTTTCCTGCACCACGTCATCCACGTCAACGGTCGGGAACGCCGCGCGCAGCCAGACCCGTAACTGCCGCTCATGCGGCAGAATGTAACGACCGACCCAGGCGACAAGCTGATGCGAACTCACGCGGCTCCCCTCATCACCCCAGATGAAGCAGGCGAGCATTTCCGTCGAGACCGTCGATTATTTTGCGGTCTGCTGAATGGGCACAGCTTAGGCTCCAAACCCAATCAGCATCTTGAGTAGGGATGGTTTTCCTGATTCACTGTCTGTGGATCAGGAGGAGTGAGGCATGTCGCTGTTCTGGTTGCCGGATGAAGCGTGGGCGGCGATCGAGCCGCATCTGCCGAAGAACCAGCCCGGCGCGCGACGGGTAGACGACCGCCGGGTCATCTCCGGGATCGTGCATGTGTTGAAGGCGGGCTGTAGCTGGTGCGACTGCCCGTGACGTGCTCCCCTGGAACGTGACCACGCTGAGGTAGAGTCCGCCTTGAGGGGAGACGGACAGATGAAGCGGAGCAGGTTTTCGGACGAGCAGATCATCGCGATCGTGAAGGAGCAGGAGGCGGGAGCGAAGACGGCCGACGTGTGCCGCAAGCACGGGATCAGCGATGCGACGTTCTACAAGTGGAAGGCCAAGTATGGTGGCCTGGAGATTTCCGAGGCGCGACGGTTGAAGGCGCTGGAGGATGAGAACGCACGCCTGAAGCGATTGCTGGCGGATGCCATGCTCGACAACGCCGCGCTGAAGGAGATCGCGGGAAAAAACTGGTGACGCCCGACGCGAAGCGGCGGGCGGTCCATCTCATCCGCGAGCGGCTCGGGCTCAGCGAGTGCCGTGCCTGCGACATTGTCGGGGTTGCGCGTCGGATCGTCCGGTATGAAGCGGTGCGGCCCGACGACGGCGCCTTGCGCCAGCGCTTGCGGGAGCTGGCGGGGGAGCGGCGTCGGTTCGGCTACCGGCGACTGGGCTACCTCCTTGCCCGGGAGGGGCTGGCACCCAACCACAAGAAGCTGCTGCGGATCTATCGCGAGGAGGGCCTGAAGGTCCGCCGGCGTGGTGGCCGGAAGCGGGCGCTCGGCACGCGCGCACCGATGACGGTGCCGCAGGAACCGAACGAGCGCTGGAGCCTCGACTTCGTGTCGGATGCTTTTGTCTGCGGCCGGCGCTTTCGTATCCTGGCGGTGGTCGATGACTTCAGCCGGGAGTGCCTGGCCTTGGTGGCGGACACGTCACTGTCCGGCGCCCGTGTTGCACGCGAGCTGACGGCGCTGCTGGGTGAGCGCGGCAAGCCGCTCCTGATTGTCAGCGACAATGGCGCCGAGCTCACCTCGGTCGCCATCCTGCGTTGGTCGCAGGAACGGCAGGTCGAGTGGCATTACATCGCACCCGGCAAGCCGACCCAGAACGCCTTCGTGGAGAGCTTCAACGGCCGCCTGCGCGACGAATGTCTCAACGAGACGCTGTTCACCTCGCTGGCCCACGCCAGAACGGTGTTGGCGGCCTGGCGCCTCGACTACAACACCGTCAGGCCGCACCCCCGCCCAGATAGCCGGCCAACGTGGTCCGGAGCATGCCCCGGACCACGTTGCCATCCCTTCAACACTCAAGCATGAACCCCAAGGATTCTACGTCTGAGTGGTAACAAGACGGGGAGCACGTCAATGCATGCGAAACTGTGAGCGGCATACGGCAGCGAGACGTGCCAGCCCTCTTCGAAGCAGCGATCCCGATCGTCTTCAGATATCTCGCAAGACCAGCCGAAATCACGTGGCGATGGTCTACGCGGAAATCGGGGGCCAGCCGTCGAAGTGCGCCGTCGTCTGGGGCCGGAGCCGGTTTGGGGATACGGTGAGCGCTCGACTGACGCCCGATGGCGATATGACCCGCCTTCGGTCACACAAAGCCCCCTGCCCGCTTCCGGGTATCGGACATACATTCATGCCAGCCTCAGCGATCCGCTATGGCAGGATGAGGGGTCCAATTTTCCAGGATAGGATGACGCCGTCCGCGCACCTCTTGCCCACGATATCTGAGCCAAACCTCTGTAATCATGAACATAGGGCCATAAGCGACTTTCGCCAAATGCCCGAGGGTGCTTTAATACGGCGATGACGCATTCCCGCCAAGGGGCAGTGCTGGCCCTGCTCGCCAGTCTTGCCGCGATGCCGCTCTCCGCGCAATCGACCTATGATCGGGTCGACCCAATGATCGGCACGGGAGGAGAAGGTCATACCTTTCCCGGTGCCGTCGCACCCTTTGGCATGGTGCAATTTTCGCCCGATACCGACACGACTTGCGTCATTCGAGAATGCTACAGCCATGCGGCGGGCTATCGTTATGAAGATCCGACCATCCAAGGTTTCTCGCTGACGCACTTCTCCGGTGCCGGGCATTCGGATCTCGGCGATTTCCTCATGATGCCGGTCAGCGGGGATAGCGTGCCACTGGAACCCGGCAACGCAGGCAAGCCGGGGTCGGGTTATCGCTCGCGCTATGATCACGCGACAGAGGCCGCGCGGCCGGGCTATTACGCCGTCAAGCTGGAGGATCGAGGCGTTCAGGCGGAGCTGACCGCGGGGACACGGATCGGCGTCGCCCGCTATCGTGCCGTGTCCGGGGCGCCGTCCATGCATCTGGTGCTCGATCTGCGCAGCTCGCTCTACAACTACCCTGGCAAGGTCCTGTGGTCCTCGATCAGGCTGCGTCCCGACGGCATTGTTACCGGCTGCCGACAAACGCGCGGCTGGGCGCCCGACCGCAACCTGTGCTTTGCGATCCGTTTCTCCGTGCCGCTCAAAGGGCACGCGTTCGTCTCGACCGAGACGGAAGTCCCTTATAAGGGCTTCCAAGGACCGGGGCGCGGCAGTGACGCCGTTGCGGAGCGCGCCGGACGCGCATTGGTCGCCCGCTTCGATTTCGGCCCCCTCGACCAACCGCTTGAAGTGACCAGCGCGATCTCATCGGTCGATGAGGCGGGCGCGATTGCAAACCTGGCGAGCGAAGCCGGTGATTTCGATGCCATCCGTGCAAAGACCACGCAGTCATGGCGCGCCGCCCTCGACATGGTAAAGATTGACGCTCCTGCCCCGATGGCGAGGTCCGTGGCGACTGCGCTGTATCACAGCTTGCTGGCACCCGCCGTCGCAAGCGATGCGGACGGCCGCTATCGAGGTTCCGACAATCAGGTTCACCGCGCGGAAGGCTATACATTCCGTTCGACCTTCTCGCTTTGGGATACGTTCCGCGCCGAGCATCCGCTGCTGACGCTCATCCAGCCGGCGAGCCTGTCGAGCGAGATCGTCCGCTCGCTCGTGGCCAGCCGCAAGGATAGTCCGGATGGCATCCTCCCCGTCTGGCAGTTCCAGGGGCGTGAAACGTGGACGATGATCGGCTATCACGCCGCACCCGTGATCGCCGACGCCTATCTGAAAGGGATCCGAGGCTTCGATGCGGACGCGGCGCTTGCTGCCATGGTCGCGAGCGCGACCTATGCGCCTTACGGTGGCTTGGGCGACTATATGAAGCGCGGCTATGTGCCGATCGATCATGAGCCGGAGGCGGCCTCCAAGACTGTCGAATATGCCTATGACGACTGGACGATCGCACGGATGGCGCGCGCCATGGGCCGTACAGACATTGCCGCCATATTCGAAAAACGTGCAGGCAACTGGCGCAATAGTTTTGATGCCCAGACCGGCTTCATCCGTGCGCGCAGGAGCGACGGGTCGTTCCGCACGCCGTTTGATCCAACAGCGATCAACTACGGATCGGATTATACCGAGGGCAATGCCTGGCAATATAGCTGGTTCGTGCCGCAGGATCAGGCAGCGCTCGTCCGCGCGCTAGGCGGCGATGCGGCCACCGTCGCCAAACTGGATGCCATGTTCGAGTTCGACAATTCGAAACTCGACTATAGCCATGCCGAGGATATTGCCGGACTGATCGGTCAATATATCCACGGCAACGAACCCAGCCACCATGTCGCCTATCTGTACAGCTACGCGGGGGCACCGTGGCGGACACAGGCCCGGCTGAAGCAAATCGTCGAGACCCAGTATCGCCCGACGCCGGACGGACTGTCCGGCAATGACGATCTTGGGCAAATGTCGGCGTGGCTCGTTTTTACTGCGCTAGGCTTTTACCCGGTTACGCCCGGCAGCCTGGAATATGTGATCGGCCGTCCTTTTGTAAATCGGGCTGCGCTTTCCCTGCCCAACGGGCGGCGGCTGACCGTGATCGCCGATCGACTGGACACCCGGCATCCCTATGTCGGGAAGGTCATGCTGAACGGAATACCCGTAACGCGGGCCTATCTCCGGCACGACGAGATCATGGCTGGGGGTGAATTGCGCTTCACAATGCAGGCAACGCCGAACACCGCTTGGGCAACGCGCCGCCAGGATCGACCATATTCGGCCAGCACGGTGCGATGACGAAGACCCAGAATCAGCCATGGGCGGATCGTTTTTGGCGACCCAATATCAGTCGTTCGTTCATATTTGAGACAAGGGTAGTACCGGATCCTCACCCAGCATAGATCGCCGAACCCGGTACTCTGCCAAAGCTGCGAATTTTTGCTCCGGCATTCTATTAGACAAGCGCAGGGACGGCCAACATCGCGATTGTCCCGCCGCCCTCCGCTTCGTCCAACGACAATGCTCCGCCGTGTAGATCAGCAAATGTCTGCACAATGCTGAGCCCCAGTCCTACTCCGCCCGTGTCTCGGCTGCGCGACGCGTCGCCACGTTCGAACGGGCGCAACAATCGAGCACGGTCGGCGGGCGGTATGCCGGGACCGGCGTCGATCACGCGGACGATGGCGGTGTCGTCTTCGGTGGCAATCTCAACCCGGCCGCCCCCGGCATAGTCTTCGGCGTTACGAACAAGATTCTCGACCGCGCGGCGAAAGGCCGGTTCGACTGCGATCACCGTAACCTCCGGTCCGTCCATCAGACGCACAGTCGGCAGGTCTGCCAAGATCTCCGCCACCATCGTCCGGACCTGCACGGGGTGTCGCGATGCGTTGGCAGTGCGGGCATAATCAAGGACATCGGCAATCATCGCGCCCATGCGGTCGGCGTCGGCGGCCATGCGGGTGCGTTGCGGCTCCGGCACCGCTTCGATCCGAAGCTTCAGGCTGGTCAGTGGAGTGCGCAGGTCGTGTGCGACAGCGGTCAGCATGCGCAGGCGTTCATCGGTTTCGGCGGACAGGCGCGCACGCAGGTGGAGGATCGCGCGCGCGGCATCTTGCAATTCGCGAGGCCCTTGCGCTTGCGGTGGATCGCGGCCAGCGTCGATCGCCGACGCCAATGCGCGAAACGGTCGGGTAAGGCGTCGGGCGAACAGCCAGACGAGGGGCGCCAGCACCGCAAGGCTGGCGACGAGCGCGACCAACACCTTCAGCCGCCACCCGCCGAAGGTCGGCGACTGCGGTGCGACGGTCAGCCATCGGCCATCCGCCAAACGCACGCTGGCGGCAAATGCGGGTTGCGGCAACGTGAGCAGGACCTTGCCGATCAGCGAATCCGTCATGCCTATCGGAACAATCCGCAGGGGCAGCACGCCCTGGCGGCGGATGACGACCGGTCCGCTGGGCGGGGCGCCGCCCGGCCACAGCATCTTGCCGGCGGCTTCGCCCTTGCCACGCGCCGTGAAGACGACGACACCGTCACTGTGGGTCGGACGCGCGGCCCGATCGAGCCAAACGATCCGTACGTCCGCGATGGGACGGCCGATTGCCTGCGCCAGAACCGGCTGGAGCAGCGCCGCCGGCGACCCGTCCGGGGGACTCCCGATCGTGCGGGCCAGACCGGCGTTCGTACCCCGCAGCGCCGCGACGGCGTCGGCGACGGTCATACGCACGGCGGGCGGATCGGGCATCAGCAGGACGATGCTGGCGGTGATCGCGACGCTGAGCACGGCGATCGCGACGCTGAACCCACCAATCGCGGTCAGGGCGCTCGGTCGCCGCCAGACGCTGCGCATCATGCCGGTCGAACCGCGGGCAGAAAGCGATAGCCAGCCCCCCGAACCGTTTCGATCAACGGGGCACTATCACCTTCCGCCAGCTTGCGACGCAACCGGCTGATGGCGATGTCGATCGCCCGATCATAGGACGCAGCGTCAATACCCCGCGCGACGTCCAGCAGCGTGTCCCGGCTGAGCACCCGTCCGGGGCGCCCCACGAAGGCAGCCAACAGAGCGTGCTCGCCTTCGCTCAGCAGCAACGGGCGACCATGCGGATCGCGCAGGCGGTGTTCTTCCGGACTGAACCACCAGCCGGCAAACGCGACGGCATCGCCGTGTGTCGCTGGGCTCTCGTTACGCGGCCGCCGCAGCAACGCCCGTACTCGCGCCAGCAATTCGCGCGGCTCGAACGGCTTGGCCAGGTAATCCCACGCCCCGACCTCTAGCCCGACGACGCGATCGGTGACGCCGTCGAGCGCACTCAGCATCAGGATCGGCGTACCTGTCGGCGCCAGACGACGGCACAGCGACAAGCCGTCCTCCCCTGGCATCATCACGTCGATAACCAGCAGGTCGGCCGGTCCCTCGGCCAGCAAGCGATCGCAGCCAGCGGCACCGCTGGCGGTGCGAACTGCGTAACCATGATCGCCGAGATAATCGCCCAAAGCATCGCGGATGCTGGTGTCGTCGTCCACCACGACGATTCGGTCTCGGGATAGGGCAGCGCTGTGCATCGCATCAGGCGATAGCACGGCATTGTAGCATCTTCGTATCACGCACCGTCACGAACGCGGCATCGTCCCGCTACCTCGATCTGCTTTCCTTGACCCGGCTTCAATCCGGAGAGCTTCATGATCGCGACCATTCTTCTCGCTACGGCCCTGCCCGCCGCGGCCCCCGTACCAGCCCCGGCATGTACATCGACTCAACTGGCCGATCACCTCGCCGGACGCTGGATCGGCGAATTCGCAGGGGCCGACTGGACGTTCGAACTGACCCGCAATGCGACAGGGTGGTCCGGGCGCTACCAATCGTCGAGAGCCCAGGTCTGGCGGCCGCTTGAGGCGGTGTCCATGACCGAGGGCTGTGCGACGTTCAGCCTGAAGTCCGAACCCCGAGTGACCTTTGTTGTGACGCTCGATGCCGGGGGCGCGGCGCTGACGGGCGATGTGAATATCGCAGGCCTTGCAACCCTGCCGTTCGCGGCCAAGCGGACCTCGTGACGCGATGACGACGATCATCGTCATAGGCCTGTTTGCGGCAGCACAGGTAACGCCCCCCGCCGCCCCGACCCCGCCGCCCGCCATCCAATTCCGCAGCCCGGACGGACAGCCGCTACCCGAGGACGTCCAGCGGAAACTGCGCGAGCAGTATAAGGACGCACCGCCCCCGACGCGACCGTCGACCGCATCTGGCGACATCGTCGTCAACGGGCGGCCGCCGCGTGGTTCGGTCATCGGTGATATCAAGCCCGAACGCACGCTATCGGCCTTGGACATCCGATCTTATGGCACGGCGACGGTGTCCGAACTGATCCAGGCGCTCGGCGCGCAGGTGTCGAGCGGACGCAATGATGCCTCGGCCGATCCGATCGTCCTGCTGAACGGCCGCCGCGTGTCGAGCTTTGCCGAAATCGCCCGGCTTCCTACCGAAGCGATCGAGCGGACCGAGATCCTGCCCGAAGAGGTCGCACTCAAATACGGCTATCCGGCCGATCGCAAAGTGGTGAACGTCGTGGCCTTCGAGCGCTTCACGTCGCGGATCGTCCAGGGGAGCTTCGCTAGCCCGACCGCGGGGGGCCAGGCGACGACCGCAGGCGGCGCCAGTTATCTGCGCATCCGCGGCGATACGCGCACGATGCTTGATGCCGATGTCAGCCAGTCGAGCGCCCTGCTGGAAAGCGAGCGCGACGTACGGCAGCCGAGCGATGATCCGACGCTAGGCGACTATCGCACGCTCTTGCCTGCGACCCATCGCGTCACCCTGAATGCGACCGTCGCAGCCAATCCGATTGCCGACGTGGCAGCAACGCTCAACGGACGGGTCGAGACGAGCAAGACCAAGGCGCTGGTCGGGCTGGGACCGGATGGCGTGCTGCGCCGCGACGTCGACAGCGCGACGCTGCATCTCGGCACGACGATCGCCGGGCGGCTGGGCCAGTGGCAATGGACCGCGACCGGCAACCTCGACCGCACCACGAACGACAGCACGACCGACACCGGCGTTCCCGCCATCCCGCGGAACCTTGCACGCTTCGCCACCCTGACGGCCAATGCCGACTTGCTGGTCAACGGATCCCCCTTCACCCTGCCGGCCGGGGCCGCGTCGCTCAGTCTGCGATCGGGCGTCATGACGCGCGACGTCAGCAGCCGATCCCAACTGGGTGCGTTGACGCGGATCGGATCGCTGGAGCGCGACACCGTCAGCTTCCAGGCCAACATCGACTTGCCGATCGCCGGGGCCGCGACGCCGTCGCTCACGTCGATGGGTGCGCTGTCGGCCAACGCGACCGTCGCTGCGGAACGACTGTCGGACCTCGGCACGTTGTGGACCGTGGGCTACGGTCTACACTGGACGCCCCTGCCCGCGCTGTCGCTGCTCGCGTCGGTCAGCGACACGCGATCGGCCCCGACCGTCGAACAGCTCGGCGCGCCGCTGATCGTCGTGCCCAACGTTCGCACCTTCGATGCGCGCCGTGGAGAGACGGTCGATATTACGCGGAGCTTCGGCGGTAATTCCGGCCTTCGCGCCGACGATCGCCACGTCTTCACCGCAGGCGCGACGTTCAAGCCGATGGCCAAGACGGATCTAGTATTCACGCTCGACTACATCCGCACGCGGATCGACGATCCGATCGCCGCCTTTCCCATCGCGTTGCCGCAGGTCGAGGATGCGTTACCAACTCGCTTTACCCGCGACGCGACCGGTCGCCTACAACGTATCGACGCGACGCCGATCAACTTCGCGCGATCGAACCAGCAGCAGATCCGCTGGGGCCTGAGCTTCATGAGGCCGCTAGGCCCATTGCCGCCGGGCCTTCAAAACGCCAACGTCCGTGTGTTCTCTAGTCTCGAAGATGCCAAACGCCGCCTGCCGCCGGGCGCGCGCCTGGAGATGGTGGAGGCCGGGAGTCCCGCCGCCCGACGGGTCGAAAACCTCACGAGCCGGCTTATGCTGTCGCTACAACACAGCTGGCGGCTGGAGGATAGTGTATTGCTGCGCCACAGCGGCCCGGTCTTGAATCTGCTCGACGGGGGTGCGCTCGACGTCCGGGGCGGCCGTCCCCGGCACGAGGTTGAGCTTCAGGCCAGCGTCTTAAAGCGCGGCCTCGGTGCCCGATTCACCGCGACATGGCAGAGCGGAACATCAATTCGTGGATCCGGCGCGCCGGCGGAAGATTTGAAATTCGGCGACCTGGCAACGATCAACCTCGCGCTCTTCGCCAACATCGCCGACTATCTGGGGCGAGCGAAGGCGCCCTCCTGGCTCAAGGGCACGCGAATGACGCTTGGCGTGACCAACATCTTCAATTCGCGCCAGAGCGTGCGCGAGGACTGGGGCACCACGCCCTTGATCTATCAGAATGCCTATCTCAACCCGGTGGGCCGGACGGTCGCATTTGGTTTACGGAAAATGCTGTAGCGCAGCAGGTGGATGAATATCAGCCTTCCTGCTGCACGCCATAAAGTGGACCCAGAAACGGTCATTCCAGACGCGCTGCCCGCTTCCCAACTTCTGCCATTCGTTCATTTCCCAATTCAACGGAGCATGCACAGCTGAGTCGGCGCACCGGGTGTCTGACATCGGGAGATTGTGTTGAAGAAGTCGGCGTCTGGCGCGGAGATAATCGGCGGCTGGTCTGCGCTGAAAGCCGCTGACTGGCTCAGGCAGGTAGCGGCTGCGCT
>Ga0233425_10005466_pt1 | contig 20034 bp, 10 predicted proteins | sample Watercolumn_Towu_2_FD_181712 | JGI IMG/M metagenome (GOLD analysis project Ga0233425, IMG submission 181712) | Freshwater microbial communities from Lake Towuti, South Sulawesi, Indonesia - Watercolumn_Towuti2014_140_MG | ecosystem: Environmental > Aquatic > Freshwater > Lake | place... | reverse complement strand
CCGCGTGTGGGTCACGGTCACCTCCGGGGATCGGAAGGCCGCGGACTCCGGCATCGTCATGGTGAACCCCGGCGTCGTGTTTCCGAGGCCGCTGTCCGCGACGCCCGCGACCGCGTTTGCCGACCAGCCCGTGGACGTGGTCTTCACCCTCGACCTGAACCTGGTGGAGAACTTTGATCCGGCCGCGGTCGTGCTGATGGAGACCGACGCTTCCTGCGCGACCAAGGTGGGGCTCGGGACGAACATGGTGGACGACGGGAACCTCACCGCCAACGGCGACGAGATCCCGCAGGACCGGGTGTACACGCGGCGCTTGAAGCTGCAGCCGGGGCCCGCGGGCATCCGCCTGTTCCGTGCCGCGGTAACCGCCCAGTCGCAGGGCAAGACCCTTGTGGCCTACTCGCCGTGCGTGTCCGTGCGGACCGTCCTGCCCATCTCACAGGCCCAGTGCGAGCAGGGGCAGGCCGAGGTCGAGTTGGCCGGGAGCATCTATGATGCGGTGCTGCAGTCCGGCTCCGACGAGCAGGTCGCCCGGCGGTCGGTGGTCGCGTACCTGCGCAGCCGCCCGTCGGTGCTGGAGGCCGGGGCCCGCGAGGACGCCCACGGCGTATGGGTCGTCTTCGATTCCGGGATGCTGGCGGTGGTGGAGCCGGGCAAGGTGACGGAAGGCCTGAAGGTTGCGCTCTGGGACGAGATCGGGGATGCCCCTGCGGCCAAGGCGACGCCCTGGTCCCGCGACGTGGTGCACGCGGCGTCCGAGGTCGAGGGCGGGGCGCTTGCGAAATGGCTCTCGAACCTCTCGTGTCCGCCCATCCGGCCGCTTCCGTTGGAGAGCGGCTCGCTGGGATTGCTCAGGCGCGTGGCCGATGCGGGGCTCGTGTTCCTGTCTCTGGGGGGCGGGCCGGTGTTCGGCGGGCTGTCGGACGAGTATCGTGCGGGCAGGGGGTTTGCCACGTCCGCGACCGAGGACGTCTGGCCGTCATGGGCCGGGTGGGACAGCGCGGGCGCACAGGACGTTGCCTGGACGAGCCAGCACCTGGAGTGCGGGAAGCTCTTCTCCGCGGTGGAATCCTGCTACTACGAGCAGAACGGGACGTGCTGCATCAGCTGCCCCTACGACCCGGAAGCGCCGGATTTCGGGCAGTCGACCTGGGAGACGTGCCCGGAGCACCTCGACTGCCTGGTGACGCACGCGGGGGAGACCGGGATCCCCATCGGCACCCTCTACGATGCGGTGCACGACGACCTCGCGTCTCAGCGGACCGTGGTGGGTCGCGGGGGGCGCCTGGGGATCCTTCCGTCGTTCGTCGCGAACTACGGGGCGTATGACCTCGGCAACCCGCTGGTGTTCCTGGGCTATCCCTGGAGCATGGTCGGGGGGGCCATGGCCGCGGAGTTCCTCGCAGGCGGAGCCAACGCGGTCGTGGGCGCAAGGGACGGGGTCGGGCCCGTGGAGGCGGAGGGGAGCGGCGCGTCGCTGCTGGCCCAGCTCGTGAAGGACAAGGTGACCCCGTCGCAGCTGGTCCCGGGCCTGGCTGCTCAGCAGTCCGGGAAGTGGCGGCTCATGGGCAGCGGGAGCCTCGACCTGGCCTTCTCTCAGCTCATCAACGCGGACTTCGGCACGGGCAGCCTCCGGGGGTGGCGCCATACCGGGGACGCACGCATCCTGGCGCGGTGGTGCGGCATGGAGCCGGCTTCCAAGTACATGGCGCTGGTGTCCACAGGGCTCGGCTACACGGTCCAGACGGGCGAGATCCGGCAGGAGTTCTGCATCCCGGGCGGCACCGTGCAGGTGGAAGCGAACTTCGACTTCATCTCCCACGAGTTCGTGGACCAGTGTGGGACCGACTACGACGACAAAGTCGAGCTCTACATCTCGGACGAGAAGGAGGGATCCCTGGTGCCCCTCGTGTCGGCCCACGAGTCCCCCTTCGCCTCGGTCAACGACTTCTGCCCGCCGGACGGCGGCTCGTGCCCGCCCTGCGACACTCCGCCGGACTGCGTGTGCGGTTCGCTCTATCCCAGCCTCGAACCGTGGCCGGACGAGTGCTCCGTGGAATCCTCCGACGAGGACGGGGCCTTTCACACCGGCTGGCGGCACGCGCTTCCGGTGAACATCTCGGGCCTGTCGGGTCCGGACAAGCCGGTGACGTTCGTGATCCGGGCGGAGGATGCTGGAAGCGTGGGTCTCACGACCACGGTCCTGGTGGACTCGATTCTGCTGAACTAGGGGGCGCCATGACGATCAAGGAATGCGGATGTCCGGCCATTGTCGACCGGGAGTGGGAAGGAAAGACGTTCAACTGGAAGGACCGGACGTTCTTCGCCCAGGACGTGCGGTTCTTCTTTCGGGCTCCCATGGACATCGACCAGAAGGTGGCCCGGGCAGGCGAGATGATCGAGCAGCGCGGCTACATGCTCGAGGAGCCTCTGACCGTGCTCATCGAGGAGTCCCAGTTCCGGGGCCGGGTCCTGGTCGGCATCCTGCCGCCCGAGGGGACGGACCCCCACGTCGTCGTATTCCCGGACGTGAGCGTGGTGGCCCGGGTGTTCCAGCGCAGGGAAGCCAGGCTTCCGGTCAAGCAGCTCAACGCATGGCGCAAGTCGTTGGAGGAGGGGGGCAGGAAGGTGGGTGCGATGTACCTGTGGCACGTGACGTGCCCGAACTGCTCCCGGCTGGAAGGTTTCAAGACCGTGGTGTTCGCTCAAGTGCGGTGAATCAGGCCTCGATAATCCGGATGAGCCCAGTCTGGTAAGGATTCGCAAGGTCCCTGTGCCACGGGATCATGCGCATGGCGATGCCGTGCTTGCCGCCGTGGACGCAGGGGATGACCCCGCGAAACAGGCACACGTTCCCCTCGTCGGTCGACACGTACCGCATGGGCACTGCGGTCTCGTCCTCGATGGCGAAGTCCTTGCCGATGCGGCCGTGCACGACCTCGACGGACACGTCCTGGGGGAGGAGGGGGGCGAGGCGGACCCATGCGCGCACCTCCCATGCGGAACCGACCGACGTCTCCTCGCCCACGTCGGCCTCGAAGCGGACGAGCGCTGTCTTGCCCCAGTTGGAGCGCAGGAAGTCCTTCCACTCGGCCAGCTTGCGGGCCCCGTTCAGGTTGTCGTCACTGAGGCGGCGGAAGTGCTTCATGGCCGGGATGTAGTAGCGCTCCGCGTACTGCCTGACCATGCGGTTCGAGTTGAAGGAGGGGCAAAGCTTGGACATGGAGCGCTTCATCATGCGGATCCAGACTCGCGGGATGTTGTCCTTGCCGCGCTGGTAGAAGGCCGGAATCACCTCGTTCTCGAGGAGGTCGTAGAGGGCCCGTGCCTCGACGTCGTCCTGGTAGTCGTACTGGTCTTCCTCGTACTCCTCGCCTGCGCCGATGGTCCACCCCAGCCCCTCTGCCTCGACCTCCGCCCACCAGCCGTCCCTGGTGCTGAGGTGGAGTGCGCCGTTGGCCACGGCCTTCATGCCGCTCGTGCCGCTGGCTTCCTTGGGCCGCCGGGGCGTGTTGAGCCACACGTCGACTCCCTGCAGCAGGTAGCGGGCCGTCGCCAGGTTGTAGTCCTCCAGGAACACGATGCGGCTGGCCAGCTCCGGCTTCTTGGCCGCGAGCACGATGGAGCGGATGAGCTCCTTGCCGAAGTGGTCCTTCGGGTGAGCCTTGCCCGCGAACAGGAACTGCACCGGCTTGCCCTTCTCGCTCAGGATGCGGACCAGGCGGTCCATGTCGCGCAGCAGCAGCGTGGCGCGCTTGTAAGGCGCAAACCGACGGGCGAACCCGATGGTCAGAGCTTCCGGGTTGAGCAGCTCACCGGCAAGCTCCACCTTGAACGCGGTCGCACCCTGGCGCCGGAGCTGCTCGCGCTCCATGGACCGTGCAAACGCCACGAGGCGCTCCCGCCGGCGCTCGTGGGTGCGCCACAGCTCCTCCATGGGGATGCGCTCCACCAGCTCCCACAGGGTCTGGTCGCGGGGGTCTTCCCGCCATGCCGGGCCGAGGTACCGGTCGAACAGCGAGCCCATGTCGTTGGAGATCCAGGACGGGATGTGGATCCCGTTGGTGACCGACCCGATGGGGACCTCGCGCTCGGGCAAGCCGGGCCAGACGTCCTGCCACATGTCCCGGCTGACTTCCCGGTGGAGCTTGCTCACCGCGTTGGTGCCGAAGGACAGCCGCACCGCGAGCACGGCCATGTTGAAGCCTTCGTCGTTGTTGTCCGGGTGGAGCCGCGCGGTGCGGACCAGGTCCTCCAGGGAGACTCCCACGTCCCGGCAGTAGTCGCCAAAGTACCGTTCGATCATGTGCCGCGGGAAGACGTCGATGCCCGCGGGCACGGGGGTGTGCGTGGTGAACAGGACGCTGGAGGAGGTGGCTTCCCGCGCGGCCGCAAACGTAAGCCCGTGGCGCTTGACGAGCTGGCGGATGCGCTCCAGCGTGAGGAAGGCCGCGTGCCCCTCGTTGCTGTGCAGCACGGGGGGCTCGATGCCCAGCTCCACCAGCATGCGCACCCCGCCCATTCCCAGCACGATCTCCTGCTGGATGCGCATCTCCTGGTCGCCGCCATACAGCTCCGACGTGATGGCCCGATCCGTGGGGCTGTTGCCCGGGTGGTTGGTGTCGAGCAGGAAGAGCGGGTTTCGCCCCACCTGGACCTTCCACACGTACGCGTGCACCGTGCGGCCGGGAAGAGGCACGCCCACCGCCACGTGGTGCCCGGACGGGTCGCAGACCCGGGTCAGGGGCATGGTGTGGAAGTCGTTGACCGAGTACGTCTCCTGCTGCCAGCCATCCGGGTTCAGGTACTGGTGGAAGTAGCCGTGCTGGTAGAGGAGCCCCACGCCGATGACCGGGATGCCCATGTCGCTGGCGGACTTGAGGTGGTCGCCGGCAAGCACGCCCAGGCCGCCCGAGAAGATCGGGATGCAGTCCGCGATGCCGAACTCCGCGGAGAAGTACGCGGCCAGGTTGCCCTGGATCTCGGGGTGCGTCCTGGCAAACCAGGTGGAGCTGCTGTTGCGGTACGCGTTGAACTCCGCCTCGGCTTCCCGGACCTGGTAGAGGAACGACTCGTCCGCTTCCAGGGACTGGTAGCGGGCAGCGTTGACCTCTCCCAGCATGAGCACCGGGTTATGACCGCAGGTCTCCCACAGCTGGGGATCGATGCGGCGGAACAGCTCCCGGGCGTCGCGGTCCCAGGTCCAGCGGACGTTGTAGGCCATGTCCTGGAGCACGGAGAGCCGGGCCGGGAGATTGGGTTTCACGAAAAATGTCTTCAGCGGTCGCATTCGGACCCCCCAAACGATGGAGCGTCAGACGATACCGCACGTCTCCCGCGGAATCAAACGCGGATTCAAATGATCGCGTGCTGATTGACGTGGAGGGATCGCTCGCGATAGGTTGTTACCGAGGTGAAGAATGCGTTGTCCGGTGGTCGTGTGCGGGGTGCTCATGTCGGTGGGAGCGTGCTTCGGCGGGGTGACGCTGGAGCCGTGCGAGGGCCCCGAGACCTGCCCTCCGGCAACCCCTCTGTGCCTGGACGGAGCGTGCTTCCACCACACCGTCGGGTACGTGCACCCCGTGTGCGCTTCCGGTGAGGAGCAGGGGCCTGGCTGCTGTGCGCTCGACTCGGAGGAGATGGGCGGGGGGTGCGTGGCCTGGACGGAGCCGATCGGGGCGCTCCACTCCCCGGCCGTCACGACCCCGGACGGGGGCTTCGCACTGGTGCAGTGCGGGGCCACGGCGTGCGCGTTGCGCCGGCTGGCCGCGGACGGCACGGAATCCTGGTCCGTGGACCTCGGCCCGGCTCAGGCGCAGGGCGATCTGCCCGTGCCCGCGGTCGCCGCGGACGGCGGCATCACCGTTGGCACCGTGGACGGGCCGGTGTGCGTGTCGGCCGACGGGAAGGTGCTGGCAGGCGACACGACGTCGGGGCTTGCCCCCCTGAGGCTCTCCGCATGCTCCGGAGGCAGCGTGTTCGTCCTGACGTCGGAGGGGCTTGTGGTCTATCCCGGCCAGGCCGGGCCGTACGAGGTGCCGGTCGCGGGCATGGACGAGGTGGTGCCCGGCGGGCCGGGCCCACTGGTCTTCCCGGAGCTTCAAAGAGCGTTGCTGCAGACCGGTGCGGCACGCGTGGCCCTGGTGTCGACCGGAGACGCCCCGGGCGAGATCTGGAGCTCGGTCCTGCCCCCGGGAGCGGGAGAGATCTCGGGCATGGGAGCGGACCGCAACGGCCGCGCATACGTGGTGGCCGGAAACGGGGTGGTGCTGACCTACGACGTGCATGCGGACGACCGCTCTCTTCGATTCGCCTGGGCCCCCTCCACAAGCCCCGGGGCGACCGTTGCTGCAGGTCCCCTGCTTCCCGAGGCAGGGGTCGTCCTGGTGGGCGGGCCGGACGGCGTGTGGCAGATCCGGTGGCCCGAGAAGATGCCCGAGCTGCTGGCCGCACCCGCGGGGGCGACGACCGCTCTGATCGCGCTCCGGTTGGGGGGGCTGGCCGCAGTGCGTTCCCGGCCCGACGGCACCTCGGTGCTGGAGTTTGCCGTCGCGGCCGGGAGCCTGCCGGAACCCCGGGATGCGGCAGGCGGCACCGTGGTGCGGAGGATGGAGCTCCCCTGTGCGGCCCCGCAGGCATCCGCGCCGCAGGAGCAGGGCATGATGGCGGTAGCGTGCGGTGACACGCTGCTGGGCATCGTCGCTCCGGAAACCAGGCAACGGGATGCACCCTGGCCGATGCAGCGTGGCGCGGGCAACAGCGGGTGTGTGGAATAGCAGGAGCGTGGCGAACGGGAGGAGATGACATGAACACGAGACGCGTGCTGGTGCTGTCGGTGCTGCTTGCAGGCTGCGGTGGGGGAGTGTCCGAGGCGACCCTGATGGCCGACCTGCCAGACGCGGTCGATGCCGCGGGCCCGTGGGAGGTGGCGGCAGACCACGGCGTCGAGGCCCTTCCGGCCGAAGTCCAGGACAACGGATTCGAGCTGCCCTCGGACCTGCCCGCAGGGGACCTGCAGCTGCCGGACCTCGGGCCTGAGCCCGGGTCGTTCTCCTACCCGTGTACCAAGGACTCGGAGTGCCTGTCCGGGCACTGCGTGGTCACCAACGACGGGAAGGTCTGCAGCATGCTCTGCCAGGACGAGTGCGCTCCGGGGTGGACCTGTGCGCTCTATACGCCCAGCCTCCCGGACTCGGTGTACATCTGCGTGCAGGGTTTCGTGAACCTGTGCAAGCCGTGCGATGCGGACACGGACTGCCAGACCAACGGTGCGGACGTGGGGGACCGGTGCGTGTCCTACGGCGGTCAGGGGAGCTTCTGCGGAGCGGCGTGCGGCGGCGAGTGCCCCGACGGCTACGCATGCGAGGAAGCCGAGCTTTCCTCGGGGGGCACCGCGATGCAATGCGCGCTCCAGTCCGGGACCTGCGAGTGCAAGCTCTGGTTCGTGGAGGAGAACGCGGACACCCGGTGCTACGAGGAGAACGAGTGGGGCCTGTGTGAGGGGACGCGCACGTGCGGCGGCGATGGGCTCACCGCGTGCGACGCCAAGGTGCCGGCAGAGGAGGTCTGCGACGCGGCGGACGACGACTGCGACGGGTCCGTGGACGAAGACACGGGCGGCGGAAGCTGCTTCGTCGCGAACGAAAACGGCGCGTGCACCGGAGTGGAGGAGTGCTTGAACGGCACCCTCGAGTGCAACGCGGCGACCCCGGAGAAGGAAGCCTGCGACGGCAAGGACAACAACTGCAACGGCGTAGAGGACGAGGGCTACCCGGACACCGACTCCGACGGCGTGAAGGACTGCCTCGAGGTGGACAAGGACGGCGACGGCGTCGTGGATGGTCAGGACAACTGCCCGTCGGTCGCCAACGGCATGCAGGAGGACTTCGACCTGGACGGCAACGGCGACGCTTGCGACCTCGATGACGACAACGATCTGAGCGCGGACACCGCGGACTGCGCCCCGCTCGACCCCGCGATCCATCCCGGTGCCCAGGAGCAGTGCAACGAGAAGGACGACGACTGCGACCTGCTGGTGGACGAGGGGTTCCCGGACAAGGACGTGGACAAGCTTCCGGACTGCATCGACCCGGACGACGACAACGACGGGTATCCCGACGGCCAGGACTGCCAGCCGCTTTCCGAGTACGTCTACCCGGGAGCGGAGGAGCTGTGCGACGGCAAGGACAACAGCTGTGACGGCGTGGTGGACGAGGGGTTCCCGGACGCGGACCAGGACGGCAAGGCCGACTGCATGGACCAGGACAAGGACGGTGACGGCGTGGCCGACCCGGTGGACAACTGCCCGCTGGTGTCCAACATGGGCCAGGAGGACCTGGACGAGGACGGAAGCGGGGACCTGTGCGACCCGGACGACGACGGCGACGGTGTGCCCGACGGCAAGGACAACTGCGCGGTCCTGTTCAACCCGCTCCAGCTCGACGCGGACGGTGACGGGCTCGGGGACGCATGCGACGAGGACGACGACGGCGACGGCTTCCCCGACGCCTCGGACTGCGGGCCCCTCGACCCCCTCGTGCACCCAGCCGCTGCTGAGGTCTGCGACGGCAAGGACAACAACTGCGACGGCGTGGCGGACGAGGGGTTCCCGGACACCGACGGGGACGGAGTCATGGACTGCGTGGACCCGGACGACGACGGCGACGGGTTCGACGATGCGGAGGACTGCAAGCCCTTGGATGCGGACGTGAACCCCGCGGGCGTGGAGGTGTGCAACGGGATGGACGAGAACTGCAACGGGATCGCGGACGAAGGCTTCCCGGACTTCGACAAGGACGGGCTCAGGGACTGCGTGGACCCGGACGACGACGGCGACGGCGCTGAAGACGACGAGGACTGCGCACCAAAGGACCCCGCGATCTACCCGGGTGCCGCCGAGGTGTGCAACGGGAAGGACGACGACTGCGACGGGAACGTGGACAACGGGTTCTCCTCGTTCCAGTGCGGACTGGGCGAGTGCCTGCACACGGTCGACGAGTGCAAGGGCGGGAAGCCGCAGTACTGCAACCCGTTTGCGGGCTCCACGGTGGAGTCGTGCGACGGCAAGGACAACGACTGCGACGGTGCAGTCGACGAGCAGCTCGGACAGGTCGTGTGCGGCTTCGGCAAGTGCCTCCACGCAGTGGAAGCGTGCGTGGGCGGGCAGCTCCAGATCTGTGACCCGAAAGAGGGCGCTCAAGCCGAGTCGTGCAACGGCCAGGACGACGACTGCGACGGGCTGGTGGACGAGGGGCTGGGCAACAGCACGTGCGGGCTGGGTGCCTGCCTGCACACCGTGCCCAACTGCGACGACGGCGCTCCGGTGCTGTGCGACCCCCAGGCGGGAGCGGGACCGGAGGTGTGCAACGGCAAGGACGACGACTGCGACGGGCTGACAGACGAGGATCTCGGGAGCACCTCGTGCGGGCTGGGCGCATGCCTCCACACCGTGGCCAACTGCTCCAACGGCGCGCCGGTGCTGTGCGACCCGCTGGCAGGCGCGACGCCGGAGACGTGCAACGGCAAGGACGATGACTGCGACAGTCTGGCAGACGAGGATCTCGGAAGCACCTCGTGCGGGCTGGGCGTGTGCCTGCATACCGTGCCCAACTGCGACAACGGCGCTCCGGTGCTGTGCGACCCGTTTGCAGGCGCCAGCGCCGAGGTGTGCGGGGACCTGCTCGACAGCGACTGCGACGGCCAGCTCAACAACGGGAGCTGCCCCGCAAGCTGCAAGCAGATCAAGGCAGCGAATCCCGGGGCCGCCAGCGGGTTCTACTGGGTGGACGTGGACGGCGACGGGCCCGCACCGATGTTCGAGGCATACTGCGAGATGACTCTCGACGGCGGCGGGTGGACCCGTTTCCTCTGGCTCAACGAGGCGTTCCCCTACGGCACCGACCCGCTGGGCAAGGAGACCTGGGAGTGCAGCAAGAGCGCGCTCCGCTGCAGCGCTGGCATCCCGAAGACCGTGAGCCCCGCGGACCTGCTCATCCGCGACGTCACCAACTCGGAGTGGGCCGCATGGCACTTCAACAGCAACAACAACGTGTCCAACGCGGTGCTGTCCGCGCTTCGCGACCGCAAGAAGCAGTGCATCCTCGACGGGTCCGCATTCATGCCGTACGGGCAGAGCGTCAAGTCCACCTACTGCGGCACCGGCGACGAGGGCGGCTGCGACACGTTCTTCTACACGGACCAGCCCTGCTCCTCCAAGACCAAGAACGTGTGGGGGCTGCACTGGGACGGTGACACGTGCTGCTGCGCGGCCGCCATGAAGTTCGGAAACGTGGACTGCAACAACGGTTCGTGCTGCGGGTGCCCGGCCAATGACTCGGACTGGGGGTTCATGGAGTCCTGCAGCGCGAAGGCCTCCTTCGGGGAGGCCTACTGGAGGTAGGTCGACGCACGGAGTGCTGGCGCCGTCGCCTCGCAGGAATTATCATTGACTGGCAGGCAACGGGAGGTCGGGGTGGAGCCCGGAACCAGAGCCATACGGATCGAGAAGCTGCTTCGCAGGGAGCGGGGCGAGCGGCTGTTCAGCGGGTTTGCGGAGTCCGGTCGCCGCGTGCTCCAGCTGCGCCTGAGCCTCGGCCCCCAGCCGTCGTTTCCGGAGGTGGAGCGCCAGCTGGAGCAGCTCGGCTCCGCGCTCGGGTCCGTCCAGTCGCCCTCGGTGCCGAGGCTGGTCTCCCTGCGGGTGCGGGACCGCGTGGTGGAGATGACGACCGAGGAGCCGTCGGGGATCCTGCTTTCCGACCTGCTGGAGAAGGGGCCCTTGAGCGCCGGGCAGGCGCTGTGGATCTGGGAGCGGCTGCTGGCCGCGCTGGAGCCGATGCACCGCTCGGGCGTGCCGTACGGCGTGTGCCAGCCCGGCAAGCTCCTGGTGGATGCGGACGGCAACGTCGTCCTTGCGGAGCCCGGGACCCTGGCGGTCTACCGGCTGGTCCTGGGGCAGGAGTTCAAGGCCGCGGGGACGTTGTTCCAACGCCTTTTCGGCGACCCCGAGTTCACGCCCCCGGAAGCCCTGCGGGGGCTGCCCGTGGGACCACGGGCCGACGTGTTCCAGTCCGCGGTCCTGTTCCACCGGATGGTGTCCGGCGTGAGTCCCTTCGGCAAGGGGATGTCGCTGGAGCTGTTCAATCGAATGCTGCGCGGGCAGCGCCAGTCGCTGGCAGGAACGGCTGCCGGCGTGCCGGACCGCATTTCGGCGCTGGTGATGCGCTGCCTCGACCCGGATCCGGAGAAGCGGCCGGGAGCGGTGCCTGAGCTGCGGGCCGAGCTGCTCCTGGCGCAGGTGCGCGGCGAGAGGCCGTCCGCGCTGCTGGACGGGCTGCGCGGCCAGCGCTATTCGGCCCGCTTCCAGGAGATGCTGGCCATCCATGCCGGGGGCGTGGGGGAAGCGGAGGACCCGGAGATGGTGGATCCGCCCGGCGAGGGGCTGGAGGCGCAGAAGCAGGTGCTGCTCACGCAGCTCGGGCGGCCGCGGCCGGTGCGGGAGCCGCGGCGGAAGATCGGCCTGTGGGTCGTCGTCCTTGCGGCCGTGGGCGTTGCCGCTGCCGCGCTGCTCCAGGGTCTGCCCGGCGACATGACGTCCGCGCGCAAGCACGAAGGGGTCATGCCCGCGGACGGGTCGGGGCTCACGCACCAGTCCGTGGTGTGGGACCAGTCTGCGGGCCGCTCGCATCCCACGCCGCGGTCGCTGCTGGAGGCCGTCCCGCTGGAGCTGAAGCAGGAGCTTTCCACCCTCGGTGCGGCGGTCACCGGCGAGCTGACGCTGGTGCCGCCCGCGCTGCCTCCATACACGGTGCGCGTCTCGGGAAGCGCGGGCGACATCGCGCTCAAGTTCTCCGCGCGAAACCGCCTCTCCTCGGTCACGCTCCCGAGGCCCATGGCCGCGGACTCGCCCGCGAAGCTCGTGGTGCTGTACGACGCGGAGGGTGCGCCCCGGGCCGTGCAGGTGCTGGACCTCTCCGGCGCCACGCTCAGGACCGTGCCGGTGCCGGCTCCAGGCGGGGGCAGCTAGCTGCTCGGGACACTTCCGCTCGGGGTCCGGGCGGGGCGGGGATGCGTCGAGGCCGCTGGCTGCGCCGCGTCTACAGCGCGTATGACAAGGCAAACGAGAAGACGTCGTACGAGGAGGCGAAGGTGCCCGCGCCGACCCGTGCGTCGGGCCCGGTGGGCTGCGTGGCAAGCAGGGGGTACTGCTTGTAGACCTCGGTCGTGTCGACGGACACCTGGCGCTCCGGCTGGAACGCGTGGGAGTAGGCGAGGGACAGTGTGACCCCGTTGAAGGTCCCGCTGGCACCCATGCCGACGCCGATGCGATCGAAGCTGGCGAAGTCGAGGTTCGTGTACTTGTCGGGGATCGCCGCAGTCTCGTAGTAGGCACCGGTGCGCACGGCTACCCACCTGGCAGGAGCGTACTGGCCTCCCAGGCGGAAGGACCACGTGTCCTGGTAGTTCTTCGGGATGTTGATGGGGTTGAACGGGAGCTTGTCCGCACCGGAAGCCGGCTTGCCGGAGACGGTATTCTGCATGTAGCCCTTGAGCTGGACCGCGAACTCGTCGAGCGCGGACCAGCCTTCCCACACGGTGTCGAACTCGACGTCGAACAGCTCGCGGCGCTCGTCTCCTTCGCCCACCTTGTGCGAGTAGCGGACTCCCGCCCGGGCCGTCATGGGGTAGGTGAACTGGAGCGCAGTGGGGATGTCTGCTCCCACCGGCTTGCCGTCCTCGTCATAGGCCACCAGCCCGTCCAGCCCGTTGGTGTCGATTCCCGACTGGTAGAAGGTCTGGGCGCCAAGCCCCGCGTTGTCCGCAAACCGCAGGTTGGTGTGCCCCGTGGCGTCGATGTTGAGGGGCGGAAGCCGCGCAGAGAGCGCAAGCTCGACAGACTCCACCGGCTTGTACCACCCGCCGATGGTGCCGACCACGCCGACGCGGTCATGGAAGTAGAGGTCTGCCTGCACGTCCATGCGCTCCTCCACGAACGCGCCGCCGCCGATGTCGGGGTTGAACGCGTTGACGAAGAGGGAGAACCGCCCTGAGATGAGGTCGACCCAGGAGAGGGTGACGCCGACGCCCCAGGTGTTCTTCTCACCGTATGCGACGGCCAGTGAGTAGTAGGCCATCAGGATGTCGGTACCGGTGAGCATGTAGCGGGTCGGGGCGTTCTTCTCGAAGCATGCGCTCTGCGCCTTGCGCTGATCCGCGGTGTCGCCGGGCATGGCCATGCACGAGTCGATGGCGTCTTCGGCAAACGACGTGTGGCCGTAGGCGCTCGGCCCGTATGCCGCGAGAGCAAAGCGCCAGTGCTCGGTGCCCGCGTCCGTGGAAGCGCCGACGAACGGGGCAAACGGGAACAGGCCGGCTTGGTTCGACACCGGGTCGAACGTGTTCCCGGCCGGGTCGACCCGGGTGAACTCCATGTTGTACAGGGTCATGTTGTTGCCGAGATAGAAGACCGTGCCCGGGATGTGCAGCAGGCCGCCCGGGTTGTACTCCACCGCGACGAGGTCGTCGGCCCGGGCTGTGAATGCGCCCCCGCGGCCCAGGGCCTGGGTGCCGTTGGTGGGGAACTCGAAGCCGCCTGCGAGAGCGCCCGCGGGAAACATGACCAGCAGGAAACCGACGACTGCACGCTGCATCATCCGCACCTCGTTTGCGAAGACCGGCGCCTTTCGGCCGGCATGTCCGAGTGAATCGCAACATAGCATGGAAGGGACCCGGCACTCACGCGAAAACGCGCCAGGCGCCGACGGGGAGCAGGCGAAGCGCCTCTCCGGGGTCGATGCACCGGGCGCCTTCCGATTCGCGGCGCAGTCTGCTAGAGTCGGGATCTGGTCCGTGAGGAGGGCGACATGCGGGGGCTCGGGGTGGTGCCGGTGTTGGCGGCTTGGGCGGTCATGGTGACGGGTTGCGGCCGCGGCGGAGGGGGCGGCGGCGACGACGGCGGCGACGCGGTCGCCGTGGCTGACGGCATGGGGCCGGAGGCCGTCGACGCATTCGACGATCTTGCCGCCGGGGAGGTGGATGGCGCGGGGCCGCAGCAGGACGTCTGCGTGCCGTCGTGCGAGGGGCTGGAGTGCGGGGATGACGGCTGTGGCGGCGTGTGCGGGACATGCCCCGGAGCGCAGGACGAGTGCGTGGAGGGGCAGTGCGCCTGCAAGCCCGCGTGCACGGACACGTTCTGCGGGGACGACGGCTGCGGCGGGTCGTGCGGAAGCTGCGGCCCTGACCTCGCGTGCGACAACGGGCAGTGCGTGTGCCAGCCGAGCTGCGACGGCAAGGTATGCGGCAGCGACGGCTGCTACGGCTCGTGCGGCGAGTGCACCGGCGCGCAGGAGGAGTGCGTGGAAGGGGCCTGCGTCTGCCAGCCCGCGTGCACCGGGAAGGTCTGCGGCGAGGACGGGTGCGGCGCCATGTGCGGCGCGTGCGGCGGAGCGCAGGACGCGTGCGTGGACGGGCAGTGCGTCTGCCAGCCTGCGTGCACCGGGAAGGTCTGTGGCGACGACGGGTGCGGCAGCGTGTGCGGCGAGTGTGCGGACGGCGACGTCTGTTTCGACGGAGCGTGCTGCACGCCGCAGTGCCAGGGCAAGGAGTGCGGGCCCGACGGGTGCGGCGGCGTATGCGGGCTGTGCCCCGGAGCGCAGGACGTGTGTCAGCAGGGGCAGTGCGTGTGCGTGCCGGACTGCGCGGGCAAGGTGTGCGGACCCGACGGGTGCGGCGGTGCGTGCGGCCTGTGTCAGCCGGGGGACGAGTGCTTCCTCGGCGAGTGCTGCACGCCGGACTGCACGGGCAAGACCTGCGGAGACAACCTCTGCGGAGGGTTCTGCGGCAACGGGGCTTTCCCCACCCAGGGTTGCCCCGCGTTCCAGGATTGCGACGCGGGCGGGCAGGCGTGTGCGCTCTATCCTCCGCCCGACACGTGTGCGGGGAAGCAGTGCGGTGCGGACGGGCTCGGCGGCTCCTGCGGCACGTGCCCCTGCATGGACTGCCTGCCCGCCGCGACGAAGTGCGAGGGGTTCCAGTGCATCGTGCCGGGAGCGCTGGAGTGCTACGAGATCTTCGATTGCTTCGAGACCTGCCAGAGCGGGGATTCTCCGTGCTACAAGGCGTGCAAGGCCGAGGGCTCGGTGGAAGCGCAGGCGCAGTACGACGCGTGGTTCGGGTGCCTCACGAAGGAAGGGTTCTACCAGTGCCCGGAGGACGACAAGGAGTGCCAGGACGCTGCCATCAAGCAGTGCATGACGCCGTACTACGACTGCTTCCACGGCGACGAGTCGTGCAGCGCTCTGTACGTGTGCCTCAACGGGTGCTTCGGCGACACCACGTGCGCCAGTGCGTGCTTCACCGCGGCCAGCATCGAGGCCCTGAAGACCTGGGACGCGTACATCGCCTGCCTCGACACCAACGGGTACTATGACTGCCTGGACCCCGGGTGCCAGGCGGCAGCGATGGATGCCTGCAAACCGTCGCTCCTGGAGTGCACCAACGGAAGCCTCTCGTGCAAGGAGGTGTTCGGGTGCATCAAGGGGTGCGACCCCTTCGCCTGGCAGTGCCCGTCCGGGTGCCTGTGGCAGGGGACCGTCGAGGTGCAGACCGCGTTCAAGGCCGTGGGGGACTGCGTCAATGCCAGCTGTTTCCCTGCCACCGCGCAGTGCGAGGCCGAGGTGCTGCTCACGGTCTGCGCGGACGTGTACCAGGAGTGCCTGGATCTCTAACCAACGGAGGAGGAGACATGAAGCACAACTCGCACATCTACGTGGCATCCAAGGCAGTGGAGCTGGTGGCTTCCGCAGTGGACAACATGGCAGACGAGAACGGGCAGCCCTTCGCAGGGCAGGCCAAGACCAACGAGCGGCTGGCTGCAAAGCAGCGGGAGCGGCTGCTCCAGTACTACAAGCACCTCATCACCGAGGCGACCTGGGCGCCCGACGACGTGCTCAAGGACAATCACCCCTTCCACGTGTTCAAGCTCTTTGCGGACGACGAGTTCCCGGGCCACGGCCTCACCGACCTGGACTCCTTTGCCGATGCGGCAAGCGGCAGGACCTACTGGAAGTTCAGCGGGGGCCTCCCGTACCGCGTCGACCACATGGCCCAGGAGATCATCACCATGGAGAAGCTGCGGGCGTACAACGACCAGTACAGCCTGAAGCAGATCCTCTACCGGTACATGCTCATCAGTCACTACGTCGCGGACGCTCACGTCCCCAACCACTGCGATCTCCGGGACGACCCGCCAGGGGCCGGAAGCCCTCAGCAGCCCGTTGGGAAGTACATGCTGGACTCCGCACACGCGAGCCTGGAGGATCTGTGGGACAAGGCGGTCACTCCGGTGGCGCTTGCCGAGGGCATCGTGCTGCCTGGCTGGGACGCCCGGGGAGCCAGCCCCACCGCGCTGTCCCCGAAGATCACGTTCGATTCCACGGACGTCGCACAGGGGGCCGCGATCAAGGTCCGCACCATCCCGAAGAACAAGCTGATGCAGTTCATGATCGGCGTGTGCGTGACCGCGAAGAACCGGGCCCGGGATCTCTACCCGGTGGACAACCCCCAGGCGCGCAACGACGACATCCTGCCCAACCTGACCCGCTCGGTGTTCGCGGACACCGTCGGAGACCTCCTGTCCGTGTGGCGCTACATCTGGGAGAGCAGCCGGGCGTAGCACTGCGCTGCCTGCGCGGTGGACAGCCGGGCCGGCCGTCGTGTACCATCCGTGAGTGCTCGACCTCGATCCAGAGGAGGATGCATGAGAGCCAAGATGTTGGTCGTGCTGTTTGGAAGCCTGTCGCTCGTGCAGGCATGCGGTTCCAGTCCGACGGGCAATGGAAACGAGGATGCCAGGGACGTGACGCCGCAGGAAGCCGTCCAGCCGCCTGACGGTGCCGGAGGGGATTCCGGGGTGGACGCCGCAGTCCCGGATTCCATTCCTGCGGACGTGCCGGCCACTGACGGGACTCCCGCGGAGACCGTGGACTACGACCTCGGACCCGCGGACGCGAAGTCCGACACCGAACAGGACGGGGCAGGTCAGCCGGACCTCCCCGCGGTCGACCAGGCTTCCGGTGACGAGGGCACGGATCAGGCTGCTCCCCTGGACGCGGTCGTGCTGCCCGAACCAGGGCTCTGGTGCGTGGGCAAGGTGTCGTGGCCGGACCCGCCTCAGGACACCTACTCCTACACCTACCACGCCATCGAGCTGCTGACCGACGCGTATCTTCCGGGCGTCGGCATCAAGATCTGCTCGGCCGCGGATGCCACGTGCGCCACGCCGGTGGCCGAGGGGACCACCGATGCGTCGGGTGCGGTCACGCTGACGATCCCCGCGGGCCCGCAGGGGCTCGACGGGTTCGTGGAGTTCGTGAAGGGAGACCTGGTCCCGCAGGTCGGCTTCTACTCCTACGTGGACAACGTCGCCAAGTACGGCGGCAATGCGGGGCTGGACTACTACGTGCTGCCCAAGGCCACACTGGCCGCTCTGGAAGGGGGCTTCGGCCTCTCGCTGGCCCCGGGGCGGGGGCTCATCATGGCCACCTTCCTCGACTGCGACGACCAGCGCACGGCCGGAGTCACGATCTCGTGCCCGGCTGCGGACGACAAGACCACGGTCCTCTACACGCAGGGCGGCGTTCCCACTCCCGGCATGTCCGCGACGTCTGTCGACGGCCACGCGTCGCTCTACAACGTGCCTGCCGGCTGGACCGAGCTGCACGCTGTCCACGCCCAGACGGGCACGCTCATGGGCGTGCTGCCCGTCCTCGTGCGGGAAGGTTACACCACGGGCGTGGTCATCGGGCCGACGCCCTTGCCGTAGCTCAGGGCGTCAACCACCTGTCTGGCGAGCTCGACAGGAATTCCTCGAACGGGATTCCTCCCGGGCCTACGAGGAGCTTGCGTCGCGGCTTGAACGCGGCGTCGAACGCCTCCAGCCCCCGGAGAGCGTCCCTCTGCCGCGACGACTTCACCTCCAGCGCCACGGCCACGCTGCCCTTTTGCAGGATGAAATCCACTTCCCGATTCCGGTCGGCCCAGTAGTACACTTCGGTGCCGGTCTCCATCCGGCCGTTGACCAGGTGAGCGCCAACCGCTGATTCGCACAGGCGCCCCCAGTCTTCTGGATCGCTGCGAAGAACCGCACAGGGCTGTGGCCGCCGTGCGGTCACGAGCGCGGTGTTGAACACCTGCAGCTTGGGACTCGATGCCCGCTGCCGTACTTCCTGACCCGCGAACTTCGGGATGCCGCACGCCAGCCCGGCTTCGCGCAGGAGGTGGAGGTAGTGCGCCAGCGTGGTTGTGTTGCCCGCTTCCTGCAACTGGCCGAGCATCTTGTTGTAGGACAGGATTCTGCCCGAGTAGCTGCATGCCAGGTCGAACACCTGCCGGAGGAGGGCCGGCTTGTCGACTCGAGTCATGAGCAGGATGTCGCGGGCAAGCGTCGTTTCCACGAGGGAATCCTGCACGTAGTGGGCCCACCGTTGCGGGTCCTTCACGAGTGGTGCGGCCCCGGGGTAGCCGCCGAAGCAGAGATACTGATCGAGGCCAAGGCCAAAAGCCGCCTTCATCTCTCCGAATGACCAGTGCGGGACGCGAATCGTCTCGAAGCGTCCGGCAAGGCTCTCTGCAAGGCCGCGCTGCATCGCCCACGGAGAGGAGCCGAGGAACACCACCCGCAACGGGATGCGCGCCGCAGTGTCCTCGTCCCACAGGGCCTTGCATACTTCGGACCACGTCGGGATCTTGTGGATCTCGTCGAGCACCAGCGTGGCCGCGCGTCGTCGGCCGCGCCGAGCGGTCATCGCCCTCCCGACTTCCCACTGTTGCTGTATCCAGCCCGGACCTTTGAGCGAAGGAACGTCGGCAGATGCGTAGTGGAGCGCCAGGTCTGCCGTTTCGCCAACCTGCCGGGCCAGAGTCGTCTTCCCGGTTTGCCGTGGGCCGAGCAGGACCTGGATGAACCTGCGCGGCTCGTGCAATCGCTTCACCAGGGTTTCCAGTTGCCTGCGGTGGAACATCCTCGACCTCCTCACATTTTACTCAACGTCCTGAGTAAATTTACTCAATGTCGCGAGAATCGTCAAGGGTCCAACGGCTGGCGGAGTCCGGTGGGGGGAGCCCGGCGCAAGTCCGCGGTGGACACCGGGGCCGGTGTTTGGGTACTATCCGTCACATGAAAACGCTGCTGTCTCTGCTGATCATTCTTGTTGGGAACGTGAGCGCGGGCGCGGCATACGGGCAGGCGCGGGTCGAGGCTCGGCCCGGGGAGCAGGTCGCAGGCCTGTGGGCCAGCCCGTCCGGCACCCACGTGGCCGTGGCTCTCGCAGGCGGCGCGGGAACGCGGCTCCTGATCGACGGAGCGGAGGTAGGGACCGCAGACACCTTCGAGGCCGTCGCGTTGTCGGACGACGGCCAGTACGCGTTCTACTTCGCGGACAAGGACGGCGAGTTCGTGGCGACCCCGGAGGGCACCCTCGGCCCCTTCGTGGACGTGCGCATGCCGGACGTGAGCGCGCTGTCCGCCATGAGCCGGCCCACCGCGAGGGACAGCCTGTACCGCTGCGGAACCCGCAGCGCGTTTGCTGCAAGGGATCCCCGGGGGGACTGGGTGGTCTACAGCCGCTATCCCGCCGCGCCTGCTTCCCAGGAGCAGGCAGCGCTCAACCTGCACCGCGGCCAGACCACCGGGCCTGATGCCACCGCGCGCAGCAACACCGCGGTGCGGTTCGCCCTGCTCAAGGGGTTCGTGCCCGCGTTCATCACCACTCAGGACGAGGAGGAGTGCCTGCACGTCGGCAGCCGGAAGGCCGCGTGCGGCGCGCAGGTCTCGCTCGTGGCCTACTCGGGAGCGTCGGAGCGGCTGGTGTTCGGCATCCACGACCGCGAGTCCATCGTCGTGCACACGGGGACCAGGACCTGGGGGCCCACCAAGTACGTGGACTGGGTCACCTTCTCGCCCGACGGCCAGCACCTGGCGTTCGTCATGTCGCAGGAGGGGCTGCACCGCCTCGTGGTGGACGATGTCGAGATCGCCGC
>Ga0233425_10005465_pt1 | contig 20038 bp, 17 predicted proteins | sample Watercolumn_Towu_2_FD_181712 | JGI IMG/M metagenome (GOLD analysis project Ga0233425, IMG submission 181712) | Freshwater microbial communities from Lake Towuti, South Sulawesi, Indonesia - Watercolumn_Towuti2014_140_MG | ecosystem: Environmental > Aquatic > Freshwater > Lake | place... | reverse complement strand
TTCTAACAACTGTTCAATCCTTTTTTCATTTACATTTATTTTCCATCTGCAAAAATCACGATTATAAGATACAGTAGGATCAGCTAAATAACCCCTGTATTTTTCTAATTCACCAACCGACTTTTTATATTCTCTCGCTATTTCCCTCTGATGTTTAAGATGAAGTAATAACCCAGATGCCGTCCTAAATAATCCATTCTGCGTCCCTACGACCAAATGATCACCGCCCGCGATACCTCCTTCTATTATATTATCCTCGCTGTTTGTCACATATAAAACATCCTCTAAAACGGCTCCTAAAGACACGGCGCGTCTTGGAGACTCCTCACAAAACGCGGAACGCATAAGGTCTTCCGAAGTTATAATTTCTCTTAATTCCTTTAGTATTTCCCGAGATCTCAGTTCAAATTCGCTTCTTTTCTCTTCGGAGACATTGCCGCGAATATCTAGAAAAGACATCAATACAGACGCCTGCCGGAGATTGTCCTTTGTCTCTTCCCACATCGCCTCTTTCCAGTGAGAGAACATAGCCATCCATCGCGCGGATTCCGCGGCTGTACCTCTTAAAACATACTGCGCCTTGTCTTTAAAAAACGCGTAATACTGATAATTGATGAGAAACGCTATAATTATCTTTAACTGCGCCTCTAAGACACTCCTTGAAAATTCGTTCTTAACACCATCTATACCGGCAAGTTCCGTGAGCGCGTTCATCCTTTCACACAGGTGTTCAAGCCTTTGCACCGTATCCGGGCTTCCGTTTATGGATGCCGATAATCCTTCTAATACTCTTCCCAGCGGAATCTCTTTCGCGCCTTCTTTCTGTAAAACCCTTTCCTTTTTATGCCATATGGCTCTTTGCTCCATTCCAATCCTCAAAAATGAAAAGTACTTTGGTATGGCATTGCCTTTATACTCATATTTACTGTCGAGGATTTGGCTAATAAAATCGTTTGCCTGTCTGGAAAGAGATAATTCGCTCACGACAGGTTTCTCGATTGCATCCTTTCTTTTTTTGAACGATACCGTCAATACACCCTCCTTTATCTCCATGGCGCCGCCTGATTGTACTAGGAGGTATCTCGCGGTTTTTAATAAAACAGTTTCTCTGTCCGGGTAGTTTGAAATTCCAAAAATTACTTGTTCTTCATTTTCACTAAATGTAAATCCTATTGGGCAATTTCCAGTGTCTTCATTCCCGATAACATTATAGACAAGCCCAAAAATGATCGCGCGCGCGATATCTTCCGGCGCGTCTATAGGCATAGCGCCGCCGTTTTCATATTTTAAACCTTCATACCACGATAGGGTTTTAACATCAAATTTTTCCTTAAAAGAACCCCGTTTAAAAAGAATAGTCATTACTTCATGTAGAGAGGACTTCAACTCCGTCCTTTTTTCTCCGCCCGGTTCTAAAAAGCCGCCAAGAAGCCGCGTAAATCCTCTAAATTTTGCGTATTCCTCCCGGAATTTACTTAGCTCCGAACTATAATGCCTTTCTAAAGCTACGTCCATAAAATCATTTTTGGGATCTGTGTTCATTCCTTCAGAGATAATAGCCTCTTCAATATCAACTATAAGCTGGAAGAGCCGCTCCATCTCGCCGAAAAGCCGCATGTATTCCCAAATCATCTCATCGTCAGAAAGAAAAGCCCTTTTTTCTTGTTCGTGACTTTCTATAATCGATATTAGATTGGCTGTTACTAAAACCAAAGAACCTAATGTATCATACAATTCTTTAAACCTGCCGCTAAATGATACGGTTTCCGGGTCCCTGCCTGTCTTGTATTTAAAAGCACTTAAACAGTATGGTATAAAACCACTTCTTAAAGCTACCAATTCGGACATTAATGTATGGCTTTCAAACCCGGTGAAAAACGCGCCTAAAAGAAGTTTTTTAATAAGTACCAATTTGGAGGGGGTTAATTCACCGCTTGTAAGCGATTCCATATCGGCATCTTTTTCCAATAGTCTTAACTCCTTTCTCCCATGCTCCGTAATATCATGAACTTCCGCGTTTGCCCTCGGGAGTGATGGCCTATTCCTTTCGGGATATTCTTCTGCATCCTGATACATTAAATATCTTAGCCGTTCTTCTCTGTCTTTAAAATCCATCGCCTCGCCGTATCTCCCTAATTCATCAATCGCCCAAAGCCAAGATATAGTGACTGCGCCAAATGAAACGTTTTTGTGTTCCTTAAGTCTGGATTTCAAGCCAGCTAATCTTTCTCCCTCCAAAGACGCGTTTACATATCCGACGGTAATCTCAAATCCCAAAGGTGTCTCTAATGAAAAGTCCCTACTAACAAATCCCCTGAAATCAGAAAGCCGTTTATCCTCAGGATAACATTCTATTACAATCCTGCCGTCTTTACGCAAGGAAAGACCTTTTAACGCTAAAGCTATAGGTTTTTCATTTATAGCCTGTAACAATCGCCGATATTCCGCGGCAAATTTCCCGTCGTCTAAAAGTTCTCCCGCCGCGATAACGGATAAATGCAGATCGTAATCGGATCTCAACCATTTAACATCTCTGCTAAAATCATTAGGTATTTCCCCCGATATTTTATCTAATACCCTTCTATCTAAACTTTTCTGTCCGAAGAACTCCGCGCATAAAACATTTTTTTCTCTGTGATTGGTTGGTTTATCGGGCGGCGTAAGATTAGTAGCCGCGTCTGCCTCCGAGCGTGATTTCTCGTATTCTGTCTCTAACGCTCTTTGATAAAAAGCGGCAAACATTTCGGCGCTTTCAGAGCCCACAGCAGACGGCGCGGCAAGCTTATAATCCTCTACTCGCGCCGCGCGCGCAAACACCGGATCCATCAAAACAATATTTACGGCAATAAATAAAGAAATTCCTTTTTGTAGTTTTTTTAACATAAATTTCTCACAAAGTAAAAGTCCGGACAGAACACTGCCCACAACTAATATATGAACCATGGATTGCAATCTGTCAAGGTAGGGGCAAAATTTTTGTAGGGCAAAATTTTATTTTTCTTGGAATGATCTAAACCTTTCTAAAAGCCTCTGCATCAGCGCGCAATAATTCGGCGAGCTTTTGTAAATGATATTTGAGACCTCTTCTTTATACGTGTGCGATGTTTCATTTCTTCTGTCTGTCATTTCTAAAAATGCCGATGTTTCCTCTTCGCTCAAATATCCCTGGCTAAATATTTCCTTAAAACACGACTTAGGCGAATTGCATGCTATTCCGTGAATATCATATAAATATTGTTTAAGGAATTTCCATAAGGCCTCGAATGTATATTCAAATCTTTGAATCGCCGCGTCCCTAATAATTTTGGAAAACGGCTCTCTTAGTATTTCCGCGAATGTTCCAAGCGCTTTTGAGGCATCTTTGTATTTAAGTGTTAATCTTTCCATATAACAGCATCCTTTAAAATTTCCTTTCTAAAACTTTCCGATACTTCATTAAGATTCACAATTTCTACTTTGTACGGAATATTTAGTTCTTCCATTTTATTTTTCAAAACGTTTATTTTCCTATTGTCAAACTTCCCCCGTGGTTCAACGGCTATATCAACATCAGATCTATCGTGATTATCTTTCCTTGCGCGTGACCCAAAAAGCATGACTCTGGCCTCCGTATCCCTTAGTATGATTAAAACCTGTTCTTTGATTTTATCTAAATATCGATTTTGCATAAAGACTATTTATTTCACTACAAGCTTAAAAAAGTTCCTCTTTCCTATTTTTATTACAGAACCATTTTTGAGGGTTACTGTGGCGTTTATGTCGGGAACTTTATTGCCGTCTAGTTCTATACCGCCCTGCTGTATCAAGCGTTTTGCCTCGCTGTTACTTGGGACAGCGCCTGTGGCTTTTAAAAGATTAAGTATTTGCATCTCAGAAGAAACTTCTATTTCTTTCATCTCGTCTGGGTTTTGCCTTTTACTAAAAACATTTTCAAAATCAGCGCGCGCTTTGTCCGCATCCTCTTTTCCCCAAAAACGCTCAACAAGCATACCCGCAAGTTGTTTTTTCATATCCATAGGATGAAGTTTTTTCATTTCTTCTATTTCCTGCTGTGTCTTGGAAAATAAAAGCCCATAGTATCGCCACATGAGGTCGTCAGAGATACTCATGGTTTTCCCGAACATTTCTTTTGGCGGTTCTTCTACGCCGATATAATTGCCCAAACTCTTACTCATCTTGTTCACACCGTCAGTACCTTCCAAAATAGGCATTGTTATAATCACTTCCGCTTCCTGCCCGTACGCCCGCTGTATCTCACGGCTTACAAGAAGATTAAATGTCTGGTCAGTCCCGCCAAGTTCTATATCTGCTTTCAGCTCAACTGAATCATACCCTTGCAGAAGCGGGTATAAAAATTCTACTAAGCTAATCGGGTGTCCCGCCTTGTAACGCTTTAAAAAATCATCCCTCTCTAAAAGCTGCGCTACGGTGTATTTTGCCGTCAATCCGACTATTTCTCTTAAATGAAGTTTATTCAGCCAATGACTGTTGTACACAACCCGCGTCTTCGCGGGATCAAGAATTTTAAAAACCTGCTTTTGATAAGTCTTGGCATTCCTCTCCACATCTTCCAGCGAAAGCGCCTTTCTTGTTTCAGAACGCCCGGTCGGGTCTCCTATCATGGCGGTAAAATCGCCTATAATAAAAATCACTTCATGCCCCAAATCCTGAAACTCACGCAGTTTTCTTAACGGCACTGTATGTCCCAAATGTATATCCGGCGCCGAAGGATCCGCGCCGTATTTTACGGACAATCTTTTCCCCGCTTCCGCCACCTTTTGAAGTTTATTTTTTAATTCTTCTTCGCTTACAATCTGAACAGTTCCTCTTCTGATTACTTCCATTTGTTTATTGATATCCATAAACACCCCTCTCTCGCTATCAATCTTTCTTAACAATCCACTCTTTAAGTTCATCATTTAATTGCTTTTCATCGATGTTATAATTTGCTTTTAAACTTGTCACAAAACTTTTCCCTAATGCCAAATCCTTAAAGAATTTCTCAAACGATTTTTCGTCTTTATTTCTCAAATAATATATTAAACTCCAACTCGCCGCGTAGTAAACATAATTTTTTTGCCCACTAAATTCACCTGCCGAAATCCTAATTAGATCCTTCACCTTCGGGAATTCATTATTTTTTATCGCTGTTTTTGAATCATCCAACCGCCTTGAATTTATGTTATTTACGGTAATTTTACCATCTTTGAGGTAACAAGTTTCAAAATAGCACGCCAAACCTTCACTCAGCCACACCGATAGATTATTTTTAAATATTTTACCAACGAATGCGTGCAGAGCCTCATGCGCCAAAACCGAATCTACATCATAATCATTGTAGCACGTTACAATATAGTTATTTACCCCTATGACATACTCAAAACCTCTGGCATTCTCCGCGCCATATTTTTTCGCTTCACTTTTATAATCCTCCCGATCTCCGTAAATCCTAACAAACACCTTTCTTACCCCAAAAGGATATTCATAAAGCTTTACAAATTCCTCCATAACTAAATCCATATACTTCAAAACTCTATTTACCTGGGCTTGCGATAAATCTTTTGCCTCTACAACATAATATTTACCGACTTCTTTTATAAAACCTTTTTTGTCATCGACCTCTTTGAGATTATTTTCCATACTTTCAGTTTTTACACCTAGCTTCGCCTTGATATCGTTCAAATCACCGGCGAAAACACAAAAAGCACTAAATAAACTCACGAGTAAAATAATCTTCATTTGCATCCATATTCCAAAGCACCCTACGTTCAGACAATTAACTCATTCCTGCTTTGGTGTTTCAACCTCTACCCTTCCGATGGACGGCTGGGTAGTTATTGTATAAATATATTCCGTATCTGAAAGATCTTGTATCTGTCCGACGCTAAATTCTTTATTTATCATCTTACCCATATCTTTGAAATACTCCTGATTGCCTTTAAAAAGATATATCTTAACCTTATCAACACTTCCGTCAGTATAAAAATTGACCGGATTTAGAGTAAGCGCTATGTTCACTCCTTCGGGTATTTTTTTTACTTCGTTATATGTACTAGATGAACCACCGCTTGATTTTTGGGCGTAATATTTTTTATTTGTAAGGTCAAACTTTAGCTGAAACATCGTATTTTCCGTGACAGACTGGCATCTAAGATAACGCATCAACTGCGCTATATCCTGCGTGGTATTAGCAAGATTCACAGTGGTAACCGTCTTATGAAATCTGGGAGTAACAATCGTCACGATAACAGCAATTATAATAACAACAAGCATTATCTCGAGAAGAGTAAATCCTGCTGATTTTCGTATGTCAAACATACTACTCACTTTTCTCTTCTTTTTCAACATCCCAGTTATTGATATCATCCTCTGATCCCTCATTGCTATCCGGCCCTATAGAGTAGAGGTCGTAATCGTTATTGTGTGTCCCGGGGCACGCATATTTATATTCCTGCCCCCATGGATCTATAGGAGTCTTTTTTAGATACGGTCCGTTCCAGTTTGTCGGCACGGGACTGGAGCTGGGCTTCGCAAATAGTGCGTTCAATCCTTGATCTGACGAGGGAAATCGCCCGTTATCTAGCTCGTATAAATCCAGCGCCACGCTTATATTTCCTGAAATATCCATTTTAGCCGTACTTATCCTTGCCTGCTGTGTCCTACCGGCCAATCGAGGCACAACCGCCGCCGCCAAAACCGCCAAAATAACCACCACTATCATTAGTTCAATCAACGTAAAAGCACTGCGTTTATTCATATTGCCTCCTAGTATTTGTAAAATCCTATGTATGTACTTCCGATAGTAAGAGTAAAGAATATCACACAAAACCGGCATCATCAACATCAAAGAAATAAGGCACTCATCACAACAACATACCAATAAACTGAAGAATGATATTTTGAATAAGATTTATCAGTGGATTTAATAAACCAGACAGAAGTAAAAAAAATAAAATAATAAATCCGAATTGTTCATATCTTTCGACACTCTGCCTCACACCAATAGGCATAAATCCCAAAAGCACCTTGGACCCGTCGAGAGGAGGGAATGGTATTAAATTAAACGCGCCTAGCAATATATTTATTTTTGCCAGGACTAAAAGGGCAATCGCGATATATGAGTCAGGGTTTAGTTTCAGCACTTTTAAAAGATATATGGAGATCGCGGCAATCAAGATATTCGTGAAACACCCGGCGAAAGATACACATATCATCCCTAAACGATAATTCTTCAGCTTGTAATAATTTACCGGCACGGGCTTCGCCCACCCAAATCCCACTATAAAAAGCGCGACAGTTCCCACCAAATCTAAATTTGCCTTGGGATTTAGAGTCAACCTACCCATTCGCTTAGCTGTGTCATCTCCGAAGAGATAAGCGACCGCGCCATGCGCAATCTCATGCATTATCACAGAATATAGCATCGGAACCGCAAGAGCTAAAAAAAGTATCGGATCTTTTAATAAAACAGACGTCAGCCCCATATTTTATTTTCCGCCAAAATGGCTGTTATCGTAATTCAAACTTTTTCGAATATCATCTATGGTCTTTACACCCTGCTGATTTTTCTGAGAGGTGCTACTTTTCGCCTCACTAACATTCGCTACCTGATCACCCCTTACCTTACTACTTGCCTCCCTTGCCTGTTTAATAAGCCCCATATACGCGTTTTCATCAGCGTATCCGGACATAGATGCCAATTGCTTTCCACTAGAGTCGGCAATCACAACAAACGGCAATGTACTGCCCGACACATTAAACATTCCGTAGAATTTTTTCCCTATCTTGGGATTATCACAATCTAAGTCAGCATAAATAAATTCCTCAGAATTCAGCGTCACTTTTCCGGAGCTGATTAGCTTCTTTAGATGCTGACAGTTTCCGCACGCCTCCCTGCCATACTGAATAAAGAGCATTTTGTTTCCCGCTTTCGCGTCTTTCAAGGCCTTATCCAAATCCGTTACCGGTATCGGTCTTAAAGCATAACTTATACCAACAAACATCAGAACAAAAACTGCCGCCAAAAAAGAAATTGATATTTTCATGCTCACCCCTTCGCACAATAATACCGCTACAATTCTACTTCTGTCAAGAAACGATATTTTTACATTTTTTTTCGCGACATTTTTTCGCGACCCACCTTGACAAGAATGGATTCGTAGGGAATATATAAGTGATATCATTGTTTCGTTGTGTCGCTATGAGGGGTTTTTGATTTTATATTTTATGAAGATAGCTAGAATAGTAGTATTAACGATGTTTTTTATATCCAGTTTGGCGTATCCATGTCAAGACAAGGATGCCGGTCATCTCGCGTCTATATCTCTCTTTAAAAAAAGGCATATACCAACACAGAAAGATATTCATGTTCGTATCGGAGAGGCAGAAAGAGGGACATTATATAAGCGGATTCTTGATTCAATTAGTCGTATCGATATATCCAAACTTCAAACAAACACATATCCAATTCAGATAAGACAAGGCAATGGCCGCATTGTAACTGTAAAAATAAAAGCAAAAACATTCATTGATCCCCAATTGCCTCTTGCTAACGCATGGCACTTTACCGCGAGAACACAAAATGACGGAAATATTCTCGTGATATCTTCAAGAATTGACCTTAATATTTCTAAAGATAATTTCCGGCCCGACGCAGAATATAGAACTCATGAAGAATATACGGCATGCCGCGACGAGCTAATATACCACGAAAATATAGAGTCAGAATTGGAAATGACGCTCCCACCAAAACAAAGAGATAATGCGCATATACTAGCATCCGCAAAAACTATCGCCGCTTTTGTAGATCCCGACAACATTTGCCTAACACCTGACCATAGAAGACAAATTGATAAATTAATTCGTGAAAGAAATGTTGTTGCTCTATCATCAATAGTGCGAGAAAGCAGAGGTGTCCACAAAGCTGTAAGAAGGAGGCACTTTAGAAGGACTCCTCAAATATTGAAGCTTATAAAAAAGTATGAACGCCTTCTTAAGTCAGAGGCGTTGGCCGGTATTGCTACTATAAATCAAACAAGGTACCAAGATATTGTATCTTTTCAAACAAACAGACAACCAAAAGAAAACGTACATAAATTTTATTTCGGCGGCTATGAATTTATTTTGCCGGAAACGGCAAAAAGCAAAATACGAATTGAATCACTGTACGAAAATAATAGAGCAACCAAAATGCGCCTTATAGATAAAAATAACCCAGCCAATACTCTCACTATTACAATTGAAGGAGAAAATGTTGTATTCCATGAATATACTAAAATAGGCCATTTATCCAGGCATTCGATAAAATTCCTACCTGACCCGAAGAGCAAAGTCAGACTTCGAGAAACAGATGTCTCGGCTTTGGCTCGCTTTACGGATTTACTTTTTGATATTCCAAGCGCACAACCAGCAAAGAGGAAAAACGCGATATTCAACTATTTACAATCAAATTTTCCGCCAACCGCCTTCCCTAAAACCGGAGATTGTCCTGAACTAAATTTAAAAGGCATCCGACTGATGCTCCCAAGGCTCGGCGAAAACAGTCCCGATCTTATTTACTACCGTGATTCGGAAAAAGCAGTACGTTTTGCAGCTATCGCCGACGCGAAAGATCCTTCCAATTTTATTGCGTTTGAAGTAAAAGAAGATGCAATTTACCTTGTAGGCTCACACAGAAAAATAACTATTTCCCCAACTAACAAAAAAGAAAGGAGGCCCATTTATCTTTCACGGTTCTTTCCTTTTAGGGCTCTTTATTTAACCGCTTTAGGCCAAAAGAAAGAGAAAACCTTTGGTAGGGAAGATTTGGCAAAAGTCAATTTAGGCCAAAATAGTATCAAGTTCCGTTTTAACGGAGAATCTTGTACCGTTAAAAAAGTAGGGGACACACACACCGGGAAACTATTGGTTGAGATATACAATGATGTTGGAATGTTAATAACAACCATTAGTTCTGTCCCGGGCAGTGAAGATGATTTTTATATCGAGGGAATAAAACCTAAGCCAACAGGAAAAAGAGGCAGGCCATTAAAAATAAGAATCGGTGAGACATACACTAATTTATCACGCGTTATTGACAAAATCCGCAGAAACGAGGACGGCTTCGGAGATTTTTTAATTTGCGACCAAAAACTATTGGATTTTTTTGCCCCTCCTATACGAGAAAGAACTGACTATTCATTAGTTGGCAATACGATAATGGTAAGGTCACAATCAGAATTTTCTGATATTAAAACATCAGTTTAACAATTGTCCGTCGATTATCATTCTTCTATTTTCATTTACATTTGCCAAAGAAAGAGTATAATGCGCTCATGACACCACATACAAATCAGCAGTCGAATCTTAGTTTTGATAGTTTAGGAATAGCACCTACCCTATTGCAGACCTTGGACAGGCTAAAGTTTAAGATACCTACGCCGATTCAGAATAAGGCGATCCCTATTGCTATTGAGGGCAAGGATATGATCGGCATTGCCCAGAGCGGCACGGGGAAAACCTTGGCGTTTGGAATTCCAATGGTCCAGAGGCTTTCTTTTAGTAAAGGCAAAGGGCTTGTACTTGTCCCGACTAGGGAGCTTGCCGTTCAGGTGGCTGAAACACTTCAAAAAATAGGGACTCCTTTTAATATTAAGACCGCTGTACTTATAGGCGGGGCATCCATACAATTTCAGATGCAGGCCTTAAAAAGAAATCCTCGCATTATAGTAGCGACACCCGGAAGATTGATAGACCATCTTGAGAGAAGGCGCACGCTTTTATCCGATGTCAGCATCATGGTTTTTGACGAAGCTGACCGCATGCTCGACATGGGCTTCGCTCCGCAGATTGAAGTAGTAGCACGTACTATACCGAGAGAAAGACAAACGCTAATTTTCTCGGCTACGATGCCGGAGAAAGTCGTAAAAATAGCCACTTCCTACATGAAGCTTCCTATAAGTATTGAAATATCTCGCGCCGGCACAGCGGCTGAAAAAGTATCACAGGAACTATTTATCGTCAAAAGAGACCAAAAGGATGTTCTTTTAGGCAAATTGCTCGCGCAGTATCACGGCACTGTTTTGGTATTCGCGAGGACAAAGATAGGCACGGCAAAACTCGCCCGCACCATACGCGCTATGGGATATTCCTCGGCGGAGATCCACTCCGACCGCTCACAGGGACAGAGGCGCGAGGCACTGCAAGGTTTTAAATTGGGAAAATATCGGGTATTGGTAGCAACAGATATCGCCGCTAGAGGAATAGACGTTACAGGTATTGAACTTGTAATTAATTATGACATCCCGGAAGACGCGGATAGCTACGTACACCGCATTGGCCGTACAGGCCGGGCCAATCATCAGGGACACGCTATTTCCATCGCGACCCCAGAACAAGGGTCGGATATAAAAAACATAGAAAACCTTATTAGAACACAGATCCCCATATCCAAACATCCGGAGTTTCCCCCTGAACGTTTTATATATTTTCCGGGCGGGAGCACAAAGAGGCGCGGACAAAATAAAAATCGCAGGCCGTTTCAAAAATTCGGTTTCTCCAAAAATAAATTTTCGAAAAGCCAGGGGTCAAGTAGGTTTTCAGGGAAACCGCGTGGCAGGTTCTCTTCATCGTCATTTTAACGTAAAGTAAATATTTGCGCCGGCAGACAGCCCTATCCATAAGACTGAAATCAAAAATAGCACCCTTTCTCTCCAAGACCGCACGGATAGGGATCGCACAAATAGGTATGGAAATTGAAGAGGCGCGAGAGTTATAACCATAAATAGGGCAAGCCATAGAAAATAAGCCGTTTCCATTGTATGAAAATTCTTCCGGCAGAAAATCGTGATTACATAAATAAGAAAATAACTGTAAAAATAAATCGCAATTGTGGTAATCACATCAAAAAACATCGCTCCGCGACTTGACATCTTTTTTAAATACCTCGCGCACAGCCCGCGTCCTGCCGGAGTAAACACAAAAAAAAGATAAAATAATATTTTCGTAAAAAAAATAAAAAGCACCACAGATACCGCCCCCGCCCAGTTTACGATAAACGCCATACTTATCGCGCACACATATGACTGATAGAAACCAAATACAATCATTCCAAAAGATTCAGCATCATCGCTAAATACCTTAAAAAAGGCGCTGTCACTGTTGTAGTGCAAATTTAGTTTGATAATATTCCCGGCTAGCTCAAATAAATTGACTAAAAATACTATCAATAAATTGATCCACAAGTAGGCGTGTTTTCCATCCAGCGATAGGCCAAAAAAGAAATTTAAGGCCGGAGATATGATTAAAATTGCCAGTCCTAACACCAGAAAAGATACGTCCTCTTTACTATTTATTTTCATTTTTCGGCCCCACAAATTGGCACAAATGCTACAAAATAGAACAATCCATGTCGGCACGCTCAATCCTAACACATTACTTTATAGTATGATAGAAAATTCTTAGTGTTGGCATATTTGTTGCTTTATTAAGAACCAGATCAGGAGGTGATAGATATGAAAATGTTAAAGGTACTCTCATTAGTTCTTGCGCTAAGTTTTGGTTTGGCAGAATTTGTGTATGCGCGGGATAATGGACATGTAAGTGGCGGCTACGATCACGGGAGAGGTGGTTATGATTGTCCTAGGCCGTACTACAGGCATCATGACTGGTATCCAAGATACTACAATCCGTACTATCGTCCATGTTACAGGCCATATTACCCGTACTATTATGGTTACGGTTACTACCCGTATTATACCTACTACTATAATCCGTACGGCCCGTATTATAGCTACTAGTGTCTCCCCTAAAGCTGAGGTATCCCTCTTGTGCCAGCAGGAGGGATACTCAATGCGATCAAAAGATCCCTCTTAAGAACCCTTCCGCGGACGAAACCTTGATACCTTACTAAGCTCGTTAAAAAGTTCTCTTTCCTTTTCACTTAGATGTTCCGGGATAGCTATTTTAATCTCCACATAAAGATCCCCGGCGGGTTTCTGACCATGACTCGGCATGCCCTTTCCTTTAAGGCGCAACTTTTTTCCATTCTGGGTACCTTCGGGGATATTGATCTTTACATCGCCGTCCATAGTTTCGGCTGTTACTTTACAACCAAGAGCGGCCTCCCACGGAGCCAACAACAATTCAGTATATAGATCCCTGCCGTCAAGTTTAAAAACCGGATCAGGCGCTACGTGAATTCGTAAATACAAGTCCCCCGGACCCGCCTTCCCAGCGCCCTTTCCGCCGTGCCCCGCGAGGCGCAGTTTAGTTCCGTCGGTCGTTCCGGGTTGTATTGAAATATTAAATATCTTATCTTTTCGTATAACCCGCCCATGCCTGTCAGTTTCGGGCGCATGAAGAGAGATACTTTTCTTCACGCCGAAATACGCTTCTTTCAATGATATTGTTATTTCCGCTTCATGGTCCTGCCCTCGCCGGCCTCCGGCAAATTGCCCCGCCGCGCGAAATTCACCGCCAAACAAAGATTCGAAAAAATCGCTAAAAACACCACCCTCGCCTTCGCCAAAAGAATATCTAAATCCGCCGCCCGGCGCGCCATACGACTCTTCCTGAAAGCCTTCCCATCCAGGGGGAGGCCTAAATTCCTGTCCTTCTTTCCACCCGGCGCCTAAGGAATCATATTTCTGCCTTTTTTGTGGATCACTCAAAACCTCGTACGCCTCGCCTATTTCCTTAAATCTGTTTTCCGCGTCTTTATCCTTACAGACATCCGGGTGGCACTGACGTGCGAGCCTGCGATATGTTTTTTTTATTTCATCCGCAGTAGCAGTACGCGAAACGCCCAGGATTTCGTAATAGTCTTTGTACGAGATACTCATAGAAATTTATCATCCCTTCACATTGACTGTAAAAACTTTTTCTTCCGCGGGAGGTTCATTTTCCTCCCAAGACCTAACGTATTGCATTTTTATAGCAGTGGTCCCTGACCCCGTAGCCTCAAATGTCCAATATTCAGATCCGCCGCTGCCGACAAGCTTCACTTCATATTGCCGATATTTGGAACTTACAAATTTGGCGACATCCTCATCAATTCCGTCGGCTAACTTCCAGCCATACCCTGTGGTCGGATTAGAATCCAGCCGTAAAACAAATTCCTGCCCGGCAGTTATTTCTATGGGTATGTTCGGATTGTCATATTCCATCTTGTACGCCTCCGCCGCAAAAACTACGGACGACACTGCAACCGCAAAAATACACACTACAACAAAAGAAGTATTTTTCATACTATCCTCCCGTGAGTAGTTAACTGGCAATAATCGACACTGATTTTACACCTTCCGCGGGATAAAAACAACAAACTAAAATGGGGGACTACCTTCTACACGCTTCTTCTCGCCTCTGCGGGAGCCGGCAGGACTGCGTCTCTTCTCATAGGTTCCGCTATAGGAAGTTCGTTAATTACAGCCCTTAATTTCTCTCTAATTTGCACCCTTGTTTCATCTGTTTTTTCTGTCTTATCTTTGCGCATATATTCAAGCATTATCTCGTATATCCTTGCCACGACTGCACCCCTATCGCCTTTATAATCGCGCTTACAATTTTGATTAGTTTTTTGTTCATTATTTAATCTGTGTCCATCCGTGGCTCTGTCTTTTTATCTTCAGCTCTTCAGCCTTCAGCTCTTTCTTTCCTATTTTTTCGCCCCCTGCCACCTTTCGATAGCAGAGGGCTTTGTTACGGAGCTCTTTCTTGGGGGGCAAGAATACGATTCGGGTAAACCCTCATCGCGTTTTTTGTTCTCCGTATGCAAGAGTATTTAGCAACTGGTATGCCAAGTATTAAATTATTGTGTTGCAAGTTTTTACAAAATGTAGTTGTTGATGAAGAGTTTTATTGTGTAACGTTGAGTAAGCACTTGTGAAGTAAACTGCGCGCTGTTATTGCATTGCGTTGGGGCCGCCGTACGCTCCCATATCATTTCTTGTCCCATCTACGTCATTGCAGCCAGAGCTAGGGTTACCGGCATTGATACACGGACTTGATGTCGAAAGGTGTAAATCGCTGTCAGAAACAAAAGCAGGATTTTGATTAATATTATCTGAAATTTTTGAAATCGAACTATATACCCCGCTAACACCATCATCCGATGTCTGGGTATAAATATCATTGTATTTTATGTATACCTGCATTTTTGGTTTACCAGACTCGTTTTCTAAGCATATAACGTTATCCTCTTTACCAGAAACAGCCCCGGCTATGTTATCGTAAAATAGGACGTATGGATTTATTGAAGTTATACTGCGATTAACCGCCGTAAGCGCATTAGGACAGTTATAAAAAGTATCGTTGTATATTGCAAGCTGTGAATCCACAGCGTATATTGCTGATGATAAAGACACACGGAAAATATTGTTATATACGCGCACTGACGTATGGCAAGCAAATCCGCTGCTGTTGATTTGAATTTGCGCATTCGAATAGACGGATATCTCATTGTTGCCTATATAGAATAAGCTTGAAGGATCATTAAATGAATTCTCGACATATATCGCGCCCCTAGTATCCGTCGAGCCGGTAACAAAATTGCAATCACTTATTCGAATAGTTCCCTCGCAATTAGCCGCGGAAACTCCTCCTCCTAGGCACGAAAACGTCAAATCGCTAATTTTATACCAAGACCCGGAGGACACTCCGTCGAGACTTAACGCGAAACTGGAAGAATTTAACGCCGTCCATATCACAAGATTTTTACCTTCCCCTTGTATAGCTAATTGTTCTCCGGCGTATAGAGGAGAAACATAAATATCTTCAGCATAAGTACCGGCCATTATGTAAATAGTTTCGTTTCCGGTACGTCTCGCGTCAACAGCTTCTTGAATCGTGTTAAAAGGATGCGCGTATGTGCCATCCTCGCTCCCTGTAGCATTGTTGCAACTCACATAAATTTTTACGTATTCGCCCAATGCCGGTTCAGCAACAGTTTCCACAGACGTATTTCCCGAATCTTTTACTGATTCAGAATTTTCTTTTGACGTATCCTCTGAAGTGGAAACGGTTCCCGCATCATCTGATCCTTTCTCGGTAGCCGTAGTGGCAGATGTTTCACTATCGGACTCATCGTTTGCAAGGACATCTTCAGATTGCTCAATATCAGCGGACGCAATATTATCAATATCGGGATTAACAACATTGCTCATAGTCCCTATCGTAGCTGTATTATTGGTAGTGGAATTGTACTCTGAATCATAAACCGTATCATTTGAAGAATTATCGGATGCAAAATTGGCCGTATTTTCGCGCGAATCACCTGTTGTGCTACTAGACGAAGAATCAAGATCATTTTTACTAACAACGCTTACCGCAGATTCGTTGGAAACGGGCACAGCATCCGAAATCCCATCTAAGTCCGCGCTGAAATTCTGCATTGCAGCGGATATAATAGTCCCTATATGTTCGGCTCCAATGGCATTATCCAAAACCACCTCTTTGATGGAATCTGCAATCTTACCTTTTACCGCAGTATCGGTTACACCGGAATCTTTAACATCAATAGAAATCTCAACCTCGTTGTTATTGTTGTCGGCAACAACAGTCGACTGCTCCGCTTCTGTTCCTCTTTTTATTTCCTTTGTATTTTTCTTTACGCCAAATACGTAGTCTTCATTTGACCCTTTCACCGTTTCGGAAACTTCTTCTTTGGAAAATATCAGCGAATTACTTTCAAGAGGACATGACATTATTGAACCGGAAGCAATCATCGCTTTAACATTCTCTTTTGACAAATCGGGAGTGTTTGTCTTTACCGAAAATCCTGTTTCATTGGCGTAACAAACGCTAAGATCCCTCGTCAGGCTTTTAATGAAAGATTTATAGCTGTAATCCGCCCCTTCTCTGGAACAAAGAAAGTAATCAAAATACACAGTTTTCAGTAGCGCTGATACGACAAAAATGACTATTATTTTTCTAGTAAAGTGATTTATCATCTTTACCCCCTTGTGGGTGATATAGTAAGCAAGCTTTATGCCAAAGTATCATTTCTCTTAAGATCACAAGGTATTTATTATTAATATGTTATACAACCACGCTCATGCCACGAGAAAAAACCCGCGAAACTGTGAAACAAAATACCTACAATTATGAAAATAATTTCATTTTGCCATCACCATTTCAATAAGCCGTCTCAACAAACAACTTGCAAGGAGTGCCTTATTGTTTTAAAATATACTTGTGAGTACCAAAATAAAATTCAATTTTATTTTTATCGATCCCATTCTTCTAGCTATCGCTGCATTGGCCTATTATTACTACTTATTTTTCCCTCTGGATTATACCCAAACTTTGCGGCTTAAAAGCAGTGATCTACTTTTAAGGATATCAAACCGTTTAAGCGTTATTCCGCAAAACAGTTCGGAGTTCACAGTTATCGCGATAAACGAGAGCTGTCTTGCCGAACTTAATAAAGGTTATCCGATAAAAAAAGACTTTATAGCGGAAATAGTGAACAAGATCAGTAAGTGCAACCCTCGGCTTATTTTCCTCAATGTCCTTTTGCCGGCAAACACGGATGACGACTTGAAATCTAACGAATCACTTATTAACGCTTTTAAAAATGCCGGAAATGTTGTTCTCCCGGCATACTACGACATCACCGGAAAAAGAATAGGCCCCGCTAAAGAATTTAATGAATCGGCTAGAAAATCTGGATTCATAAACAAGATTAAAGACGATGATCTCTCAATCAGGCGCTGTGTTTTATTCCACATTTCTGATGAAAATAAGATCGATGAATACGCGCTTGAGACGCAAATTGTTTCTGTTATTTCGGGCGCTTCAGAAGAAAATATTGTTTTCAAACAACCTCCCGGGAAAATGAGTGCTAATTATACGGATCTATACAGGCAAAAATTGTACTCTGCCCCTATTCAACCTGACGGCAGCCTCATAATAAACTACCAAATAACACCAAAAGATTTTAACAATATCCTTATTTCCGACTTTCTTGGAAACAAGATAGACCCATCTTTACTGAAAGATAAAGTTGTAGTGGTTACCGACATATCCGAGATAGAGGGAACAGCCTACAACACGCCCATCGGGATTATGCCGGGAGTTTACATATGTTTAAATGAAATTCTGATGTTATTGTCCAATAATTATATCTACCCTGCGGGTAAATCTATTTCCTTTCTTATCGCTTTAATATTCGCTGTAATATCCGCGTTTCTTCCTTTTATCAACAAGCACGGGAAAAGTATCCTGTTTTTGTCCGTCGGCATATTATCAGTTTTTCTGGCTAGTGTAGTGTTAATAAAAACAGGGGTGCTTATAGATTATTTCAGCGTTATTGTAACAATGATCATCTCTTATGTTTCGTCTTCTTTTTTAAAATATATTCTTGCGCTACAGGAAAAGATTGAGGAACTAAAGGCCGCTAATCTCGAGATAAAAAGGGCACAGGAAGAACTAATCAGAAAAGAACAACTGTCTACTATCGGCAATATGACGGCTAAAATACTACATGAAATAAAAGGGCCTCTATTCAATATAAAAAGTTGCCTCAAAACAATCAGAAACAGCCTTGACAATAAAAAAACAGCAGAAGAATTGTCTTCTCTCGCATCGGATGAGATGGACAGGGTTCTAAATCTCAGCCAGCAATTGCGCGAAACATATACTCCTCATATATCCGACTTGAAACCTATGGACATTAATTTGGTTATTCAGGAGGTTTTTAATATTTCAAAAGGAAATCTTGAGTCAAAAAAAATCCGCGCAGAACTATTACTGGGCAGCAACCTTCCGCCGGTCAACATTTCCACAAATAAAATTAAACAGGTGTTCACAAATCTCTTGAATAACGCCGCGGACGCTATGAAAGAAGGAGGCACTATAACTGTTGCAACCCAATATATCATATCTCTCGGCGGAGGTAGAAATGTGGTTATTGCATTCAAGGATACTGGCCATGGAATCCCAAAAGATGTAGTACCTGAACTTTTTAAGGCTTTTTTTACCACTAAACAGGAAAAACAGGGCAGCGGCCTTGGCCTTTTTATCTGCAAAGAAATAATAAAAGCGCACAAGGGCGATATAACCGTTGCGAGCGAACTCAACAAAGGCACAACTTTTAAGATAACCTTGCCATGCGGATAAATTAAAGATTTTCTATTTTTTAAACAAGGAGGCCTTCAATGGAACGAAAACATAAAATTCTTATTGTCGATGATGACCCGGCATTCTGCAAATTAAAATCGCTTCTTTTGGAGAGTAACGGTTACTCAGTCAAATATATAATCCAACCAAATGATGTATTCCTTACGCTTAAAACTGAAGTTTTCGACCTAGTCCTTCTGGATTTATGCCTAGGAAAGGTGAGCGGCATCGATATACTCAAACAAATAACCGCATTGTACAACGACATCCCGGTCATAATGATTACCGCATACGCTACAATAGAAAACGCAGTGACAGCTATTAAAGAGGGCGCGTATGATTATATCTCTAAAAACTATGAGGACGAAGACGTTATTATTAAAATTAAGCACGCACTCGAAAAAAGAACCGATACCTTGCGCATTAAAAACCTTGAGGATGCTCTTCATTCAAGATTTTCATTGGGAAACATTCTTGGAAGTAACGAAAAAATGCAGGAAATTTACAGATTAATAGAAACAGTTTGCGAAACTGATGTGACTGTTCTTATTACTGGAGAAACCGGCACAGGCAAGGAGCTTATCGCCAGGGCGATTCACTTTAACAGCCTACGCCGCAAAAATTCCTTTATGGCAATTAACTGCGCCGCGATCCAAGAAGACTTAATGGAGAGTGAGCTTTTCGGGCACGAGAAAGGTTCATTTACGGGAGCGGTTTCTCAAAAAATGGGAAAACTGGAAACTGCCGACGGAGGAACTGTTTTTCTGGATGAAATTGGAGACCTCCCCTTACCTTTACAGGCAAAGCTATTACGATTTTTGCAAGATCGGACATTTGACAGGGTCGGCGGAACGGAAAAAATCTCGAGTGATGTGCGTATAATTTCCGCTACAAACAGAAACCTACATTCAATGATAGGAGACAACCTTTTTAGAGAAGACCT
>Ga0233425_10005464_pt1 | contig 20040 bp, 14 predicted proteins | sample Watercolumn_Towu_2_FD_181712 | JGI IMG/M metagenome (GOLD analysis project Ga0233425, IMG submission 181712) | Freshwater microbial communities from Lake Towuti, South Sulawesi, Indonesia - Watercolumn_Towuti2014_140_MG | ecosystem: Environmental > Aquatic > Freshwater > Lake | place... | reverse complement strand
GGTGGAAGTGCTCGGCGATGCTACTTCGGCCCTGGAGTGTCGGTGGCTGCCGAGTGGCGTCCGTGGGGCCTTGAGAGCGACATGGCAGGGGCCTCAGACGCTGGCGGTGTAGGTCGCGGTGACCGGTGGAAGTGCTCGGCGATGCTACTTCGGCCCTGGAGTGTCGGTGGCTGCCGGGTGGCGTCCGTGGGGCCTTGAGAGCGACATGGCAGGGGCCTCAGACGCTGGCGGTGTAGGTCGCGGTGACCGGTGGAAGTGCTCGGCGATGCTACTTCGGCCCAGGAGTGTCGGTGGCTGCCGGGTGGCGTCCGTGGGGCCTTGAGAGCGGCATGGCGCGGGGCCTCGGGGGCTGGAGGGCTGCCCACGGACGCGTGGCGGATGGCGGGTAGCCTGACACCGTAGCCCGAAGCCAAGAATTGCGAGCGCTCGCGACCTTGACCCAGGTGCTCCCATTCCGGCGGAACGTCGGGGCTACCGCGCCCCGCTGCTCTCACGCAGGATCCCCTCCAACATCGCCCCCATCCGCGCGCGCGTGGCCTCGGTCGCGATCGTGCTGCCCCCGTCGAGCGAGCGCAGGTCCGCGGTGGAGACGCCCAACGCCATGGAGAAGGCGTGATCGTGGAAGTCGCGCGCCACGAGCATGGCGTACCCCCGTGCGGTCAGGGGTTCGGGCTCCTCGGGAGCCGCGGCGGGAGGAGGCGCCGCGCCCGGGGTCCCGCGGGCAGGCGCAGAGGTCTCCGGTGAAGGCGGCACGGTCGTGGCACAGGAGAGCTGGCGCCCGGAGGGAGAGCGCAGGCAGGTACGCAGCGCTCGCCCGTCGCCCTCCACGGTGACCTGGAAGGCACCTTCCCGGAGACGCAGGCGCGGAGAGCGGGCGATCATGCGGCCCGCGATGGGCGCGGCGTCGCCGGTCGCGTTCACGGTCACGCTCGCCGGGAGGCGCAGGCCCAGCCGCCGGAGGACCCCCGGGTCGTCCGCCATCGCCTGCTCGAACAGCGCGAGCGCCTCCCCGTCGTCCCCCTGGCGTCGCGCGCACTCGGCGCCGATCGCCGCCACGCGCGCACGCAGCAGCTTTTCGGAGGCGGGCAACCCCGCGAGGGCCCCACTGGCGGAGGCCCGCGCCGCGGACCGGTCGCCGCGCGCGTAGGCGATGTCCACGTCGATCGCGTCGTAGTACGCCGTGAAACGCGGGTCCGCCTCCGTGGCACGGGCGTCCCTCAGGGCGGTCTCTGCGACACCCGGCCCGAGCACGTCCGCGAGCTCGCCCAGCAGCCAGACGGGCACATCCGAGAGCCCCCCGTCCGCGTAGACGCGGAAGGTGGAATGCAGGCGGCGCTCGTCCGTGAGTGCTCCGGAGACCGCGGCGCGGTCCTTCCAGTCCTCGGTGTCCGGCCACCAGGTCGAGAGCCAGTGGCCGAGCCGGACGAAGAGGTTGTACGCGCTCGCCTCCTCGGCGGTCCGCTCCGCGGCGGCCTTTCGCATCGCGATGCGCAGCAGCGCGTGCGACCCGAGCGCCTGCTCGCTGGAGGCCGAGGTCAGGCCGCGCCGGTCGGGGAACTCGAGCGCACGGGTGATGACCTCCATGCCCTTGTCGGTCTCGCCCGCGGCCAGCAGGACGGTCGCGAACGCCGCGTCGGTCTCGGCGCGGATCTGGTCACGGTACTCGGGGGCCTGCAGGGCGCGCCACCGCTGCATGTCGCCGACCGCCACGACCGCCTCCTGCCCCCTTCCCTGAGCGACGTACAGCGAGACGAGGAGGAGCCAGGGGTTGGTGACGTTCCCCGCGGCCCCCGACGTGACCGCCTCGGTCGCGTACCGCTCCACCTTGTCGAACGCGAGCACGTACTGTGCGGCGATCGAGGCGTTGTACCCCGCCACCGTGAGATCCACGTCCGCCCTGGTCCGCCCGAACTCCAGCTCGTTCTCGCAGGCCGTGAGGGCGGCCTCCCGGTTGCCCGCCTCCGCCTCCAGCGCGCACAGGGCGTTGTACCCGACCAGTTGCCCCCACTCGGTCCCGGAGTCGATGCCGCGTTGCGCGTAGGCGCGGGCTTCGTCGTAGCGCTCGAGCTTCATGAGCGGCCAGGCGTGCTCGGCCGAAAGATCCGGATCGAAGAGCGCGTCGTAGTAGTCGAGCATCTGGAGCTGGTACTCGTACTCCTCCAGCTCTCCGGCCACGACCACGATCTTGTCCAGGATCTGCTGGTGCAGGTCCGAGTTCTCGCCGAGCGTCCCATACCGGGCCTCGAAGAGCTCGCGGGAGCGGCCGAGGTGGTGCATGGCCCTCGCGAGGTCGCCCTCCGCCTGGCGAAGCACGCAGCCCAGGACGAAGTTCGCTTCTATGGAATCAGGGTTTTCGGCGAGGAGCTCTTCGGCCTTGCGGCGCGCGGTGAGCAGCTTGTCACCGTGGTAGAGCGCCAGGATCTCCTCCTCGGGCGGACCCGCGCGGGCCGGACCAGCCGCGCACAGCGCGAGCACCACCGGGATCGGGCCGAGGAGCGTCCGCATCCGCGCACCTACCGCTTCAGGGTCGCGCGCGAGAGCTTCTCGAGCGGCTTGAGCGTGCACTCCGCGACGACCTCCTCGGAGGTCCCCGCGCCGGGCGCGAGCTCGAGCCGGTGGGCGAAGACGATGGGCGCCAGGTAGGCGATGTCGTCTGCGTCGACGAAGTTGCGCCGCGCCGTCAGGGCGCGGGCCTGCAGCGCGGGCAGCATCAGGACGAGAGAGCGCGTGGAGACGCCCTGCAGCGTGCGCTCGTCCTTGCGCGTCGCGTCCGCGATGTCCACGAGGCACTCGCGGATGGGGGGGGCCACGTACACCTGCTCCTCGACGACCCTGCGCGCGTCCAGCACCTCGGTGCGCGTGATTCGGGGCAGATCGTCCCCCGCGCCGGCCCTCAGCCCCTTCAGGTCACCGAGGATCGCCAGCTCGGCCTCGCGCTTGACGTGGGTCATCTTGATCTTGAACAGGAAGCGATCGAGCTGCGCGGAGGGGAGCGGGAAGGTGCCGGCGAGGTCGAGGGGGTTCTGCGTCGCGATCACGAAGAAGAACGGATCGAGCGCCCTGGTCCGGTTGTCCACCGTCGTCTGCTTCTCGGCCATGGCCTCGAGCAGAGCGGACTGGACCTTCGGCGAGGTCCGGTTGATCTCGTCGGCCAGCACGATGTGCGCGAAGATCGGCCCCGGGCGGAAGAAGAAGCGGTTGGTGTGCGGGTCGAAGATGGTCGTCCCGGTCACGTCGCCCGGCAGCAGATCCGGCGTGAACTGGATGCGTCGAATCGCGACGATGGCGTCGTCGGGCTTGTCGTCGATGATGCAATCGCCGAGCGCCTTCGCGAGGGTCGTCTTGCCGGAACCCGGGTAGTCCTCGAGCAGGACGTGGCCGTCCGCGAGCAGCGCCATGATGACCAGCTCGATGACGTCGTCCCGGCCCAGGACGCTCCGACGCAGGCGGCGCCGGAACCGCTCCACCACGCCGTACGCCCCCTCGAAGGACGTGATCCGGGGGGCCATCTCGTGGGTGATGTGCCTGCTCTGGTCGAACTCTTCGTGTTCGGGCATCGTGGGCTCCGTTCAGCGTGATCGGTAGAGAGAGGTGGGGTCGAGGCGTCCAGCGAGGCGCCTCCAGGAACGGGTCGATCTCCGCAGCTCCCTGCGGAGGGTCGAGAGGCCGAGGCGCCAGGCCTCTCGGGACACCTCCGGGCGGCCATGCGTCACCTTCCCAGGGTCGCCGAGCTGCACGGCGAGGTGCATCGCGGTCAGGTGGGTGAAGCTCGGTGCGACAGGCTCCACCCGCCGCGCGAACGCGGCGCGGGTCTCCCCGGGACCGCGGGAGAGGCCGACCTCCGCCAGGTAGTCCAGCGCGAGCCGATACCCGACGCGCGGCAGCGCGCGGCCGGGGGCGAGGATGGGGCTGACGCGCCGCCATCCCTTCGCGATCCAGTGCAGCGCGAGCAGGGACGCCACGAGCAGCGCGGCCATCGCGACGGTCGCCTGGAGGAGGAAGCGGCGCAGCGCGGACCAATCCCGCGCGATGGCCGGCTGCTCCCTGGGCTTCTCGCGTGCCCACTCGCCCAGCAGCTTCGCGAGGTCTTCGTCGAGCGGCTGCGGCGGCTCGTCGAGGTTCTCCGCGGGGGTGATGTCGAGGACGATCCAGCCGATCCCGTCGAGGTAGACCTCCGGCCACGCGTGGGCATCGCCGGACCGCACGAGCAGGGTCGAGCCGCGCCGGTCCTGCTCGGAGACGAGGTAGCCCGTGCCGATGCGGGCGGGGACACCGACCGCCCGGTTCAGGTAGGCGGCGGCGTGGGCGAAATGGACGCAGTAGCCGGTGCGGTTGCCGAAGAGGTAGTCCGCCGTGGGATCCTGGACGCCCGCGTGTTTCTCCCGGGTCGAGTATCTGGACTCCCGGTCGAGGAAGACCTTGATGGAGAGGGCCTTCGCGAAGGGATCGTCCCGCGCCTCCACCGGGAGCGCCTCGACGAGGTGCTCGGCGAGCGCGACGTAGCGTTCGTCCTCGGGGATCCGCAGGTAGTACTCCCGGACCTCGTCGCTCCATGCGGGGTTTGTCGCCGCGCGGCCGAGCAAGAGGTCGTAGTCGGACACCTGGGCCAGGGACTCGAACCTGTAGGCCGCGACGAACCGGCTCGGGTTCGGGTTGTCCATCGGGAGATAGAGGGTGGGCGTCTCGAGGGCGAAGGGCTGCTCGTGCTCGACGAGCATGGCCACGCGCGCGCGGATGCGGACGCGGTCCTGCTCGGAGGGGACCTCCTTCACGGGCTCCGGGCGGGCCGGGTAGTGGCCCAACACATCGAGGTCGACGTCGGCGCGGGTCGTGGCGACGAGGCGCGTGCCGTTGAACTCGGATTGGACCTCGCCGCGCAGGTAGAAGCCGCCGGAGGGGGGAGAGTAGTCGTCGCCGAGCAGGACGACCGCTACGGGCTGGGCCTTGTCGTTCTTCCCCTCCTCCTCACGCCGCCCCTCGCCCTGGCCCTCGCCCTGGTCCTCGTCCCGCTGGGGCGGGCCTGGGGCGGGGTTGCTGGGCGGCTGGCCCTCCAGATCGTCCCTGGGCGACGGGCCCTCCAGCTCGTCCCTGGGTGGCTGGCCCTGCGGCTGGCCGCTGGGTGGCTGGCCCTGCGGCTGGCCGCTGGGTGGCTGGCCCTGCGGCTGGTCGCTGGGTGGCTGGCCCTGCGGCTGGTCGCGAGGGTCGTTCCGGAGCCCGCCGGCCGGCGCCTCCCCCTGTCCCTCGGTGATCCGGGCGAGCTCCGAGGCTTCCTGGTCCTGCTGGAGATCCTTGACGTCGATGAACACGATGGCGAGGATCGCGGCGAGCGGCAGGAAGAGGGCGGAGGCCAGGGAGAGCCGCTGCCGGGACTCCAGCAACAGCAGCAGCGCGAGGAGTGCGACGAAGACCCCGCCGAAGGCGAGCAGGGCCACGGCGGGATCGAACCCCGCGTTCCAGGCCCAGTCCGAGAGCCACAGCGGTCGCGCGACGGAGCCGCCCCGGTGGGACGCGAACGCGGAGGCGAAGGCGGCACTGCACGCCGCGAGCTCGACGGCCTGCCAGGCGTGATAGCGCGCCGCGACAGCGCGCAGCGATCCCACGATGCCCACCGAGACGATGCCGTAGAGGATGAACGCGCTCGCCCGCAGCGCGCCCGTGGGCCCGAGGACGGAGGAGACGGCGGGGACGTGAACGATGAGCGCGGAGAGGGCGACGCCGCCGAGCAGCGCCGTCGCGAGGCCGCCGAGGGCTACCGGCAGCCGCAGGGGCGAACGGCCGAGGATCTCGCCGGCGGCGAGCCCCCCCAGGACGCCCAGCGAGAGGCCCACCAGCGCCGCGTTCCCCGCGAACCCGAGCACGAGCGCGAAGGCGGCAGCCAGCGTCGCCACCAACCGCAGCGGGTGGCGGCCGGCCTTGACGATCAGCTCGAGCCACCCGCTCATGTCGACGCGACCTCGAGGCGGCGGAGCTGCGCTTCCGAAAAGACCCGCCCCGCGCGGCGATCCACCAGCATCACGTGCCCACCGCTCTTGCCCAGCGCGCGCAGGACCACGCCGACCTCAGACCCACGCGCCGGCACGTACGCCACCTCCTCGTCCGCGGGCGCACGGAACAGGAGCCTCGCGAGCAGGTGGCGCCGCGGATCAGGCCGCACGCCGTCGGCGCAGACGACGAACTGCAACGGCGAGCTGGCGTCGGGACGAGCCCGGGCGGCAGCGGTGACGCGGGCGAGCCAGGGTCCGGGCACCGACGGGACGAAGACGATGGCGCGCCGCACCGTCCCGCGCGCGCCGCCCCTGAGGAATTCCATGAGCCCGGCGCCGGAGCCGGCGACGTCCACCTTGGCGGACCGCACGATGAGATCGAGCGCCTGTGAACGGGTCCTGGCCGTCTCGCTCGAACCGTCGGCGCCCAGCACCCAGTCGTCGCCCAGCGCACCGTGGTCCACCGCGAGCCGCGCCGCCCCAGCGGCCGCCTCGTCCCCCGGTCCCGCGACGAGGTAGGCCACGGTCTGCCGCGCGGGGGCCAGCGCCCGCTCGGGCGCGCGCACGACGAGCGCGCGAGACCGGGCGAAGACCTTCCACAGCACGTAGCGGATCGGATCGCCCGCGACGTAGCGGCGCAGGTCCAGTGGGTCGCCCATGGGCGGGCCCTCGGGGTCGGAGAACTGGTCGCCGCCTGCCATCCCATGCACGACGTAGATCTGCCGCAGCTTCCCGGTGCCCGGGAGGAAGCGCAGCGCACGCCGCTCGCGGACGGAGAACGCGATGCGCACGAGGCCGAAGGCATCGCCGACCTCATACCGCCTGAGGATCTCGCCATACTCGCCGCGCCGCAGCGGGGTGACCTGCTCGACGAGCCTGCCCCAGGGGCGGACCTGGCTGACGGCGACCTGCGGCGTGATCCAGGCCCAGCGCAGCGTGACGAACGGGACGAACCAGAGGCTGGAGAGGGAGAAACCCGTCCGCCCTGGACACCCGCACTCCAGCTCCAGCGGATCGCAGTCCTTCGCCGCGCGCACCTCGAGCCAGACCAGGAGCGCGGTGCTCGTCACCGCGAGCAGGCCGACCCCGCAGAGCGAGAGCCCGACGATCCCGATCACGAGCAGCACGAGGTCGATCTCGCCGAGCCCATAGACGAGGACACCCAGCAGGCACAGGACCAGCACGAGCAGCCCCCCGGCGGTGAACGGGAAGAGGCCCCGGGCCCTCTGCCAGCGGGTCAAGGGGCTACCAACAGCCGCGGGAGGGCGGCTGGAAGGGGGGTGGCTCCACCTCGCCGGGGCCGGTCGAGCTCTCGTCGAAGCACTTGATGCGGCGGAACACGGTGGGCTCGTTCACGGCGGAGCCGCCATCGTTGTTGACAGACTGGAACTCCTGCAGCTCGGGATCGATCTCGCCGGAGAAGTGGTCGAGGTTGTAGCCCATGTCCCGCTGCCCACAGAGGACCTGGTCCAGCCGCCAGGGATCGACGCCCCAGAACTCGATGTACCGCTCCCGCGCGAAGCCACGGGCGTCCATGGAGACCTTGTAGCGGAACTTGCCCACGCAGGGGCCAGGCTGGACCTCCTCTTCGCCGCCCACCCAGGAGTGGTTGTAGATGACGCCCTGCAGATCCTCGGTCGTCCCGGGCACCCGGCGGATAGCGAGCGAGAACTCCGTCCATTGTTCCAGGTAGATGGAGTAGTGATGCGACTTCCAGAGCCCGATCACGGGGTCCTTGCACTCCGCAGGCGGCGGGAGGCGCGCGCGCTGCTCTGCGACGGTGCCCGGAGCCTCCCTGGGCACGGCGAGCGCGAACACGAGGAAGCCGGCCAACGCGAACGAAGCGATCCGGAGGTGGTCTCCCAGCATGATCCTGCTCCTCACGACCCGCTGGATGGCCCAGTTCGGCCAGGGTTCGAGATGGATCTACCCCCTCGGCCCCGCGGCGGCTCCCCACGCCGGGTCCACTCGGGCGACGACGTTCGCCCCGACCTGCCGGTCGCGCTAGACCTGGCCTGTCCCGGAGACCCGCCATGCGTCGCCTCCTCTTCCTGTGCCCGCTCCTCTCCCTGCTCCTCATCGTCTGGCCGGCCCGGGCAGGCTCCCTGCAGGACGCCGTCGCCGCGATCCCCGACCCGCACGCGACGAGCGCGGGCTGGGTCTACGATCCCTCCGGCACGCTCGGCCCGCGCCTGGCCGAAGTCAACGCCTCCATCGAGGCGCTGGAGCGCGAGACGGGGGCCGAGATCGGGGTCGCCATCCTGCCGGGGATCGGAGAGGAAGTCCCAAAGGAATTCGCCACGGCGCTCTTCGCGCAGTGGGGTGTGGGCAAGCAGGGTCGTGACGACGGCGTGCTGCTGCTGCACGTGCTGGATCAGCGCGCGGTCGAGATCGAGGTCGGCTACGGGCTCGAGGGCGCCCTGACGGACGCCCGCTGCGGTGAGATCCTGGACGAAGTGACCATCCCGGCCTTCCGCGATGGCGACTTCCCTGGCGGCATCTCCAAGACCGTGGAGGTCCTGGCCACGGAGGTGCGCGCGGCCAAGGCGCACACTCCCGCCACCGCCTCCACCCCCGTCTCGGGGTGGACCCTGCGCGGTCGGATGCGCGCAGCCGGCGGGCTGGTGCTCGGCGTGATCGGCGTGGCCCTCGCCACCGGCGTCTCGTTGGGTTTCGGCCTGGTCATCCTGATCTTCGGGACCGTGTCGGACCCGCACCGGGCCTGGCGTCTGCATCGCGCGGCGCGCTGGGGCGAGTACCCGTTGCTGGCGCTGGGCGCGCTGGGAGTAGCCTACGGCCCCGGGGTCCAGGAGAGCGCAGCACTCGCGCTCCCACCCCTCGCCGCGCTCGGGATGGTGTTCGCGTCGCGCAGCGCGATCTCCTGGGCCCTGCGCCGCCGGCCGCGCCGCTGCCCGGCCTGCGGGAAGCCGGCGGTGCGCCTGGACGAGGTCGCGGAAGACGAGGTGCTGGACAAGGGCCAGGTAGCCGAGGAGAAGATCGGGTCCGTCGACTACGACGTGTGGCGCTGTGCCTGCGGCTGGCGGCGGATCGACGCGTATGTGGCCTACTCACGCTACTCGCCCTGCCCGACCTGCCAGCGGCGTGCCTGGCGGCGCACGAGCAGCCGGGTGATCTCGGCGCCGACCTACACCTCCTCCGGCACCCGCGAAGTGCGCCACGACTGCGCGGCCTGCGGGCACCACTCGGTGACCTGCGAGGGCATCCCGCGCCTGCAGCGCAGCTCGTCGAGTTCCTCCCGTTCGAGCGGGTCGTCGAGTCGCTCCTCCTCCTCCAGCTCCCGCTCCAGCTCCTCCTCGAGCCGCTCCAGCTCCTCCTCGCGCTCCTCGTTCGGCGGCGGTCGCTCCGGCGGCGGCGGCGCCGGGCGGCGGTACTGAGAGGTCCCATGGCCCTCCCCACCCTCCTTCCCAACCCCTCCGACATCGACCGCGTGGCGGCGGCGATCACGGAGGCCGAGCGCGGCAGCCTCGGCGAGGTCCGTGTCCAGCTCGACGCCTGCTGCGATGGCGAGCCCCTGGACCGCGCTCGCGCTTGCTTCTTCGCGCTCGGGATGGACCGGACAGCCCATGGGACCGGCGTGCTGCTCTACGCTGCGGTCGAGAGCCGCAAGGCCGCGGTCTGGGCCGGCGAGGGGCTGCACGCGGCCGCCGCGCCGGGCTTCTGGGACACCGTGCTCGATGCGCTCGTGGAAGGCGAAGCCAAGGCAGGCCTGGCCGAAGGCCTCGTGTCCGCGCTCACGCGGATCGGCGCGCTGCTCCGCGAGCGCTTCCCCGGGGAAGACTCCGCCGGCAACGAGCTGCCCGACGACGTGGGGAGCGCATGATTCCGGGCGACCCGAAGGGCGTCACGCGGGACAAGCTCGATGACGTGATCGGCATCGCGGCCGAGCTGTCAGACCCTGGCGAGGAGCAGGTCCCGCTGGCCGAGGTGCAGCGGGTCGGCGCCGAGCTCGGGCTCGCACCCGAGAAGGTCGAAGAGGCCGTGGCCGAGCTCGAGCGCCGGGAACGCCAGGCGGCGGCCGAGGCGCGGGCCCGGGAGGCGACGGTGGCCGCGCGGCGACGTGTCCTCTGGATCGCGGCCGGCGTCGGGCTCGCGGCGGCCCTCTCGGCGCTCGGGATCCTCGGCCTCACGGCGCTCTCGGGTCAGGCCTCCCTGCGCGCAGCGCTCGAGGACGCACGGCGCCAGGAGGCGCAGGTCCAGGCCATCCTGGCGCGGCAGGCGGAGGTCGAGGCCCTCTTCGCCGGCCGCGACCCGAGCGTACGCGCCGACGACGAGCTGACCGGCTCGATCAACCGCGTGGCCGTCGAGCGCAAGCGCTACGACGAGGCCGCCGCGGTCTACAACGCCGAGGCCGGCGCCTTCCCGGGGAGCCTCTGGGCACGCCTCTTCGGGCTCCCCGCCGAGCTGCCGCCATCCAGCGCGATCACGCGGTAGCGCGATCCCGGGGATTTCCGGCGGCGGTCTACGGCACCGCGGCCGGGGCCGGGGCGGCCGGAGCGGCGGGCTCGGCCGGGGCCGGGGCTCCGCCCGCGTCGAGCGAAGCCGCCTCGGGCGACTCGATGTCGATCACGTACGTGGGCTGACCGCCCTTCATCTGGACGATCACGGCCGGCTTCTGCGCGTTGCGCGCGGCGTCCATGGTGATGCGGCCGGTGACCCCGTCGAAACCGCGGACCTGCGCCAGGGCGTCGGCGACGGCGCGCCTCTCGAGGGTGGGCGCGCGCTCCATCGCGTCCATGACCACGCGGGCCGCGTCGTACCCCAGGGCGGCGGGCGCGTCGGGCATGGACGAGTAGTGGGCCTGGTAGAGCTTGACGAAATCCTGGACCTTGGGACGCGGGTCGGTCGTGGTGTAGTGGCTGATGAAGTAGGCGCCCTCGACCGCGTCCCCGGCGATGGCCGCGAGCTGGGCCGAGTCCCAGCCGTCGCCGCCGAGCAGGGGCACGCTGAGGCCGAGGTGGCGGGCCTGCACGGCGATCTTGCCGACGTCTGCGTAGTAGCCGGGGACGAACAACGCCTCGGGGGCGGCCTCCTTGATCGCGCCGAGCTGGGCCGCGAAGTCCTGGTCGCCGGCGTGGTACTCCTGGGTGGCCACCACCGCGCCGCCGAGGCGGGAGAACTGGGCCGCGAACTCCTCACCCAACCCGCGGGAATAGGCCTGCCCCCCATCGAAGAGCGTGGCGACCTTGCCGATCTTGAGCTGGTCGCGGGTGAAGCGTGCCGCGACATAGCCCTGGAAGGCATCTACGAAGCAGACCCGGAACACCATGTCCCCGACCGCGGTGACATCCGCGTTGGTCGAGGAGGGGGTGACCATGGGGACGCCGAGCTGCTGGGCGGTCTGGCCGCCCGCGATGCTCACCGTGCTGCTGTCGCCACCGATCATGGCGACGACCTTGTCATCGTTGGCGAGCCGGGTGACCACGCGCATGGCTTCCGCGGGGTCGCTCAGATCGTCGTAGAAGCGCACCTCGACCGGACGGCCCTTGATGCCGCCCGCGGTGTTGCGCTCCTCGACCGCCAGGGCCACGCCGTTCCGGGTCGAGCCGCCGTAGGTAGCCGAGGCGCCGGTCAGGGAGGCGTAGTGGCCGATCAGGATGCTCTCCACCGGGGGCGGCGCCGGGGTGGGCGGGGTGGGCTCGGTCACCGCTCCCCCGCAGCCAGCCAGGACCAGCGCGGAGAAGAGGAAGGAGGAGGCGCTGTTGCGTGCGTTTCTGAAGAGGAACTCCATGGTGGCTCCTGGGGGTTGGGGCCGGACGGCCCGCGGGAGAAGGGACGCGTGATGTTACCGCTTCCCGCTCCAGGGGTCAAACGTCGCTTCTCCCCCGCGGGAACTGTCCCCGGAGGCGCGACGCGGCTCGCCGGTGGACGGGCCGCGCGCGAGGTCCCGAGCGGAGGGAGCGTCAGGGCTGCTCGCCCTTCTTGCCCTTCAGGATCGCGTCCACCTCGGAGAGCGCCTGGTCCAGCACCTCCTTGATGCGCTTGAGCTCGGCGGTGCCGATCCGACCGCGGCGGACCCCGGCGTGGATGGCGTGCAGGGTGCGGCGCACGCGGTGCCCGAGCCCGTGGAAGTCGAAGGCCTCGGACCAGCCGACGCCGTCGTCCAGCCTCTCGCAGCAGTCTTCCAGCTCCGGGCGGTGCTCTTCCAGCTCCTTGCGGCCGGCCTCGGTCAGGGCGTAGAGCTTGCGGCTGCCCTCGGCCTGGACCTGGACCAGGTCCAGCTCCTCGAGCATCTGCAGCGTCGGGTAGACGCTGCCGGGGCTCGGCTTGTAGGCGCCCTTGCTGCGCTCCTCGATGGCCTGGATGATGGCGTAGCCGTGCTTGGGCCCGTCCTCGAGGGCTTCCAGCACCAGCCAGCGGACCTCGCCGCGCTCGGGCCGGCCGCGAGCGCCGATCAGGTCCAGGATCCAGGGGGGCGGACCGAAGGGCGGGCGCGGGCCGCAGCAGTCGTCGCCGTGGCCGCGCATGCGGGCCATGAAGGCGAAGGGGAACGGATGGGGATGGCAGCAGTCATGGGACATGGTGGACTCCTCGGTGCATCGGCGCGGAATGTCGTGTCGATATATCGTAATGATAAGTCGCGCCGATGCCTCGTCAAGGGGCCCCGTGTCCTCAGGGCGTTTTCTGCTCCGGGGCCTCCTCCACGCCTCCCCAGACAGGACCCAGGGCCAACTCCACCGCGTCGAAGGGCTCGGCCCGCACCATGGCCTTGCCGGCGTGCACCCCGAGCAGGAGCCAGCGGCCCTCCTGCAGGCGGTAGACCTCGAGCAGCCGAGCCAGTGGGTCCACCAGCCACAGGTGGGGAACGCCTTCGCGTGCGTAGATGCTCATCTTCAGGGTGCGGTCGCGGACCTGGGTGGCGGGGGAGAGGATCTCGCAGACCCAGTCGGGGGCGAGGTCGATGTGGACCATCTCCACGATGCCGGGCACGCGCTCGCGGCGCCAGCCAGCGAGGTCGGGCACGAGCACGTCGCCGCCGAGATGCACCTCGGGCTCGTCGAGGATCCACCAGCCGCCGGGGCCGCCCTCACCGAAGTCGAACGGGGGGCTGACGCGCGCGCCGAGGCGCGCCGACGCGATCCCATGGGCTACCCTGGGGCGCGGTGTGACATGGATCTCGCCGGCCAGGATCTCACCGACGACATGCTCAGGCAGGTCGAACAGGTCGCGGTAGGTCGCGGCGCGGAGCGCAGGCTCGGACATGGGCACCTCCTGCCGCCATTGTAGCCCACCGGCCATCTCCACGGCCGCGATAGGCTTCCCCCGGAGGTTCCCATGCTCAGCTTCCTCGGCTCGTTCGTCCTCCTCGGCCTCCTCGCCCCGGCCCAGGCGGTGGAGGTGCCCGCCTTCGTTCCCGGCCAGCGGGTCTACCTGGTGCCGGGGGAGTACGCCTTCCCCACGCGCGCCACCCGCGAGGCCGTGGGCCAGACCGTCCACCCGGTCTACGTGGTAGTCTACGAGGAGGTCATCGACGGGCGGGTAGAGCCGGGGCACGCCTCCGAGACGGAGGACGCCATCGAGCAGGTCTGGGACACCTGGCGCACGGCGGCCGGCATGGCCACGGAGCGTCCGATCGATGGGTTCGACGGGCGCGAGGGCTCCCTGGTGCTGCTGGCCATGGACGACCGGGAGGTCCGGGTCATGGCGGGCTCCCGCTGGGACAGCGAGCTCGGCCTGCACAACGAGGTCCTGGGCCGCCTGGTGGACGAGTCTTTCCTGCCGTTGGCCCGCGCGGGTGACTATGACGGGGGCCTGGCGGCCCTGGTGGACGGCCTCGATGAACGGATCGAGGGGGAGCTGACCACCGCGGCGGCGCTGGCCGCCGAGGAGCGGCGGGTGGCCACGGATCGCGCGGTCGCCGAGAAACGCCGGGAGCTGCGGGTCCAGGCCTTCCTGGCCCTGCTCCCCACGGGCGTCGGGGTGATGCTCGCGCTGGCGGCGATCCTGGCCGTGGTCCTGCTGCGCCGCAGAGCCGTGTTGGCCCGACGGAGCTTCGAAGCGGCCGCGGCCGCGCTCCAGACCCACCTGGACGCGGCCGACACCGCCTTCGCCGACTTTCGCGTGGACGTCGAGCTACGGGACCGGCTGGTGGACCTGCGCCTGAAGGGTCCGACCACCACCGCGCTGTACCAGCAGGTCGCGGGGGACCTGGATGCCATCCAGGCCGGGCTGGCGGGGTTGCGTCGGCACCTCGCGGAGCGCCGCGCGGGGGTGCGCGCGGGCTTCTTCGCGGTGCAGCCCTGGGACGAGGCCATCGTGGGTCTGCAGACCCGCCTGACGGTGGAGCCGGCCCGCACCGAGGGCCGGCTCTTCCCCACCGCGGACGCCGCCATCGAGGTGGACCCCCAGGCCTTCATGAAGGGGCTCGAGGCGCGCTTCGGGGCGGCCCACGAGGGCTGGAAGCGCCTGCTGGACGCGGTGGAGGCCTCGCTGCACCGCGCAGAGCAGGACCTGCCCCGCGCGCGGTACGATGCCGCAGTCACGGCCCTGACCGACAGCGGGCTGCCCCAAGCCTGGTTGGAGGGGCACCCGTTGTGGCCCGAACCGGCGGCGGCCTTGGCGGAGCTGGACGAGACGCGGCGGGCCGATCCGGTGGCCTACCTCGACGCGCTGCAAACGGCACTGGCGGAAGAGGAAGCGAGCTTCGCCGTGCTCCGCGAGGTGGCGGAGGGGCTCGGGGCAGGCCGCGCCGCCCGGGCCGGGGCCGAGGAGCCGCGCCTGGAGGGCCTCGACACGGTGCTCTGGGCCGAGGACGGTGATCCCGCCGCGGCGCAGGCAGACGCCGACAGGGCCCTGGCCGTCGCCGAGGAGCGCGCCCAGGCGCGGCCCGAGGCGGACATCGAAGCCCTCCGGGAAGCCCTGGCAGCAACGGTCGCCGCCTGCGAGGCGTGGGTGGGGCTGAAGAAAAAGGTGCTGGACGCGGTACGAGAGGCGCCGGCCCGGGTGGGCCAGGCCGACGAGGCGGTCCGGCGGCTGGAGGAGCAGTACGCCGCGGGCCGGATGCGCGCGAAGAGCCTCGCCGGCGTCCACGACGACGCCTCCCTCGCCCAGGTCTGGCGGGAGGTGGGCGAGGCCAGCGAGGACCTGGAGCAGGCCCGGCAGGCCGCCCTGCAGGCCCGGGCCCGGTTGGGGGAGCGGCGCCACCTCGCGGCCCTGACCCTGGCCGAACGCGCGCTGCTGGAGCGCGGGGAGGCGGTGCAGGATCTGGCCGAGTTGACCGCCGTGATGGAGGCCCTGGAGCAGGCGCGCACGGAGGCCGAGGCCCTGCAGCGCTCCCTCGAGGCGCGCCGGACCGCCCTGGTGCAGGAACTGTCCGGGTACGGGGCCTACAGTGACGCAGCGCGCCTCATGCCCGGCGACGAGCTGCGGGCGCGCCTGGTGGCTGACTGGAGTGCCGGAGCCCCGGCCGACTGGCGGACGCGGCGCGAACGCCTCCAGGGCGTCCTGCGCGCCTGGTCCGCGGGGATCGCCGACGCCCGCCGCGCATGGTCCGAGGAGCAGGCCCGCGTGGCCCGCGAAATCGAGGAGGCCCGGCGCCAACAGACCGGCGGTTCACTGGGCTTCCTCGTGACAGGAAGCAGCTCCCACGGCTACCACAGCATCTCCTCGGGGAGTAGTCACCGCAGCGGGGGCCATTCCTTCGGCAGCAGCCACCGCAGCGGAGGGCGCTCGTTCGGCGGGCACCGGGGGCGATCGGGGGGAAGGAAGTTCTGAGACCGCCGGGCTGCCCGGGCGGCCGAAGGGCAGTCGGCAGCAGCCGGTGTCAGGCACCGCCGCCCGGACTCCAGCCTGCGCGGCAGGCTGCGGCGCTTCGAACCACCGCTCTGGTTGCGGCCACCGGCCGCGCCATGGCCGCCGGAACGCTACCTCGTCACCCCATCGCAGTCGTTGTCCAGCCCATCACCGTTGACCTCGGTGGCCGAGGGGTTCACCCGGACGCGGGTATCGTCGCAGTCACCGCCGATCTCGGTGTAGCCGTCGCCGTCGTCGTCGGCGTTGACCGTGCCTTCGTCGAGGGAACCATCGCAGTCGTTGTCCACCCAGTCGGCCAGCTCCGGGGCTGCCGGGTAGGTGTTCGGATCGGCGTCGTCGCAGTCGCCGGCCAGCTCGGTCTGCCCGTCGCCATCGTCATCATAGCGGGCCGTACCCTCGTCGATCGTGCCGTCGCAGTCATCGTCCACGCCGTTGGCGTCCTCGGCGGCGCCGGGGTGGACGGTCGCGTCGGCGTCGTCGCAGTCGCCACCCTCCACCGCGTAGCCATCGCCGTCGTGGTCCATGAAGCTGGAGTCCACCACGCCATCGCAGTCGTCATCGATCCCGTTGGTGTAGTCCTCGGGGGCGCCGAGGTAGATGGCGGCGTTCCCATCGTTGCAGTCGCCGTCGTTCTCGGTCTGTCCGTCGCCGTCGTCGTCGTAGCACTCGGTGCCCTCGTCCGTGGTGCCGTCGCAGTCGTTGTCCGCGCCGTCGCAGACCTCGCCGGCGCCGGGGTGGGTGGCGGCGCTGGCATCGTCGCAGTCGGTGCCGCAGGCCGCCCAGCCATCGCCGTCGGCGTCGTACAGGGAGGCATCGCCCTCCAGGCAGTTGTTGGCCACCAGGGTGACGGTGCCGAGGTCGAGGGCGGGGTCGTCGAGGGTGAAGGTGGCGGTGGCGCTGGCGGGCTCCTCATCGCGGGCCCCGTAGCTCAGGGTGAGGAGGGCCTCCGTGCCGGGCTCGACCGCGATGGGCAGGCTGTCCACCAGGGAGAAGGCGCGGGCGGAGATGTCCATCGCTTCCAGCGAGATGGGGACCAGGCCCTCGTTGACCAGGTGCAGCACGCCCTCGGCCTCGGCGCGGGCGGCGACCGGACCGAAGTCCAGCAGCGGGGGGTAGACGGAGGCGGTCGCGCTGCCGGCCCGACCGCGCACCTGGACCACCACGTTCTCGGCGACTTCTCCCGCCCCCACGGTCACGTCGGCCCAGTGCCAGCCCTCGACGTTGGGGGCGTAGGTGAAGTCCAGGGTGGCGCTGCCGCCCTCGGGCACCTCGGGGAGCTCTCCGGCGAAGCTGAACCACTCGCCGGCCCCGTTGGCCACCTCCACGGTGGTGAGGGCGACGGTGGTGCCCTCGGTGTTGAGCACCTGCAGCGTGAAGTCGTGGGTGGAACCGACCGGCACGGTGCCGAGGTCGGTCACCTGGGGCGCGACCTCGAGCACCGCCTTGACCTGGTGGACGCCAAAATCCTGCTCGCAGCCCGCGAGCAGCAGCAGAAACACCGGCATCATCGGGCACCTCCCCGGCGCCGCCGCAGGGCGATCCCGCCGGCGATCCCGAGCCCGAGGAGCGCACCGAGGGCGCCCGCCCCCCGGGTACCGAGGCCGGCGGCGCACGAGCAGGTCCCGGGTTCGTCGAAGACCGGCTCCTCCGCGTCGCAGCCCTCGTCCACGGTGCCATCGCAGTCGTTGTCCACGCCGTCGCACATCTCGGGCATGTCGGGGTTGACCCAGCCGTCCGCGTCGTCGCAGTCGCCGTCCTCGGGCGTGAACCCGTCGGCGTCGGAGTCCTCGCCCGGGCCCTCGTCGGTGGTACCGTCGCAGTCATCGTCGACCCCGTTCTGCTCCTCCTGGGCCCCCGGGTGGACCGCCGCGTCGCGGTCGTCGCAGTCGCCGCCGACTTCGGCGTACCCATCACCGTCGTCGTCGAAGCGGTCGGTGCCCTCGTCCACCTCGCCGTCGCAGTCGTCGTCCTGGTAGTTGCCGGTCTCCCGGGCGCCGGGGAAGACCCCCGGGTCGGCGTCGTCGCAGTCGCCGTCCACCTCGCTGTACCCGTCGCCGTCGTCGTCGTACCGCTCGGTGCCCTCGTCGATGGTGCCGTCGCAGTCGTTGTCGGCCCCGTCGGCGAGCTCCGGGGCGCCCGGGTAGGTGCTGGCGTCGCGGTCGTCGCAGTCGCCTCCATCGGCGTTGTAGCCATCGCCATCGCGGTCCACGCCCTGGTAGTCGACCTCGCCGTCGCAGTCGTCGTCCACGCCATTGGCGGGAATCTCGACGGCTCCAGGGGAGACGCCGGGGTCGGCGTCGTTGCAGTCGCCGCCATCCTCGGTGTACCCGTCGCCGTCGTCGTCGTAGCACTCGGTGCCCTCGTCCGTCAGGCCATCACAGTCGTTGTCCACCCCGTCGCAGGTCTCGGCCTCGCCCGGGCCCTGGTAGGGATCCGCGTCATCACAGTCCCCGCCGGACTCGGCCCAGCCATCACCGTCGTCGTCGTACCAGATGGTGCCCTCGTCCACGGTGCCGTCGCAGTCGTCGTCGGTGCCGTCGGCGGTCTCGGTGGCGCCCGGATGCATGGAGGCATCGCCGTCGTCGCAGTCCGTGCCCCCCACCACGTCGGCGGTGTAGCCATCGCCGTCCACGTCGGTGAGATCGCTGCCGTCGCAGTCCTGGTCGATGCCGTCGTAGGGGATCTCCGTGGCGCCGGGGTGGATGGTGGCATCGCCGTCGTCGCAGTCGGTCCCCCCGCACAGAGCACCGCTGGCGTCGTAGCCGTCGTTATCGAGATCGCAGCAGGCCGGATCGCGGGCGCAGTCGGAGTCGCTGCAGTCGATGTAGCCATCGAAGTCGTCGTCCAGGCCGTTGTCGCAGTCCTCGGGGCAGCCCGTGCCGGCGGAGATGTCGAAGGAGAGGGTGTAGTGGCCTTCGGACGGGGCGCAGTAGCCCGAGTAGCTCGATCCGACCGAGTACCCGTAGGCCTCGATGGAGATGTAGTACGTGGACAGCGCCGTGCAGGTGAAGGTGACGGAGTCGTTGGTGGTGGAGGCCGCGGTGGAGCCGGCGACGCAACCACCGCTGGCGCTGCAGGTGGCGTCGAGGATGTAGATGTCGAGGTCACAGTCCATGCCGGTGACGTCCAGGGTCACCCGGCCGGTGCGCTGGCAGGTGAACTCGTAGACGTCCTCGCCCGCGGTCTGGTAGAGCGGAGAATAGGGCGAGCCGCAGGAGTACCAGGTGGAAGCGGTGGTCCCGCCGAGGTGGCTGGCCGTGCTACCCGAGACGCGCCCGGTGATCACATCGGAGCAGGTCAGCACGTCCACAATGGAGACGCTGCTGGGGCAGGCCGCCCGGGCGGTACCGGGCAGGGCGGCGAAAGAGAGCGCCAGGAGCGCCACGACACCCGGGCGGATCGGAGAGGTCGGCATGGGAGGCCTCGGAGAACGTCCGCTCCGACACCGCGAAGCAGCGCTGCGGAGGCCGGACGTGTGCTCGCATTGTAGCAGGACGAGGCGCGGCGTGGGAGCGCGGGTGCGTCAGACGCGCGTGGCAGAGGACAACAGCGCCCTGGCGTCTCGATCGAGCTGCAGGCTGACTCCGAACCCGGTGGAGAGCACCGAGTGTACCGTCGCCTCGATGGTGAGCCCCAGGCCCGAGGGGAGCATCATGTTGACGCTGAGCCTGGAGCCCTGCTCGGGCGGGGTCTGCACGTACTTCAGAAAGAGCAGGTCGCGGCTGAGGAAGGCCTGGTAGTCGCTGAGGAAGGTAGCGCGGCTGCTGTAGCGCACGAAGACCTGCGGCGGGGAGGCGCCGAGGCGCAGGCTGACCTGTGGGTCGGCGGGATTGGGGAGCCTCGGGGACTGGCCGCGGGCCGGCGTCGGACGGGGCTGGGAGCGCAGCTCGCGCCGCTGGGTAGCGCTGGGCGGGGGTGCCGGGCGCTGCGCCGCGTGGCCATCGTGGTCCGACAGGTCCGGCTCCCCACGCCGACGCCGTCGTTGCTCCTCTTCGTGGCGCTCAATGGTGGCGCCGAGGGCGGCGCGCCCCGACACATGGGTCCCGGCCGGCGCCGTTCCCGCGCTCCCTCCCGACAGATCGGCGCGTGGCTTGTCGCGCGACGCGAGGCTGGGCCCCGGCGACCCAGACCCCCCGGACGACGGCGGGCGCACGGGGTTCCGCAAGGAGGGCACGGAACTCGACGACGGCGCACGGGAGGGAGGGGGCGAGACGAACGCTCGCACGCCCTGGCTCGCCCCCGAGCCGGAGCTTGGGTTCCCGGAAGGCTCGAACCGAGCGCGCTG